>Ga0172367_10000711_pt1 | contig 50743 bp, 70 predicted proteins | sample Lak10m_FD_114542 | JGI IMG/M metagenome (GOLD analysis project Ga0172367, IMG submission 114542) | Freshwater microbial communities from Kabuno Bay, South-Kivu, Congo - kab_022012_10m | ecosystem: Environmental > Aquatic > Freshwater > Lake | place: Democratic Republic of the Congo: South-Kivu...
CCCGACCGCCACCCCGACCGCCACCCCGACCGCCACCGACCACCCCCGCACCGGCCCGCTGCTGCTCGCCCCCTACGGCGACGGCACCGACGCCCCGCCCCCGCCGCCCACGGACGGACAGATCCTCGCCCTCGCGAAGAAGGCGCGGGCCGAGCTGCCCGAGCCCTGGGCCACCTACGTCGAGCTCGTCTGCCGCCGGTTGGTCTTCGAGCGGTCGCTCCTGGGCGCCGCCGCCGACTACATCCCGGCCGACGCGACGGCGCAGGACGACGAGGCGTCCGCCCCGGCCTGGGTGATCTACATCGGCGACACGCTCCGCGCCGCCGGCCGCTCGAAGAACACCGCCGACCAGCCGCACTGGGCGCTCACCGCCGATCCGCACGACCCGCTGGCGCAGCGGGTGGCCGGGCAGGCCCGCATGGGGGCGATGGCGCGGGGGCTGGAACGCGCGTTCAAGGAACGCCTCGCGGCCCGCATCGCCGATCTGCCCAGCACCGAGCAGCGCCAGGAGGCCATCGACGGCGGGATGCTCATGTCATGGCCTCGCGGCGAGGACGGTGTCACGCTCGACGCGAGCATGCCGGTCGGGCTGGCCGACGGACAGCTCACGGGCCCCGCGGCGTCGCGCCTGGAGAAGGCGGGCCTCGTCGAGTGGCGGCAGGGGCAGGCGCACCTGACCGAGCGCGGCCAGCGCGCGGGACAGTTGCACGCCCGCCTGAACCTGGAGACGATGGACGAGGTCCAGGCCGAGGCGGCCGCGACCCTGGCCGAGCGGGAGGTGTGACGTGGGCAAGATCAGGGACATCCCGAAGCTCAAGGCGGCGCTCGCGCAGCGCATGGACCAACTCGGAGGGCAGGGCGTCGGCATGTCCGACAAGACGTTCGACGACATTTTCATGGTCCCCCGGTCCATGAGCCCGGCCGACACGGAGTACCTGCGCTCGATGGTCAAGGCCGGGTTGGCCAGCTTCGACGGGACACGGTACACGCTCATCCCCTCCGGTCCGGCCAACCACAGCGGCATGAACTGCCGCAACGCGCTCACCGACCCGAACTGCGGCGATGGTGGCGACGACGCCACGGCCCGGCTGCTCGCCGAGAACGAGCGGCTGACGTTGGAGGTGGTCCGGCTCAAGGACGACATCCGCCGGCGCACGAAGATGTTCGACTCGATGACGGGGACCGAGGTGGACTTCGATCCGCTGGCGAATCTCGACGACATCGTGCTGGTGCTCCGCAGCAACCTGTCCCGGACGGGGCTGGCGAGCCGCTACGAGGGCTTCACGCTGCCCGGCGTGGTGGCCGAACTTGTGAAGGATCTGTCCACCGCCGAGGCCCGCCTGTCCAGCCTGCCCGGCGGCGGCGACCCCGCCGAGTGCGCCGCGCTCCTGGGCCTGAAGGCGGTGAAGGTCGAGCCGGGCATGCTGCTGGCCATCCGCGAGCCCGGGCCCGACAGCCCGGTCCCGCCGAGCGCGCTGAAACGCATGGCCAACGCGCTGCTCAGCGAACTCACGAAGCGGTTCGGCTCGATGACCTACGGCGCGCCGACGGTGCTCGCCATCCCGCACGGCGCCGCGCTGGAGGCGGTCCACGCCAACGGCCGGGTGCAGGTCAACGTGCTGCCCGAAGGCCACGCCGCGCGCCCCACCGACGTCCCGAAGCACGTCGCCCGCGCCTACGCCGAGGCCGCCGCGGCCAGCTACGGCGTGACGCCCGAGGTGGTGCAGGAGCGCCGAAAGCGCCGAATCAGAAACGTCGTTCCGATGTGCGATATTGAGATCGCAAGCGGGCAAGACCTCGACCGAATCGCTCGGATTGCCAACCCCGGGACTTTCAGGAATACAGCCGAAACGGATTATGACTTTCGCAGCAGGCTGATCCGTTGCCTGCGCAGCGCCTCATCCACAGACGCCGACGAGTCCCCGTTCATCACGCCCGAAGTCCGGGCCGAGACGAAGCCCGTCGGCCAAGTGCTCGACTGGGGTGATCCCGAGGCATTCCTCGCGGACGCGGAGGGCTGAGCCATGCGCGCCGCCCTGCTCATCCTCTGCGCCATCCAGCTCGGCTGCATCGCCGGCGGCAACCCCTCGCTCGACCCGGATCTGCTCGACGCAGGCCCGGCCGACGCCGCGGACGCCGCGGACGTGGAGCCCGACATCCGCTTCGCGGTGGCCATCGAGACGCCCACCGTGGAGCCCCCCGACGCGGCACCCGCACCGCCCTCGGCCCCCCGTCAGCGCACTGCCTGCGCGCCAGTTCCCGGCCGGATGTTCGCGGACGCCCAGGCGGCCCACGCCTCCGACGGCTGCGAGGCGCAGTGCTCCCGCCTCGCCCACTGCGCCGCGCACACCTGGGACGACGGCAGCGACCTCTGCCGCTGCTTCGAGGACGACGACGAGGTCGCCATCCGCGACGCCTGCAAGGCCGCCTGCCACACGACCCAGGGCGAACTGCTCTACTACGCGCTGTTCGACACGCCGGTCTGCTCGGAGATCGTGCCCGCGGTCACCTCGCGATTCCCGCTCTTCGACGCGGCGTGCGGAGGTCGGCCGTGAGCTTGACCACCCGCCCCGCCATCTTCATCACCGACGTGGCCGCAGCCCGCACCCGCGCGCCGGGCCTCGCCGGCCCGGACGGCCGCAACGTCTGGTCCATCATGGCCCGCCCGAACATCGCCGCGGGCGAGGGCGGCCACGGCCGCTGCTGGCCGCTCGTCCCGCTCGCCGCGCAGGTCTCCGACGACCGCGCCGCGAAGAACGTGGCCCGCATCGCCGCCCAGGTGAACTTTGACGACCAGCGTTCATCCCTCGCTCGCGAGCACGACGTTCCCGAGATTGACGTGGTCGGGCGCATCCAGCGTTCGGTCGAACAGCCCGCCCTGGTGCGCTTCCGCGACCACTACTTCGACGGCGAGGCGCCGCACGTCGACGGCCAGGCCGTCGCGCCGTCTCGCGCGTTCCACCTGTCGCTCCGGCCGGGCGATCTGTTCGCCCAGGCCAACGCAGGCCGTGGGCTCATCGAGGTCAAGGCGGGCGACACGCTCATCTGCGCCTGCGGTCGCGAGAAGGCGGCGAAGGGGCAGTGCCACCGGGCCTGGGCGGGCGTGCTGCTCGCCGCGCACGGCTGGCGTGTGTTCCTCGACGGCGCCGAACTCGACCTGCACCGGCCGCCCGAGCACCTGCGCGGGTTGTGGCCCCGACCTTCGGCGATGGAGCGCGCGGCGTGAACGACGAACTCCGGGAAATGGCACAGGCGCTTCTCGACATCTCGACCGAGTTGCGGAAGCTGGCAGACGCCGCAGGGCGCGGACCTGTGGGGCTGACGCTGAACGCGCTCGCCACGCAGGTCATGCTCTCGGCGTTGGCCGTGAAGGGGGCCGCGGAGGTGATTCGTGGCTGACCCGAACGACAACCTGCATGGACACGCCGCGGAGCAGTTGCCCGCGCCGCTCGCCGGCGGCCGAGAGGTCACGCCGGTGCTGCTCGCCTGGATCGCTGAGAATGTCACGGACGTGGGCATCCGAGACGCGCTGCTCTTCGGCATCGCCGAGCGCGACACCTTCGGCCGCCAGAAGTACGGGCAGCCACTCCTGACCGGCGACGGCCGGACATTCGAGGCCGTGGCCGCCGAGCGGCTCGACGGGGCGGTGTCCTGATGCCTCCGGGTCCAATGCCGGGCGTGACGGCGCCCCCCAGCCGCAAGCGTGGCGGGCGCCCCACTATCCTCACCGACGAGCTCACGGCCAAGATCGTGAAGCACATCGTCGACGAGGCGGCTTTCTTCGAGATGGCGTGCGTGCTGGAGGGCATCCCCGCGTTCACGGGCCGCGACTGGCTCCTGCGGGGCAAGCGCGCGCGCCGCGACGGCAAGGACCACCTCGCCAGCGAGGCCCTGTACGCCCGGTTTTCCTCGGCGGTAGAGGTGGCCCGCGCTTCGCTCAAGGCGAAGTTCACCGCCGGCATCCTGGTCCACGGGAAGAAGGACTGGAAGGCCATCGCCTGGGTGGCCAAGGCGATGTTCCCGCAGGAGTTCGGCACGCAGCCCACGGCCGTCGTCGTGGACACCGAGGAGCGACAACTCGAGGACGGCACGGTCGAGCAGACCACCACCATCGCCGTGCAGCGCCCGGCCGGCGGCGACGACGGCCTCACCGACGACGACTACGCCGACGCGGCGGCCTTCCTGCTGAAGCGCAAGCGCCTGCGGCAGGCCCAGGCGCGCCAGGGCGGGGCAAGCGAAAACGGTTGACACTCCGGGCGCGGCAGGGCGATCCTGCGCGTGCCCGACCCGCCACGGCGGCCACGACCACGCCCCCGGTCGCCCGGCCAACCTCCCCCGTCCGGCGGGCGGGCGCTTCACCCCGGAGGACGCCGTGACCGACACCTTGCAGGACATCATCCAGGGCCTCGGCCTTCTGCCCTCCAGCGTCGCCGACGTGTACGCGGAGATGCTGCGCCACGCGGCGCGCGCGGTCGGTCAGGCGGCGGTGTCCGCGGCGCCCGCCGACGTCGCTGGTGGTGTGTCCGCGGTCGTGTCACCCCCGCCCAGCATCGAACCGGCGCAGGCGGTGCTGGCCGCCGCCGATGCCGAGTGCCGGCGCGGCGTCGCCGAGCCCGGCACGCCCAACATGCCCAACGGCGCGACCATCATCGACGACTACATCCGCGGGCCCATGGGCCTCGGGTGGAACACCTGCGACGTGAAGACTTGGAAGCCGGGCGTGCCCTACACCAGAAACGGTCAGTTCGCGTGGTGTGGCGCGTTCGCGGCGCGCTGCTGGGCCGCGGCCGGGCTCAAGCTCGCGCTTCGACAGAAGTACCTCGCCGGCACCGGGCGGCTGTACCGATGGGCGCACGCCGACGGCAGCGCCCGCCTCGTCGCCCCCCGCGACCTGCGCCCCGGCGACATCGCGGTCGTGGGCCCGCTCGGCAGCGGCGATGGCGAGCACATCACCATCGTGAGCAAGGTGGGCGACACGTCCATCTGGACCTATGAGGGCAACGCCCACGGCAACGGCTCGGTGCTGGGCGCGCCCTGGTACGAGGGCGTCGTGAAGCAGACTCGACCGTTCGCCGATCCGTCCCTGCCGAAGGCCAAGTACCGCGTGCTCTACGGCGTGCGCCCGCTGGCGTCCGATCTGGTGGCCTGATGTCCGACCCGAAACCAGATCCGCTCGTCGAGAAGAACGGCCTGCCGTACTGCCGCGACGAGTGCGCGCTCTTCGACGGCAAGCGTTGCCGGGCCACGGGCTTCCGCCCTGGCACGCTCTGCGAGCCGGCGGTGACCGAGGCGCTGGAGGAAAGCGCCGCGCTCAAGGCCCGCGTCGCCGAGCTGGAGGCCGCGGCAGTCGAGTACCCCGCAGGCGTCCCCCCCGCTCCCCGTGAGGCGCTGGTGTCGTCGCGTGTGCTGGCCACCACCATCGAAGCGCCGCCGCCTGACGACCTGCTCGACCGCATCACGCCCGGCTGCCGCCACACCCGGCGCCTGAACCCCCACGGCGTCCCCGTGACCACCTGAATCGACTGCGGCGAGGACCTGTCACCGTGACCGAAACCCCCCAGCGCCAACCCCACGCTCGCACGCCCGGTGCCGGGTGGGTTGAGGTCATCTGCGGCTCCATGTTCTCGGGCAAGACCGAGGAACTTATCCGCCGGCTGCGCCGGGCCACCATCGCCCGGCAGAAGGTGCAGGTCTTCAAGCCGCGCATCGACGACCGCTACCACTTCGGCGACGTGGTCGCGCACGACGGCGAGAGCTTCCCCGGCGTGCCCGTGGACGCCCCGGCCGAGATTCTGGCCCTCGTGGGTGAGGACACGGCGGTCGTGGGCATCGACGAGGTGCAGTTCTTCGACGCTTCCATTGTGGGCGTCGTCGAGGATCTCGCCGCGCGCGGCGTGCGCGTCGTCTGCGCGGGCCTGGACCAGGACTACGCTGGCCAACCATTCGACCCGGTGCCGCAGCTTCTCGCCGTGGCCGAGGTCATCACGAAGGTCCTGGCGGTCTGCACGGTCTGCGGCGCGCCGGCGAACCGCACCCAGCGGCTCACGGACGTCACCGGGCGCATCGCCGTGGGCGGCGGGCACGACTACGAGGCGCGCTGCCGGCGCTGCCACGTCATGCCGGCCGTGAGGCCGATGCCGGCGTGATCTCCGTTGCGCACGATACCCGGCATGAGCCGGTCGGCGAGCGTCTGCCCGTGCTGCTGGACTTCTGCGGGGCCTGGGAGCGGCGCAACCGATCCGCCTTGTCTCTGGGGCCATGGCACCTCGTCTCGCCCGTCGTGGGGGCCGCCGTGGCCGCGCATCGGGCCTCGCTCGGCCTGACGCTGGCGCGGGCCGCCCGAGAGGCCGGCGTGAACGCCCGCGTCTTCGCGCGCATCGAGAACCCGTCGGGCCGCCGCCTTGAACGCGCGTTCCCCGTGTTGCGGGTGCTGACCTGGGTGATGGCGACCGGGGGCCCGGCGTTCTGCCTGGAGGGCTGATGGCCTCCCCCGGCGCCCAGGCCGCCGCCCTGGCCAGCCGAAGCCCATCGCCCCAGGTGCAGACCGACGCGGCCCGCCAGCGCATGCTCCGGGCCGACTGCGCGTTCTTCGCCAGTGAGGTCCTGGGCATCGAGATCGGAGACCACCACCAGGAGTGGTCGGAGCTGATCCGCAAGCACCGCAGGATCAGCGTGCTCGCCGCCCGCGGTCACGGGAAGAGCGGATTCTGGAGCTACGCCTACCCCATCTGGCAGAGCTGGCGCACGGACGGGAACCTGGGCCTCATAGTGTCGGACACCGAGGGCCAGGTCTCCGAGTTCTTCCGCATCATCAAGGACGGGAAGGAGTTCCGGGACGATGACGGCTACCTCTGGAAGCTGCCCGCCATCGCGGACGTGCCGTTCCTGGCCCACCTGCTCCCGAAGGGCTGGGAGCGGTCGTGGACCGAGTCGCGTATCTTCTTCGCGAACAAGAGCCGCTTCGAGGGGAAGACCTTCGGCAAGCGGTTCCGCGGGCGCCACGTCCTGTGGATGGTCATCGACGACGGCATCGGCGACGACGCCGCGTACAGCGAAATCGCGAGAGATAAGGACTGGAGCTTTCTCACTCGCGCGCTCTCGCCGATGCTCCTGCCCGGCGGGCAGATGGTCGACGCGGGCACACCGCAACACGCCGACGACATCCACGGGCGCCTGGCGAAGAACGCCGAATTCGTCCAGCGCAAGTATCCCGCCATCCGGCAAGAGAACGGGCGTGACGTGGCGCTCTGGCCGGAGCTGCGCCCGCTGAAGTGGCTGCGGTCGAAGGAGCGCGAGGTGGGCTCGCTGGCGTTCGGGCAGGAGTACCTGCTCCAGCCGGCCACGAGCGAGGCCTCGCTGTTCTCGCTGAAGCTCTTCACGAAACACCAGGCCACGCTCGCTCACGACCTCTGCGTCGGCCTCACCCGGCAGCAGATCGACGACCGGGGCTGGTCGGTCTTCTTCGGCGTGGACGTGGCGCAGTCGGCCGAGGTCGGCGCCGACTACTTCGTGATCTGCGTCCTGGCCGTGGACGAGGCGGGCAACCGCTACGTCATCGACCTGTTCCGGGAGAAGGGGCTCCCCTTCCACGCGCAGCTCGCCACGATCCAGGACTGGGCCGCCCGCTACGAGCCGGACCTGATCTACATCGAGGCCAACGCCTCGCAGCGCATCTACGGCGACGAGTTGATCCGAACCACGGACCTGCCCATCTACAAGTTCGTGACCACGGCCGGCGGCAAGAACTCGCTCGACTCGGGCGTGCCGGGCCTGCGGCCGCTCATCGAGAACGGGAAGCTGCGATTCGCGCGCGGCGACGCGGAGAGCATCCAGAAGACCGACGCGCTCATTGCCGAGCTCGGGTGTTTCGCCTGGGTGGACGGGAAACTCCAGGGCGTCGGCGCCCACGACGACACTGTGATGGCGCTCTTCCTGGCCGACCAGGCCGTCCGTGCCTCGCGGCGGTTCACGTTCTGGAGCGCCGCGGACGACGAGACGCCCATCGACGAGGCCGAGACCGCGGACGATGTCGCCGAGGGGGTGGCGCTCGACCCGGACGCCGAGTCGGAGTTCGTGGACCTCGACGACGAAGATACCGAGACCGGCGAGGCCGCGGCGTTCACGCCACCGCCGAAGCCTGCCCCAGCAGCGCCCCCATCGCCGGCCAGGAAGGCCCCGCGGACGTACACCCTGGCCGAGCTGCCCGACGAGGACGCCGAGCCCCTGGACGAGCCTGCCCCGCCCCCGCGCACGGCACGCCGGGCGCCGCCCCGGACGGCGAGGGCCACGCTCGCGCAGCGCGCGCCCGACCTGGTCGGCACGGAGATGGCCACTGTGGCTGACGAACTGCCCGACGATCGCGAGGCCTGGATCGACGCCTGGAACGGGATGATGGTGGGCGACGCGCCGACGGGGCCCGTGGGCCGGGCGATGGCGCGCCACGGGCGGGAGCGGATCTGCACGCTGTTGCGGCTGCTGCTGGGGACGTAGAGCCGCAGGACAGGCCGCCCGGGGCTCGGCTCCAGGTGCTACGCCTGCGAGGCGCCGCCCGGTAGTTCCGGCATCGCCGCGCGAATGCCGGCCTCAAGCGCCGGCCGCATGCGCCGTTGCCCGTCAAGCGCCCGCTGCAACGTCATCTTGTCGACGTTGAGCACGCGGGCAAGTTCGGCGAGTGTGCGCGGCCCTTCGGCGAGGGCGTCGCGCCGGGCGCCCAGGGCCGCGACGACGGCGGACCCGAAGGGCGTCAGGGTGCGGGGGGCGGCGCCGCGTGGGGGCCGGCCGGGGCGCTTCGCGAGGGCAGTTGTCACGGCGCGACCCGTCGCCGGGTTTCGGCCTGTCAGGCAACGCCCACGCGTCGCATGATCTCCGGGGTGCAGGCGAGGCCGCATCGGAGGTGGGCTGTCGAGATGTTTGCCGCGACCATGGCCGCGGCGTGCCACGTCATCGGCTCGCCGTACCATCCCTCGACGTGAATGATCTTGACCATCCGATTGAACTGCTCCGCGCTCACGCGCCCGGCCGCGATGGCGGTGTCACGGAACTTGCGGCACTTCTGGATTTCGTTGGCGGTCATCTTCGTCTCCTTCGGCTGGGGGCGCCACCGCGGCGCCGTTCATGTCCCCAAGGTAGCGAGGCCACTGCCGCCTGTCTATTATAAATCGACATCGCGTGGCGATTTTCTGGTGAGGGTATCGGCGGGGAGGCTCTCAGGTCTGGAGCGGCTTGGGCTGGGGCGGGCAGGTGTTGTCGTAGACGGTCCACTCGATGCGGACCTCGCGGCCGTCGGGGAGTTGCACGCGGGCGGCGTGCTGGTCGCGGTGGCCGTAGTGGCGGCCGCAGACGAGGACATCGACTGCGGGGCAGGGGCAGGCGCAACGGTTCATCGTGGCGCCCACGCCAGGCCCACCAGGATGCCCCGCAGAGGGGCGAGGCCACCGCGGGCCACACCGACAGGCAGAGTGCAGAGCGACAGAGCGCCGTAGGCCCGGTGGAGGCGCTCGATGTGGTCGGGCATCGCCTCGCTCCGGAACCACCTGGACGAGGCGAACAGCAGCCGGGTCGCGAGCTCGTACTCGCCCGCCGCGTCCTGCTCGATGCCGAGGCAGACGTGCATGGCGTCGTGGTAGAGCACGAGCCACCGCGCGCGGGGCGTGAGGCCCGGCCACGCAGCCTTGAACGCCGTATCCTCGGGCCAGAGCCAGCCGGTCCCGTTGACGGCCTCGGCGCCCAGGCGGGTGTTGCAGAGCACCTGCCACGCCACGTCCGGGTCCTCGGGCGGGAGCTTGCCGTCGGGCACCGGCAGGAGCCGGTCCACGGCCGAGAACAGCGCGACGTTGTTGGCCGGGTCGAAGGGATCGGCCAGGAAGCGGCGGACGAGGTCAATCACGATGGCATCCTCTCGAAAGATGCGGCGTGCGCGTGCTGCCACTCCGCGTCCAGTGCGACGATGTCGGGTGGCACGTCCGCGCGTCGCCCCGTCTCCTGGCTGTAGCAGCTCAGCACGCCGGGTGCCTCGCTGTAAGTGATTGGACCGGCGCCAACCAGCGCAGCCAGCGCAGAGTCGAGCCTCGCGCGCAACGCGGCAGCGCGGACTTTTGCGCGCGACACACGAACGGACCACGCGGCGAGCTCCGCCAGACGCTCGCGCTCCGCGTCGGTCAGGTCTTCGATACCTGGAAGGTCGACGAGCATCAGGGCTCTCCGATGGGAACGAGGCGGCAGTCGAGGTCCACGCCGGCCGCCTCGACGCTGCGTGGCTCTGGCGTGCCCACGACGAGCACGGACGGGCCACCGGGCGCCGTGCAGCGCCACGTCTCGTGGGCGGTCGTGGGGATGGACGGGGGCGCCGGCACGGGACGCACGGGCGCCGCGCAGCACGCGGACAGGGCCAGGACGGGCCCGACGATGCGCATGCGTGGCGCGGCCTTCGCGGTGACCTCGGCGGCCAGGACGGGCCACAGCCCGCCGACGAGGAGACACAGGCAGTACTCGCCGCCGATGGGGCCGTGCATGGTGGCCGCCCAGAACGGGTACAGCAGCACGAGCAACGGGCCGGGCATGGCCGAGAGCAGCGTCCGGCCGATGGCGCGCTCGCGGCGCACGAAGGCGGCGTCTCGAGTGCGGATGAGGTGGAGGGCGTTCACTTCGTCGCGATCCCGTGGCAGTCCACGATGGTGAACGTGGGGCTGTGGAAGGGGAACCCCTTCACCCACTGCGCCCAGCAGTATGTCGTGGCGTCGGCGCGGCCGTCGCCGGTGAAGCTCGGGCGCTTGTTCAGGGCGAACACATTCGGCGTTCCCGGCCCAGTGCGCAGCCAGGTCTGGCGCCCGCAGGACGCCTCGCCGTCGAGCAGCCAGTTGATCCGGAGCAGCGCCCAGACGGACGCGCCTTCGTGGGCGAGGCCGAGCGCGCGCTCGATGAACCGCTGCGCGAGGTTGAGCCGGCCGCCATAGGGTGGGTTCATCACCCACGCGCCGATGTCGGCGAGTCCGCCGGTGAACGTCTGCCGCTGGCCCAGGAAATCCATGGTCCAGACCATGTATCCCTGCGAGCGGCAGAGCGCCGCCGCGTCGTCGCGGATGTCGCAGCCGCGGAAGTAGCTGTGGTCAGGGCCGTAGCGGTGCAACGCCCGGAGGATGGCGCCCTCGCCGGCGCCAGGGTCGTAGACGACGGGCATGTCCTTCGGGCGGCTGTCGAGCATGCGCTCGGCGACCGCCTCGATGGCCCAGGCAGGCGTCGGGTAGAAGTCGGCCTCGCGGGGGCCATCCGTGTCGGGCTTGGTCTTGCGGGTGGCGCTCATCAGTCGCTCGAATCGCAGGTGCAGTTGAGGGTGACATCGGGCCCGGAGGCCCGAACGGAGTGCCCCTGCCCGCGGGGCTGGAGCTCGAAAGCGTGGATGTCGAGGTCGATGGCGTCGGCGCCGTCCTTGCGGTGCCACGTCTCGGTCCAGGCCTCGTAGCACCGACCCGACCGGGTCGTCACCCGCGAGACAAGGGCGAACCGCTCGTCGGTCAGGCGCCGGGCCTCGGCCTCGGTGAGGTAGATGGGCGTGGCCATCAGAAGGGGATCGAGTGGGCCGAGCACGAGGGGTCCGTGCATTCGTCGTTCCGGTCGCGCGGCTGCTGGCACGCGGCGCACGGTACGCCGATGAACGGCGGCTCCTCGGGAGGCGGCGTGACGACGGTGTACGGAATCGGGGCGTCGGGGTCGACGGGCTCGACGGCCTCACTCAGTTCCCTCGCGTCGTCGCGCTCGCCGCTCCAGGCCGCGACGAGTTCGCGCACCTGGCTCTCCAGGGTCGGGCCGCCGAAGCCCTCGTCGGAGAGCACCGCGCTCGCCGCGCAGGCGTCGGCGTAGGAGGCGTCGCGGGGGCCGGCCAGCAGGCCCGCCGAGTCCAGGGCGTTGACGACCTCCACGATCCCCATCAGGGGCAAGTCGCCGATGCGGCGGTTGTTGCTGGCGACGCGCACCAGCTCGTCGAGCGCCCGTTGTTTCGTGGTCTTCATGCGTGATCTCCCCTTCCGGCCTTCTCGGCCTCGTCGGCGGCCCACTCCCACACGGGATGATCCGGGTCATCGCACCAGTCGAGCCCGTGGCCGGCGAAGTCGGCCGCCCCCTCGGCGAGGGTGGTCAGGTTGGCGATGCGGGTCTGGTGGTCGGTGTGTTCGTCCATGTGCTCGCGCATCCAGGCGCGGGCGCCCTGCTCCTCCAACTCGGCACGGCGGTGCTCGGAGACCGCCACGCCGCTGAGCGCGAGGGCCTGGGCGACGCCGTTGACGCCGGCGGCGAGCAGCATGCGGTCGGTGACGCGGATGGTGCTCATCGACTGCTCCGCTTCTCGTGCTCGGTGGTCGCCCAGGCGAGGCCCGCCGCGACCGCCTCGTCGAAGGTCGCCGCGTAGAAGAGCTTGCTGGTGTAGTGGCCCCAGGAGTAGCTGCCGTGTTTGTCGACGACGGGCGTCTCAATCTGGACCAGGAAGCCGAAGAGATCCAGGTCGTCGATCCACGCCTCCATCTCGTCCCACTCCAGAGCGGCGAACGCCTCTCGGGCCTCGTCGGGCATGTTGGGCCAGAGCGCGACGAGTTTGTCGTCCTCGATGTCCTCGAGCAGTTTCTCGACAGCGTCGGAGCGGTTCCCGTCCACGATGGCGGTGCGTAGGTGGACGACGGCGCCGACGCAGGCGGGCACGTCCATCAGTTTGGCGTAGAGTTCAGCGGGATTCATCGGTCGGTTCCTCCAGGGTGATGACGGGAAGCTCCTGCGTGGGCGTCTTCCAGCCCGGCAGCGAGCGGCGCTCGACCGGGACGCCGGCAATCTCGGCCTGCCGCAGCTCGGCGGCCATGCCCTCCGACACGCCGAGGTCGCCGTACACGACGACGGCCTCCGCGACGGCGAGCCACTCCAGGCCGGCGCTGATGCCCTGCATGCGCTGCTCCGAGTCGGAGTCGTCGAGGACCGCCGGGTACAGCAGGTGCGGCGCGAACGGTGCCTCGTCACGCTCGAGGCAGTCGAGCAGCGCGGCCTGGGCGTAGGCCACGTTCAGGCGGCGTGCGGCGGGCGTGGCGCCCCGGAATGGGCTGAGAATCTGGACGCGGCGCATGATCACACCACCGCCACGGCGCGCCGGCCACGACCGACTACGTCGAAGGCTACCGCGCCGCCCTTGGCGGCCACGACGTCGAGCATGGCCTGCGTGCAGGGGATGGAGTAGACGAGGCCCGTGTCGGCCGCGTCGCGGTACTGCCAGCCGACGACCTCGGGCGCCTCGCGGGTGGGGTCGTAGGCGGTGAGCGCGGCGGCCATGGCGGCGGCCTCGGTGGCGCCGACGCCGTAAACCGGGCCCTCGTCACCGGCGACGATGGCGAAGCCGGCCGCGGGGATGCGCACGTCGCCGGGCAGGTCGAGCGCGTCGGTCTCGACGATCTCCAGGTCGCCGTCGTCGTCCAGGGCAGCAAGCGCGTCGGCGGCGGCTTCGTGGGTCAGGAAGGCAACGCCGTAGGCGGCGCCGAGCGTCTCGTGGCTGCGCAACTCGTGGATGTCGGTTGTGTCCAGGTAGTAGACGATCATGGTGTCCTCGTTCTTCCGCAGCCACTCGGCCGCGAGGTTGGAGTTCAGGCGGGTCGGGCGATTCAGTCCACCCAGGCTGACCACTCGTCGTTGTCGGGAAACGCCTCGTCGTCGCGACCAAACATCTGCACCCGGCTGTACTCTCCGATTTCGGCCGACGTCAGCCCCTCGTAGATGCTGTCTTTGTTCGCGTCGCGGTTGGCCTGGATGATCGCGAGAATCTGCTCGTAGGTCTTGTCCACGTTTCGCTCTCTTTCTTCCGGCCGCACCGCGCGACCGATGAGCAGACACTACAGCGGTCCTTCGGCGGGTGCAATAAAAAACAATCAATGTCCGGCGATTTCTGCCCGGCGGGCGGTTCCGCCCTGCGCGGCGGCCTCGTTGCGGCCTCGGCGCTCGCTCGCAGGCCGCCGGGAGGCCACAACTCCGGCCACGGGGACCGCGCAGAAGCCCGCGGCGTGCGACCGCTCGGCCAGCACGGCCAGTCCGAAGCGCCACCCGAGCTGGAGCACGAGCGCGCCGACGGCGTACTCGGGTGAGGGGCCGGCCGACCACAGGGGCGTGCCGACCACCTCGGCGACGTGGCGGCGCTGCGCCGTCCGGGTGACCACGATGAGCGGCGGGGCGCTCACGCGCTCTTCCAGGCTCGGTACAGGTCGGCCAGGTCGTCGGGCATCGGCTCCTCGACGCGGCTGATGTCGGTCACGCCCTTGAACACGAGCCAGGGCACGTCGCTGCCGGGGCAGATCACGAACGAGTTCGGGCGCTCGTGGTAGCGGGCCATCACGGCCCCGAAGAACGCGACCTGGGCGGCCAGCTTGCGAGCGGTCCGCCGGTGCGCGGCGACGGCGGCGCGTGCGACGTGCGCTTCGTCGGGGGTGAGCGTGGCGAGGTCCACTTCGGAGGGTGTCACGGGCTGTCCTCGCCGTGGACCGGACATGGCGAGTCGCTCGGCGCGAGGTGGCACTGGCAGCCCGGCGCGCGCGTCTCGCCCGTGGCGTTGCAGCGGATGACCTCGATGGTCTTGACGATCGTGCACTCGGCCATTGCCTCGACGATGTCGAAGGTGTTCGGGTCGGGTTTCACAGGCTCCTCCCATCCAGCACGACGGACCATCCGGCGCGCTTCAACAGAACCGCGGCGATGACCCGGTGGCAGCGGTCGGCCGCGGCGGCCTCGCGCGAGCACGCGCAGATGAGCGTCGCGCCGTCGGGGACGATGCCGGTAGGCGTCCAGAACGCCCCGTCCCATGGGCGTGTCTCGGGGGCCGCTACGTCTGCGGCGGAGCCGTACCCCAGGGTGCCCGGCGCCAGCCTCGCAAGGTGCGGCTCCCACAGCCTGTACAGCGCCGCCTCGTAGGCGCGCCACGCGGACGCGAGTTCATCAGCTCCGCACTCGCACTCCCCGTCGCCGTGCTTCAGCCGGGCCTGGCAGTGGGCGGTGTGCGGGCGCCGGTCGGCGGCCTTCTTCGCGGCGATGGCGGGTGCCGCGAGCCTGGAGGGCGGCGTCAGCGACAGGACGCGCCCCACGCCCGCCTCGCCCGTGTCCTCGCGGGGGAACCGCATGATGGAGAGCACGGGGCCGGGCCCGACGCAGGCGGCGGTCTCGGGTTTGGCGTTGCCGCGGGCGACGGCGGCCACGCTGGCGGCGTTGGTCAGGTAGATGGTGCTCACGGCCACCTCCGCGACCCGTAGTGCGTCACCAGCGTTGGGCGGCCCCAGTTCGCGCCGGGCGGCTCGACGATGTCGATGGGCATCATCTGCGGGCCGGCGTAGGGCACCGTCTCGAAGCAGTGCGGGCACCTGGACTGGACGCGGCGGCTCATCGCGGCCCCCTCGCGCTGCGGGCGGCCTCGACCATTGCGCGGGCCATGGCCATCCACTCGCGGGGCTTCGCGGCCTCGGCGATCGAGTGCCCGCTGAGCTTCAGGTTGAAGTGGCAGACGTCTCGGGCGGCGTCGTACACCAGCTCGCCCGGTTCGACCTCGGCCTCGACGTACTCGACATTCTCCGTGATGACGGTGCGGAAGATCACGGGGCCCTCCGGCACACGGCGCGCAGGCAGAACGGCGCCCGCGGGGGCGTGGCGTAGAACATGGCCCGAACGCGGGGGTCTTCGTTGGCGAAGACCTCGCGCCCGTTGCGACCGTCCTGCGCGTCGCGCTCGGCGTCGGTGTAGTCCCGGCCGAAGATGCGCTCGTAGAGCCCGGTGAAGTCCATCTCGACCGCAGAGAGGCAGCCAGCGATGGCGCCCAGGGTGCGCAGGTTCATCGACGTTGCTCCAGGTCGGCGCGGACGCGAGCGATCACGTCCGGGCCGACGTACAGGGTGTGCCCCGGCACGAGGGCCGGGTTGAGGGTGCCGTCCTCGAAGCGATGCTCGCCACCGCTGCCGTCGAGCCACCAGCGTCGGCTCACTTGGGCGCAGGCGGCGATGTACTCGGCGTCGCCGGCGCGCGGGGCGGTCAGCATCAGCGAGACGATGGCGACGCAGCCGTTGTGGAAGTCGCCGCGCTCGCAGTCCTTGTCGCAGGCGATGCAGGTCTTGCTCACTGGTGAACCTCGCAGGCTTCCCAGGCCTCGACGCGGCGCTCCGGTTCCGCACGGCGCGGGAAGTAGAGTACCCACCCGGCCGGCGTCTGCGTGACGTCCTCAATGTCCATGTCGGCCGACAGATACCCGCGGCGTGTGTCCTGGCATAGCACCCGCGCCTGCGGCTTGCGCAGGAGCCCGCCGGCCCAGGCCGACAGGACCAGCAGCGCGACGATGCCCGTTGCGATGCCGAGCGGCTTCACAGGGCGGCCCCGAGCACGTAGCAGCGGTCTACGCAGCCCGAGCGACGCAGCGCCGACACGATCTCGCGAACCTGCTCCGCGGTGTCGGGCATCGACACCAGCAGCTTCGCGACCAGACCGCCCGCGTTGCGGACGGCGGTGAGGTCCACGTCCTGCCCCAAGCTGACGACCGCGCAGGTGCGGCCCTTGCTCTGCCACCGGGCGATGCTGCGGTAGGTGGCCGCGAGGCCGTAGTTCTTGCTGACGCGAGGGGTCGTGGTCTTCATCGTGGGCTCCTTCTTCCGGCGCCACCGCGGCACCGATGAGGCGACACTACAGGCGACCCACCCGCCATGCAAATAAAAAACAATCGCGCCCGCTTTTTCTCGCCCGGTCCGTGACGCGCGCGCGCCGTGCATGGTATCGCTCGCGTGTGCTCGCCCAGTCCACACTCAGTCTCCGACCTCCAGAGGGCTACGGGCAGGCCGCCCGTGTGTTGCGTGGCAAGGTCGATCCGACCCTCTCGCCCGATGCGAAGCCGCCGCCTGTCGTGGACGAGACGCCCGTGCGCGAGCTGGCGGACGTCACCCGCGGGCTGCCTCTGTCGGAGGCCACCGCCGAGCAGGTGCAGGCGCTCGCCGACTCCGACCGCACGCCGTTCGCGCTCGGGCAGGCCGTGCGCACGCTGCTCGATGGCGAAGGCGCCCCGAAGGGCCTGGTGCTCGAGGCCACGCGCCGCGCGACCCGCTGGGCGAAGAAGAAGCGCGCCGACGCCCCCCGGACACCGCGCCCCGCTGTAGGCGTCGCCGCGGATCTGCGCAAGTCGCCGGGCGGGCGCTTGATCATGCACTCCGACCTTGGCGATTCGTCCCCCGTGCTCGGCCCGCCGCCGACCCGCAACCGAGCCACGCATCCGTTCGTCGGGACCATCGAGTTTCACGGCCTGCCGACCATCCGCGTCGAGACGCCCAAGGGCGGCACGCGCAGCGGCACGGACGCCGACGGCAAGTCCTGGTCGGTGACCATGCCCGCCCACTACGGCGAGTTCGCCCGGACCGAGGGCGCCGACGGCGACCCGGTGGACGTGTTCGTGGGCCCGAACCGTCACGCCCCGAAGGCTTACGTGGTCCACCTCCAGAACCCCGCCACGGGCGAGCACGACGAGGACAAGGTCTTCGTCGGATTCGACAACGCCGACGCCGCGCGGGGCTGCTTCTCCGCGGCCTACAACCGCGACGACCTCCAGATGGGGGCGATGCGCACGTTGACCACGAGCGAGCTCGCCGAGTGGCTGGCCGCGCGCGAGAACCGCGGGGCGAAGCTTGATGCAGGGCGCGAGTTGCACAAGGCCGGCGCCGGCCAGGGGGACTGCGTGTTGCACAAGGGCAAGCACTTCAAGGACGAGGACAAGGCGCAGGCCGCCCACAAGCGAGTCGTCGAGCAGTACGGTCTGACCGAGAAGGACGGCGACCGCTACTGGCGCCTCAAGTCGCACATCTACGAGCAGATGGGCGGCAGCTTCGAGAAGTCGGACCTGCCGGCCTCCGAGACCGTCGGAACGCCCGCCGAGAACCGCAAGCTCGCCGCAGCAGCCTCGCCCCCAGCCCCGCCACCCGTGGCCCGGCCGCATCACCACGCCGAGGCGATGCAGCTCCCCACGAAGCCCACGAAGCCCACGAAGCGGTTCCCGCCGCCCAGCCACCCCAAGCCCACGAAGACGCCGAGGAAGCTCATGGAGACCCCGCCCGAAATGACCAAGGCCCAACAGCGGGCGATGGTCGATGAGCTATTGAAGGCGGCCGGGCACAAGTACATCCGCCGGACGCCCAAGCCGGGAGGCGGCTACCGCTACTTCTACGCCGAGTCGGCCGCAGCCCGCGGCCCAGCGGCGGGCGAGTCCGTTCGGCTCGGTGAGCATGTCGCCCACATCGGCGAGGTGACTGCGACGCACGTCACGGTGGACGGCGAGCGCCTCACCCACGGGCAGTGGCTCGACAAGCTCAGCGCCCACTACGCCCACTTCGAGCGGGATGCGGCTGCGCGGGCGGGGCTGTACGCTCGCGCGGTGCTCCGCCACGTCCCCGCGGGCGCGCTCGAACAGCGGGACGCGGCAGCAGTCCATGCCCACATCGCCCCAGCACTCGCCCGGACGGGCATGACGGCGGACGCTGCACAGCGGGCGGTCGAATGGGCGCTGAATCGGAAGGGTTGGAGCTCCGACGCATCCGCCGCCCTGCTGGGCGAGATGACCATCGGGCAGCGGGCGAAGTGGGTTCAGGAGAACTACCAGCGTGTCGGAGCGGCTGCCGAGGACAAGCGAGGCGCGGACAAGTCGAAGCCGGTGCGTGCGGTCCACGTCGCACAGGCCGTCGATGCGCTGGCGCCGAAGGCCCCCGCAGCGGCACGCCCACACGCCGAGCTGCTGGCGGAGGCGCTCGGCGCCGAGTTCCCTGGCATGCGGATGGAGGATCTCGTCCACGCGATCCGCACCGTGCAGGCGCACGAGAAGGCCACGAAGGCTCCGCCGAAGTCCGACGGGGCGGCGACGAGCGTCTACCTGCCTGGCGAGGGCGGTCGCCCCGAGAAGCTTGCCGCGCGGTTCAAGCTGGTGGAGGCCCGTGACCTGGTCGCGAGCCACGACGCTTCCACGTTCGCCCCGCGCAAGGACTATCCGCAGGGGCTCCAGGAACGCGCCTACCACCGCGACAAGGCCGAGCAGGCGAAGGTGATCCGCAACGCGGCCGGGCTGATCCCGGAGTACGTCGCGAACACCAACCCCGACGCTGTGAACGGCACGCCGCTGGTCGACGAGCGCGGCGTGGTCCTGGGGGGCAACTCCCGCACCATGTCGATGCAGCGAGCCTACCGGGAAGACGGTGGCGCGAGGCTCAAGGCCCACCTGGCGGACAACGCCGCGCAGTTCGGGCTCGCACGAAAGGACGTGGAGGCGATGGAACATCCCGTCCTGGTGCGCGTCGTCGATACAACCGCGCGCGATCCGAAGCTGCTCGTGCGGCAGATGAACGAGAGCATGACACAGGAGATGGACCCCCGCGTGATGCAGGTCGCGATGGGTCGAAAGCTCGACGACGACGCCGTAGGCAAGCTCGCCGAGAGCATGGGCACCGACCAGACCCTCAGCGAGTTCCTCGACTCGCCGGCATCGGAGTCGTTCATCACGGCGCTCCGGCGGGTGGGTATCATCGACGCCCGAAGCCAGACGCGCTACATGCGCGACGGGAAGCTCAACGCCGACGGGAAACAGCTCGTTGAGCGCGTTCTGGTCGGAAAGGTCGTCGGCGATCCCGATCTGCTCTCCGACACCAACCCCAGCGTCGTGACCGCGCTCGCCCAGGCAATCCCGTACATGGTGCAGGCGGAAGCGCACGGCGACGGGTTCAACCTCCGCAACGATCTCCGCGAGGCGTTGACCGCCCACAACGACATGCAGCGCCGGGGGCTCGCGCCGAAGTCGGCGAAGGACGCGACGCGGTCCGTCCGCGAGTACACGCGGCAGGACACGATGTTTGGCGGGGGGGATGATGCGCTCTCTCACGCAGCCAACGCCCTCGCCACGAACGAGCGGGCGCAAGTGCTCGCGAGCGTGCTGTTCGCGAAGACGGGCCCGCGACAACTCTCCAGCGTGTTCCGCGCCTACGCAGACGGCGCGAGGCACAACCCGGAAGGGCAGTTCAGCATGTTCGGACCAGCAAAGACTCCCGCCGCGATCCTCGCCGAGTCCGTGGACATGGCCAAGTCGCTCACGAAGAGCCAGCGCAACGCCGCGGACGACCTCATGCACGCCGCGGGGCTGTCCCACGAGGTCGAGATCCCCGACTGGCTGGCCTGGGGCATCCAGGCGCAGGAGGCGCTGACCAAGGGCGCCGGTCACAAGTACATCCGCCGCGTGCCGCGGCCCGGCGGCGGCTACCGCTACTTCTACCGGGTGAGCGGCGGGAAGGGCGGCGTGGGCCATGAGTCGGAGTTCGATGTCGGGGCCGCGTTCCGGGTCAAGGACGCGGGGCGCGAGGGCCACTTCCACGTCACGGGCAAGGCCGCGGACGGCACGCTCACGATCCGGCACGACGAGACCGGCGCCACGCACACGTTGTCCGCGTCGGCCCTGTCGTCAATGCTGCGCACCGAGCACGCCGAGGCCATCGGCGCGCACCGCGAGAAGCTCGCCCAGGACATCAAGGACGCCAAGGCGGCCGGGGCCAGCCCGAAGCAGGTGGCCCGGCTGGAGGCCGAGGCCACGAAGCACGGCGTCAAGCCCGAACCGCCACCGGAGAGCAGTCAGACCGCCGCAGCCACACCGTCACCGGAAGACCTTCGCCTCATCGACATCGCCAAGGAGTATCACGACGCCGCCAAGGACGAGTCCCGGGCGCGCCGCCGCTTCGAGGACGCCGCCGCAGGCCGCCGCGGCAAGTGGTGGGACGAGGCGCGCGCCCTGATCGCCAAGGGCGGAACGGCCGAGCACCGCGACGCGATGGATATGCGATCCAAGCGCAAGGAACGGACGAGCAGCACCGACGAGGGCCAGGCCAGGGACGATGCGAACCGCGCGCTCGCAAGTGCCGCCCGCGCCCAGCACTGGCAGGGCTACATCGTGAGCAGCAAGATCCACCCGCGCGACTTCGATCGGTTCTCGGATCTGACGGGGCAGTTGGAGCGCGGTGCGATGCCGGTTCTCGCTCCGCAGGCGCGGGTCGTCATGACCGAGCCGACCCCATCGCGGCCGTCGCGCGCGATCTTCGTGCGCGCCGAATCACCTCCGCCAAAGCCCGTCGAGTTGCAGAGCAGCCACAAGCAGGGCGTCAGGTTCACCATGCACAAGTCCGCATCGTTCGCCCAGCGCCACGAGGCCGACGCGCTCCTGAAGGCCGCCGGCGTCGAGCCGAAGAAGCCCGCCCCGAAGTCCCGTGACCAGCAGCGCGTGGTCAAGGCAACGAAGGACGTGGGCAAAGTCCACGAGCGCATGCAGAAGATTCACGCCAAGGCCGCGAACGAGGCGGCCAACCGCGGCGACGGCGAGCTTTCCAAGCTCCACGCCGACGCCGCGAAGGCCCACGAGCACGCGGGCATCGCACACGCGGCCGGCGACCTCGACGGCAAGGCCACGAAGAACGCCAAGGATCTGAGCGACGTTGCCAAGGCCGCCACCCAGGCGACCCTCGACAAGCACGGCGCCATCGCCACCACGAGCGAGGCTGCGAAGGAGGGCGCCTCGGCACCGAAGGCGAAGCCCGCCGCAGCGGCACCTGCGTCCGGCGTCGGCGGCCGCTCGAAGGAAGGCCTGAAGGTCATCGCCATCGGGCCCAAGGGCGGCAAGATCGTCGGGTACACGACCAAGGACGGGAAGCAGAAGCCGATCTACGAGGGCAGCAAGGCCGCCGCGAAGCTGGCCGCCACCGTCGAGCAGCACGCCCCCGATCCGGACCCTGCGGCGGAAGCTCCTGCCGCCGACGCGAAGCCCGCGGATGTGGCGCCCCCGGAGGTCGATCAGAACCCGACCCAGGAGCCCGCGCTCGGGCCGCCGGATGCCGACGCCACTGGAGGGCCGCCGAAGGATGGCGTCGCGCAGGCCGCGGGCGGCGATGCCGCGCCCCCCGCCCCCCCGACCGCCCCGTCCGAGCCCCTCGACGACAAGCCGCTCGCGCCCGAGTCTCAGGCCGGCGGAGAACCCGCCGACGCTCCGGCGCCCGAGGATCTGGGCAGCGCCTCGCCGAAGACCGACTCGCCCGAGTCCCGCCATGCCGAAGAGATCGCGAAGATGAAGGGCCAGGTCGAGGAGGCCCACCGCAAGCTCGAGGCCCTGGCCGCGCACATCGACAAGAACCTCGTGCCGATGTTCAACAACCTCAAGGGTCAGGCGCGCGCCACGCACCGCAACCCCAGCCCGTCGGCCGTGGGATGGCTGGTCGCTCAGATCGGGCGGTTCGTGTCGTTCGTGCTCGGGCTGAACGAGGACCGGAGCAAGGCGCTGTCGGCGACCGATGCGATCAAGGGCGAGGGCGCGGAGCCCCCGGCCGAAACGCCCACGAAGGGTGAGCCGAAGAAGCCCGTGAAGCGACCCAAGATGAAGAGCGGGAAGCAGGCCAGCGCCTACATGCAGAAGTCGCTCACCGCCCCCGGCGCCGAGAGCGCCTGCGTCCGCGTCCTGGTCACGCTCCAGGCCATCGAGCGCCACCACCACGCCGCACACCTCCAGGCGAGCGGCGAGGACAGCTACGGCGATCACCTGCTCTTCCAGCGGATCTACAGCGACGTCCAGCACGAGATCGACGGGCTCAGCGAGAAGATGGTCGCTGCCTTCGGCAAGGCCTGCGTCGACGCGGACGCCCGCGCGGCCGACGCCGCCTCGCTGCTCGCCGAGTGGAGCGAGAGCGACGACACCCTGGAGCGGGCTCTCGACGCGGAGATTCAGCTCCAGGGCACCATCGAAGACGCGCTCGCCGAGGATGTGTCGCCCGGCCTGGAGAACTTCCTCCAGGGCCTCGCCGACAGCCACGAGGCTGCGATCTATCTGCTCCAGCAGCGCATCCAGCCGCCCGAACTGGTGCGCTCGATGCAGCGCAGCGCCGCCGACGAGCTACTGAAGGCCGCTCGCGCGCTCGGGTAGCCCCGCCGCGCCGTCCCATGTACCATCGCACCGAGGAGTGACACACATGCCCGTCAACGCCGCCGAGACCAAGGCCTTCGCCGACCTCTCCAAGTCCTTCATCTCGTCCTCGGATGCCCGCGACCGGCTGTCCTCGGCGCTTCGCGAGCACCTGGGCGTCACCTCGCGCGACTCGTTCTGGATGTGCGACGACGGCGTGGACGACGCGCTCGGGCCGGTGGTCATCTACCGCCTGACGCGCGACGTCTTCGTGGACGGCGGCGTGGCGAAGGGCCTGCCCAGCAGCAGCGACGACGCCGACTGCTACCGCGCGACCTACAGCGTGGGGGGCGGCGGCTTCGAGTTCGGCGAGCCCGTGCGCGTGAAGCGCGTCACGAGCTACCAGCCCGCGGAGTTGGAGCCCGCGCCCGACGAGGCGGAGCTTCCGCCCTGGCTCGGGCAGGCGCTCGCGCTCTCGGCCGGCATGACGAAGGCGGCCGGACACCGCTACATCCGGCGTGTCCCGAAGGCGGGGGGCGGCTACCGCTACTTCTACAAGGTCTCGGGCGGCGCAGGGGGCGTTGGCCACGAGAGCGAGTTCCAGGTGGGCGCCGCGTTCAAAGCCGCCCACGGGGGCCAGGAGGGCCACTTCCACATCGTCGGGAAGGACGCCGACGGCACCCTGCGAGTGAAGCACGACGAGAGCGGCCACGAGGCGAAGCTCTCGCCCGCTGCGCTGTCCACCATGCTCCGGTCGCAGCACGCGGAGGCCATCGGATCGCACCGCGACAAGGTGGCCCGCGATCTCGCCGATGCGAAGGCGTCCGGGGCGTCGCCGAAGCAGGTCGAGCGGCTCCAGGGTGAGGCGGCGAAGCATGGCGTGCCCGCCCCAGCGAAAGATGCGCCCCTCAAGAATGCCACGGTGGGGCGTTACGCGAAGGACAAGCTCTCCGGCGCGACGACCCGCGTGGAGACGAAGGGCAGGGCCGTCGGGGACTACGCGGTCGTCAAGAACGAGCGCGGCTCCGGGTTCCTGACGCCCTACAGTGTCGTCCACACCCCATCGGGGGCGAACGTGAGCGGGTTCCACGAGCGCGCGAACGCCGACACCATGGCGCAAAAGCTCGCCAACGAGCACCACGGCGCCCTCGCGGGATGGGACGCCGGGAAGCCGCTCCCCGAGCATCACCAAGCGGCCCGCGAAGCGATCGTCAACACGATCGCGAAGCACCGGGAGTCCATCGATCGGAGCAATCAGCAGAAAGTTGCGCACATCCCGGAGGCGAGGCTCTATGACATGCTCCACACCATCAGCAGCGGCAGCGGCAGCGGCGTGAGCAAGGATGACATCGCCACCCTCAAGGACGCCGGACTCGTGACGTCGGGCAGCAGCGGCAGGCTCATGCTCACGGGTGGGCTTCACGGCGGAGACGGGGCGAACTTCGACGGGATGAGCGTTCTGGGCAAACTCCGACCGAACGCCAACCGCTACAGGCTGGAGCGGGCTGCGAGTGCCCCACGCCCCGAGCCGTCGCAAAATCTGGCGGGGATCGACTTCAAAGACAACTTCGAGGGTTTGCACCAGCACCACGCCGCAGGTGGGTACTCGCGGGAGCGCGCCCAGGACGCGAACCACGAGATCACGCGAGTCGCGAAGTGGCACAGCGACATGGCCGAGACGCACGACGCGCTGGGCGACAAGGACAAAGCAAGCAGCCACCGCGCCGCCGCCGCCGCCATGACAGATCTGGCGCACAACATCTACGACGTGAAGCGGAACGAGGTCGGGTGGCTCGGGCCCTCGATGGTGGAGCAGGCCAAGAAGGCGAAGGCCCTGAGCGACAAAGCGGCAGCCAAACCAGACAACGCCACAAGGAAATCCGTGAGCACCGTCACCGATCCCGAGCGCGACCTCGCGAAGTCGCTCCAGGCCTCGCACATCGCCGCCGCCGCGGCACAGCCGGACGCGGGCGCCGCCGCCGCGCACCGCGAGGCCGCCGGAATCTACGAGGCCACGGCCGAAGACTCCACGTCCACCCGCGAGTTCAACGCCGGCATGGCCCAGGCTGGTCGCGTCGCGGGGCTCGTCAAGGCGTGGTCGGGCATCCCCGACCAGCAGCGCCCCACCTTCGCCGCCTTCCGCAAGTCGATGGAGTCGCCCGTGGCGGCCCGCGGCTTCGCGTTCACCGGGAGCAATGGCACCGGCGACGCCCTGGGCCACCTCCCCGCCGTCGTGGCGGGCTCCAAGCCTGCCGCCGAGGTCACCACCCCGGCCAGCCCCGAGCCGACCACCTACAGCGCCCAGCGAGGCGCGGTGAACGGCATGCGCAAGAGCATGGGCGCCTTCTACGGGCACATCGCCGCCGGAGCCGCGCAGCAGGCCGTCGTTGGCGTCCGGTGCCCGCCGGAGGCGCCGATGGCGAAGTCCGGCGGCCCGTTCATCGGCCCCCACGGGGGCAAGTGGGCCGACGCCGCCCACACCATCCCGTGGAAGGGCGCCCCCACGACGGGGCACGCCGTCGACAAGACGTCGGCCGACTTTCACCAGAGGAAGCTCGACGAGCACGCAGACGCGATGGAGTCCGCGGCGCGTGGGAGCGCCGAATACCTTGCGCACCGGGCGGCCGCCGGCGCCCACGCCGACGCGCTGAACGCGCACCGACGAGGGGCCCACAATGCGTCCGACCTGTCAGCAGCGGCCAGCAAGGCGTCAGACGCCGCGAGCGGACACGGCCGGGCGGAGATGGACCCAGAGCGCGCGGCTGAGCTGAAGAGGATCGTCGACACCCACGAAGAGGGCGGCGTCGCCACATCGAGGCCGTCGATCAGCCACAAGGCCCTGGCGGCCTCCGGCCACGTCACCATCAGCAAGGACCCGGCCGGGCATCACATCGTCAAGGCGACCCCCGCAGGGCTCTCCGCTGCCGGCCAGCCGTCCGATCGGGTTCACTCCGAAAACAGATCGTTCGGGTTCCACGGGACGGTGTCGAACGCGATGCCCGACGGCGGGGACAAGTTGGAGCACACCCGCGCGGCCTTCGACGCGGCGGTCAAGCGCAGCGCCAGTGTCAACAAGACGACGCACGACGCTGCGCGCGAGATGCTCGACGGCCGTGCCGGGCGACACCTGGCCGACGCGATCACCAACGGGGCTGCCAAGCCGTCGCTCGCCAGCGACATCGCATCCGGGAAGCACGACGGCGCGCTCCGGATGGCCCACAAGCACCACTCGAAGGCGTAACCGATGGGCAACTGGCAGTCCGCACTCGCCGAGGGGGTCGCCGGGTTCCTGGGGGACCTGAGCAAGGCCGGCAAGGACTCCCTGGAGCCCGCCGCCGACGCTTCGCCCGACGGCGACAACCGCGTCTTCGGCCCGGCCGCCCGCGCCCCAGACAGCCTGCTCTTCGACCCCTACTCCTGGTACTCGGGCAACCAGGAGTTCCACCAGCGGCCGCTGTCGCTGGACTGGAACACCCTGCGCCGGATGGCCGCCGCCCCCCCGATCTCGGCGATCATCAAGCGCCGCTGCGAGGACGCTGAGGACTTCTGCCACCCCGAGGAGAACCCGTACCTCCCCGGCTTCAAGGTGCGCATGCGCAACCGGAAGGCCGCGCCCTCGCGCGCCGCCCTGCGCATGATCGAGGAGCTGGAGCGGTTCATCCTCCAGGGCGGCGTCGTCGAAGACATGCGCCAAGTGCAACTCCGCGACAGCTTCTCGACGTTCGTGAAGAAGGTCGTGCGCGACAGCCTCACCTACGACCAGCTCTGCTTCGAGGTCGTGCCTTCGCGCCTCTCGCGAATCGGCGGAGGATTCCGTCCGGCCCGTTTCGTGGCCGCGCCGGCTCACACCATCCGCATTGCGAACACCACGCAGGACGGGCACGCCCTGCCGGACGACGACTTCGAGACGCCGCGATGGGTGCAGGTCTACGACGAGGTCGTCGTGAACGAGTACCGCCCGGCCGAGCTGTGCTTCGCGGTGCGCAACCCGCGCTCCGACCTTGAGTTCGTCGGCTACGGCTACTCCGAGCTGGAGATGCTCGTCACCATCGTGACGGCCTGGCTCAACGCCTTCGAGTACAACCGCCGATTCTTTAGTCAGGGCGCCGGCATCCCCGGCATCCTGAACCTGAAGGGCCAGGTCGTGAACGAGAAGATCATGCGGGCCTTCAAGCGCGAGCTCCAGATGCTCGTGACCGGCGCGCAGAACGCTCACCGCCTGCCCGTGACCTCGGCCGAAGGCATGGAGTTCATCAACCTCCACTCGACCAACCGCGAGATGGAATACAGCGCGTGGATGGACCTGCTGACGAAGCTGGCCTGCGCGCTCTACAGCATGGACCCGGCCGAGATCGGGTTCAACTTCGGCAACACCGGGCAGCAGAGCAGCATGGGCTCGGCCAACCAGGTCGAGAAGATCGCCGAGTCCCGCGAGCGCGGGCTCAAGCCGCTCATCCGGTTCATCTTCGCCCAACTCAACCGCTTCGTGATCTGGCAAATCGACCCGGACTTCGAGGTGGTCGCCCAGGGCCTCCGGCAGAACTCCGAGTCGACCGATATCGACCTCGACGTGAAGCGCCTCGGCGCCTACATGACCATCGACCAGCTCCGCGCGCGCAACGACATGCCTCCTATGCCCGATGGCACGGGCGCCTGCATCCTCAATCCCATCTGGCTCCAGTTCTCCCAGGCCGCGGCGCAGGCCGGCGACGGCGGCGGAGAGCCGCCCGCCCCAGACATGGACACCGACGGCCTGTTCGCACAGACCGAGCAACCCCCGCCCGCAGCACAGCCCCCGCAGAGTGTTGGCACGCCGCCCGGCGGCATGGTACAGCAGACCTCGCAACCGGCGGATCTCGCCGCCTCCCTGACCGTTCGGGCAAAGCGCCCAAGGGTCAGCAGCTTCACCCTGTAGGAGCCTTTCCATGAGCGTCGCGAACAACCCCCTCCCGCCGAATGCCAGCCCCTCCGATCTCGAGGCCGCCGGCGTCCACAAGCTCTCCCGCGTCCGCCACCTCGAGTTCGAGGCCGTCGGGACCATCGCCGCCGCGACGCTGAAGAAGCGCGTCTACTTCACCGAGCCCGGCCGCATCCTGGCCATCAGCTCGTTCCGCCGCACGGCCGCCTCCGGCGTCGGCGCCGACGACAGCACCGACGTGGACGTGAACCTCAACGGGTCCTCGATCCTGAACGCCACCATCCAGCACGAGAACGCCAGCGGAGACAACGACCGCCTGGCCGCCGTGCTGAAGTCCGACCACGCCGCCTACGACGGTTTCGGCATCGTCGTCGCCCCCGGCGACTACCTCGACGTGGACGTGGACGCCATCGAGGCCGGCGGCACCGCGCCCTCCGGTCTGTTCCTCGACGTGAAGGTCCTCGTCGGCTGACGCATCCACGGGCCAGGTCGCGCAGGTGCGGATGAGAGACTCCGTGGCGCGGCCAGCGGGGGGAGCCCGCGCGGCCCAGCCCGCCGCTGAGCGGTAACGCTGGGGAGCCCCCTCCCCAGGGTTTCTTTCCACCTCCAGGAGCAGCCCGTGGCCATCAGCTACAAGCGCCGAGCGGTCGTCTCGGTCGCCAACGACACAGCCTTCGAGCTCCTGGTCGCGGACCGGGACCGCACCATCGTCGACTCGTCCCTGGAGTCGTCGGCCACGTTCGTCCGGCAGCTCGCCGCGTCGGCCAACGTGCAGGTCGACCTGGGCGAGATCGCCACGCTCAAAGCCCTGGCCATCGAGTTCAACGGCGCGGTGAACCTGCGCCTGGGCGCGGACGACGCCGATCCGATGCCGCTCAAGCCCGTGTCGGAGGGTCAGATAGGGTTCGCCGTCATCGAGTTGGAAACCGACTCCGGCGTGTGGCTGGAGAACCCCAGCAGCACGGCCGCGGTCTCGGTCACCCTCGTCGCGGTCGGGAACAACTGACCCGGTATCAGCCGGCCAGTCGATGGTAAAAGATAACCGGCCGCTTGTTTTTTATACCGGCCGGCCGCAACATCTGCGCCATGGACACATCCGAGACGCAGAGACCGCCCCCGGACGAGGACACCACCGCCAAGCGCGTCAAGGTGCGCATGGCCCGTATCGGCCTCACGCAGGCCGACCTGGGCGCCCGAATGGAGCGCCCCATGTCCCAGGCCCAGGTCAACCTGTACCTGGGCGGCAATCGCCCCTGGAGGCGCCCCGGCGGGGGCCCTGACGACGCCATCGAGCGGTTCGCCAGGGCGCTCGGCGTTCCGGTGGCGGCCCTGGATCCGGGCAGCCCATGGGAGCCGCTGGTGCGCCCGGACGTGGCCGCGCCGTGAGCGCCGGCGTGGTCTGCCCCTCGTGCGCGGGGGACACGAAGGTCATCAACTCGCGGGCACGGAAAGGTCAGGTGCATCGACGTCGGGAGTGCCTCAAGTGTCGTTCCCGGTTCGGCACGGTCGAGATCACCGAGGAATCCCTCGGTCGGCTCAACAAGCTGGTCAAGTTGGCCAGCACGTTCAAGGAAGCGTTCCTGGAGGCGACATCGTGAACATCCTCGACGCCAACATCCTCGTCTTCGACACCGAGACCACCGGTATTGACCCGGCCCGCGACGCCGTCGTGGAGATCGCCGCGGTCGAGCTCATCCGCGGCCAGGTCGGCCGGAGCTTCACCCTGCGGCTGAACCCCGGCATGCCCATCCCGCCCGAGGCATCGAGCGTCCACGGCATCCGCGATCAGGACGTCGCCGGCGACCCGTTCTTCGGGGACGTCGCCCAGCGCATCGCCGAGCGCCTCGGGGCAGACGACGTCGTGCTCGCCGGCTACAACGCCGTCCACTTCGACGTGCCGATGGTGAACGCGGCCTTCGAGAACGAGGGGCTCTCGTTCCGGCTGGACGGCGCCCGCGTGCTCGACCCGTTCATCTTCCTGCGCCGGCGGCACAACCACCTGCCGTCGAAGCTGTCGGACGTCTGCGGGCGCCACGGCATCACCCTCGACAACGCCCACGCCGCCGACGACGACGCCCGCGCCACCGCCGAGTTGCTCGTGGCCTTCGTCCGCGAGGGGCTGATGCCTACGGGGCTGGACCATGCCTTCCAGGTCCAGGCCCAGTGGCGCGAGGTGCTCGTCCGCGAGGAGCGGGACTTCGGGCGCAAGCTCTACCGGGATATACTGGGCGACGGCGAGGCCGTGCTGCGCCTGGGCTTCGGGAAGTCGCGCGGCGCTCGCCTGACGGACATCGACGCCGGGCTCCTGCGCTGGGTGCTCTCGCGTCCCGACTTCCACCCCGGCGCCATGGCCGCCTTCCGCGCCGAGGCTGATCGCCGCAGCGGTCGGACATCCCGCCCCGCAGACGAGCAGATGCCGCTCTCCTGATCCTCGTCCCCCGTCTCCAGCCGCTCCCCTCGACTCCCGCTCGGCATGCCCACCGACCGTCGCTGACGTGCCCCCCGAGCGCGCTCGCAGTGACCCGGAACACCTGCGCCCCCGTTCAGTAGTCAGACGTGGGTAAGTGTACCCGTGAAACGGCCACTTTTCAGAAAATGCCTGAAATCGCCCCGTAACCGCATGGCCGTAGGGAATTCTGGATTCTGCCACCCGAGAAACAGGCCCGCCGAGCGGTCTTGCACACACGGACCTACATGTCAGGAACCCCAGAATCCCGCACCACAGGCGGTTTCGGGAGAAGTACGCTTACTAGTTATTGGGGGTGTGTGCGCGAGTGCGCGTGCATTATGCGCGCGCGCGATTGAACGTTGTGGATGCCGCTGCGTTGTCGCTTCGGTGGGCTTCCGTCAGCGGGCGCCCACGGCTATGCTCCATGGGTCTCGACGGCGAACGTGGAGGTCGCAGTGACCGTTTGGGGTTTCCTCGCAGTGCTGGTGGCGTGCATCGTGGTGGCGGTGCTCTACCTGCGCCCGCGAAACGTCGTGAGCGACGAAGAAGCGCGCCGACGTGCGATGGACAAGGCCCGCGAGGACGCGGCCGACGCTTCGGAGCAGCGCCAACGCACCGCAGCCCAGATCGCAGCCGAGGGCGAGGCGAAGAGCCAGGCCGAGCGCGCCGTGTCCACCTCGGGGGCGGCGGAGGACGCCGTCCGACTGGCGGGGGATTTGCGCAGCCAGGCCGACGCCGTGGCGAGCCTCATCGGCGCGCCACCCTCCCAGAGCAACACGCCAGCACCACAGGAACCGCCGCGGGGGGGCAAATGAGCCGCGTTCTCGCCCTTGCCCTCGTCCTGGTGGCCGCGTGCCAGTCCCCGGCCTTTGCGGGCCTCCTGGGGCCCATTCCAGCCCCGACGTCGCTGCCGCCCTACGTGACCCCCCTGTCGGTGCTGGACGACGTACTTCACCTGCCCGCCGGCGAGGCGCCCGTCGTAGGCCCCTCGCAGGTCTGCTACGGCCCGGCCGGGCACCTGCGCCTGACCATGGCGCTCCAACTCGCGCCGGCGCTCTCCGACGAGCGGGCGCGGGCCTCCTGGCTCTACGGCTGGCGCGACGCCCGCGAGGCGGACGCGCAGGCCTTCGACGAAGAACACGCCGCCCGGTTGAAGGCCGAGGCCACCTCTCACGCACTCGACGCGCGGCTCCAGGCCGCGGAGCGGTTGGATGCGTGGCAGAAGTGGCGCGACCTGACCATCGGGCTCGGCATTTTCGGGCTCGGCGTCACGGCCGGGTTCCTCTGGGGAGCGCGGTGAAGTTACCGTTCGGGATGATCGCTTTCGCCTGCTGCTGGGGCAGCGTCGCCATGGCGCAAGGCATGACCGCGGAGCCCAGCACGGGCACGCTGGTCGGGTATGGGGTGATGGCGGCCATCGCAATCACGCCGACCATCGGGCTGCTGCTGAAGCTCGGGCGCGACGTCGGCAAGTACGAGGCCCGGCAGGAGCACCTCACGCAGCAGCTCACGACGCTCACCACGCAACTCCAGGCGTCGGTGGTCGAGCGCCGGAACGAGCTCGCATCGTTCATCGCGGAGAGCCATCGCGCCCGAGAGGATCAGGCCCGAGAGGCCAAGCTGGCTCGCGACGAGTTCAATGCGAGCCTGGAAAAACTGTCTGCCGAGATGGTCCCGCGCGAGCTGAGCGTGTTGCAACTCCAGGCGCTCGCGACCAAGATCGAGAACGACGTGCTGCGATCGATCAAGCCAAATGGCACCAAGGGGTGATCATGCGAGTGCTGGTGGTCGAGGACGACGACGACTTCATTCAGGCGCTCCGGTGGCGGCTGCGCCGCGCCGTCCCCGAGATCGAATTGGTCCAGAGCCCGACGCCCGCAGATGGCATCGAGCGCATCGTCGCAGGCGAGGCGTTCGATTTCGTGCTGTCCGACCTGATGTTTCGCGGGAACGCCTCGGGGGCCGACGTGATCGTCGCGGCAGAGCGGCGAGGCATCCCGGCCATGCTGTGCTCAGACCTGCTTGAGACGCTCGGACCGGCGAGCATGGTCCGAAAGGTGAAGCTTTTGGAGCGCCCGTGGCAGTACATGACCGAGCGCATGACCGCGCTTTCGCCAGCGGGGGCAACATGCGGGTGAGCGTCGAGGACCACGAGCCGGGCGAGATCCTGGCCAAGCTGCCGGAGATCGTGCGCCAGCTCATGCAGCTCGACGCCGGCGCCCTGGCCGCCGCCGCGCCCTGCGACCACCCGGAGCACCACGAGCCGGACCTGCACAAGGCCCTGGCTCCAGGCGAGCCGGACCCGATCGAGCAGAAGTTCCGCCACCCCGTCACCCTGTCGATGTACCGGGCGGCGAAGGCCGCCGCGGCCGAGCAGGGGCGGGCGCTGGTCGCGGACGTGGGCGCCTACCTGTCGAAGATTGGAGCCCCCGAGTGACGGCGATCCCGCAGACCGAGACGGTGCGGATGCTGCTGACCGACCTGCTGCCGGCCGGCTACAACCCGCGCAAGATGACCCCGGCGGCGATGGCCGGGCTCAAGGCAAGCCTGTCGAAGTTCGGCGAGCTCGGCGGCATCGTGTTCAACCGGCGCCTCAATCGGCTCGCGGGCGGGCACCAGCGCGTGAAGGCGCTCGTGGCCCTGGGCGAGACGCACGCCGAAGTCCGGGTGGTCGACCTCGACGAGACCGACGAGAAAGCCCTGAACCTCACGCTCAACAACGCGGCCATCGGCGGCGACTGGGCGGAGGCGCAACTGGCCGAGCTGCTCGGTGATGCGCAGGCGGCCCTGGGCGACCTGTTCAGCGACCTCAAGCTCGACGCGCTGTGGGCGTTCGCGGAGCAGCAACCGCCAGGTGGCGGTGGTGGCGATCCGGACGACGCGCCAGCACCCCCCCAGCAGCCGGTTACGCGGGCCGGGGACCTGTGGCTCATGGGTGAGCATCGGCTGATCTGCGGTTCGTGCACAGACGCGGATGCCGTCCATCGCGCCACGGGCGGCAGAAAGGCTGACGCATGTCTGACTGACCCACCTTATGGCCTCGGGAATTCAGCGACCGACAAGAACAACTATGCGACCTATGACGACAGCGTGGAGAACCTGAAAACGCTGGTCGATGGGTTTCTTCCGATTGCGCAAGGCATTGCGCCCGTCGTCGTTCTGACATCGGGAATAATGAATCAGTTCATCTACCCAAGGCCGACATGGACGATGGCGTGGTTCACGCCGGCCGGGATAGGCTGCGGGCCGTGGGGATTCTGCTGCTGGCAGCCAATGCTCTGCTACGGCAAGGATCCGAAACTTGCCAAGGGCAAAGGAAGCCATCCAGACGCCATCGTCCACACCGAGGTCTCGCCAGATATCGACCATCCATGCCCAAAGCCTGTCGGCCTGTGGAAGTGGCTGATCGAACGCACGACGGAACGCGGCGCGACTCTTTACGAGCCGTTCAGCGGAAGCGGGACCACCATCATCGCGGGCGAGATGACCCACCGGCACGTCTACGCGGTCGAACTCGCGCCAGAGTACGTGGACGTGGCGGTCCGGCGCTGGCAGGCGTTCACGGGCAAGGCCGCGACGCTGGACGGCGACGGCCGGACATTCGAGGCCGTGGCCGCCGAGCGGCTCGCGGAGGCCGCCTGATGGCCCGCCCGCTCACCCCCGATGAACTGGAGCACGTCAAGAGCCTCATCCGGCAGAACTTCGTCGTGCTGGCCATCCAGCTCTACGGCGTTGACGCGATCCCCAAGGAACTGCTCGACGACGCGGTGAAGGCAGGCAAGTTGACGCAGGCGCTCATCGACAGCTTCGGCCCGCGCGGCGTCGCCGGGAACGCCTACCTCCTGGGCTACGAGTCACACGCCAACCCCGCCCGGGTCGCGAACGCTCGACCCGAGGAGTTCGACGGCCAGGCCGACGCGATCCACGACGGGCTGTCCGACTGGGAGCGCCGGATGGCGCGGCAGGCCCGCATGAAGGGCGCGCAGTTCGTGGTGGGTCTGGGGAACGAGGTCGCCGACGACTTCGCGACCACGCTGATCTCGAGCGACAACGAGCAGGCCCGCGAGGCCCGGCGGGTCATCGCCGAGGAGACCGCCACGTCCATCGAGGCGCGCGAGTCCTGGCGCCGGCTGCGCGGCACGCTGGGCGAGAAGCTCGGCGAGGACTGGGCGCGAGACCTGCACCGCATCGCCGCGACCGAGATCCAGGCCGCGGTGAACGCGGGCATCGCCGATGCCATCGAGGAGGAGGAAGGCCACGAGGCGCTCGTCGCAGTCATCCCGCACCCGGACGCTTGCGAGGTCTGCCTCGGCTTCTACACACGGGCCGGAAAGCCGCGGATCTTCCGACTGGCCGACCTGCCGCCGCACGGGGTCAACTTCCGCAAGCCGAAGTCGCAGTGGGTGCCGTGCCTGCCTCCGAGCCACCCCTGGTGCGGGTGCGCCACCGTCATGGTTCCAGACGGATGGGCCTTCGACGACGAGTGGGTGCTGCGACCGCCGGCGAACGCCCCGACTGTCCCGCAGCAGATGGAGGGCGAGTGATGCGGGTCTTCGACGACGACGGCATGCTCACGCCCGCGGCCGGCGCGCTGCTGGCCGAACGGTTCGACGACGAGGCAGACAATACGGCGGAGGGACCGACAGCCGAAGCGCACAACCCGTTCGACCCGCTCGATCTCGCGCTGGCCCTTGCGTCTGTGTCTGACGACCTCGACGACGTGGTACACCGCTGAGATGCACATCCGGTGCCCTCACTGCCGTGCGAGCCTCGCGAAAAGCCAGGCCGGCCGACTCAAGGTCCGCCTCCCGATCTTGAGCTTCCGACGCACGGACGGCGAGGCTGGGCACGTCTGCGAGACGGTGTGCCCGACGTGCAAGGCCGACGTGCCGCTCCCTCTGTCGCTGGCCGACGCGGCGCTCGTGCAGTCGTTGGCGCCGCCGTTGGCGCCGCGCCCGACGGGGCTCCGGCTGGAGCTTGTTCCGGGGGGCGCGTCGCAGGGTTCTTGACGGGCGCCATCCGTCGCGAATAGCGTCAGGTCATCCGTCGGCACCAGCCGACAACCTGTCGCCCTGGCCTTGAGCCTGAGAGGGCGCTCCTGCAACCGCGGGGGCGCCCTTTTTGCGTTTGGAGCCCCAAGTTGCCCGATTCGTTTCACCGCTGGATTCCGTTCGATGTCGTCGGCCTGGAGAAGGGCGCGGACGGCAAAGAGCGCGTGCGCATTCGCGGCGTGGCGAGCACCGAGCACATGGACCAGGACGGCGACACGATCGTCCAGGACGGCATCGACTTCGGGTACTTCCTGAAGCGCGGCTTCTTCAACGACAACCACTCGAAGAGCACGACCGACATCCTGGGCTACCCGGACAAGGTCTACGCGGTCACCCTCGACGACGAGGACGGGAAGAAGGTTCGCGCGACGGCGGTGGAGGGCTACCTGCTCAACACGCCCGAGGCGCAGCGGATCGCCAACCTCGCCCGCGCGCTCGACGGCACGCCGCGCCAGCTCGGGTTCAGTGTCGAGGGTCCGCCGCCCGAGCGTGACCCCCGCAACCCGAACCGGATCGTGAAGGCCGTCGTCCGCAACGTGGCCATCACGAACTGTCCGGTGAACCCGTTCACGAAGCTGGGCCTCGTGAAGTCGATGCAGCTCTCGAAGGCATTGTCCGTCGGCGGGCCGGGGCAGTCGCCGGGTGTCGCGGTCGCCGGCAGCGCGCGGCCGCTCATGCCCGAGTCGCTGGGTGTGCGCCTCACCATCGGCGGACCCGATCCGGTCGCGGTGGCGAAGCGCGCGAAGGCGATCACGGACGAGTGGCTCGCGGCCAACGGCGGGCTGGCGCTCTCGAAGAGCCTGGCCGAACGAATCATCAAGGTCCGGCACCCGGGGGCGTCGCCCGCGGAAGTGGACCGCATTCTGGCGCTCGCGCGCCGCATGGGAGACGCCCGATGAAGAAGAAGAGCAAGGCCGAGTTCCTCGAGAACCTGAAGGCCATGCCGGACTGCGAGGCCAAGGACAAGCTCCTGAAGGCCATGGAGAGCGAGCCCGACGAGGACGACGACGACGAGGGCGATGACAACCCCGACGGGTCGATGGAGAAGTCCCTCGACACGACCGGGCTGTCCAAGGCGCTCGACGAGCTCGAAGCCATCCAGGGGCAGGCCGTGCAGACGGGCGCCTCGCTCGGTGACCGCGTCGGCGAGGCCACCAACATCGGGCTCGCCAAGTCGCTCGACGCGACCGGGTTCGTGAAGTCGCTCGTGGAGCACGTCTCGGCGCACGCCGACGACCTCGGCGCCGGAGTCGCGGAGATCAGCCAGCAGCAGGCGATCAACAACGACGCCGTGCTCGCCACGGGCAAGCTGCTCCTGGGGCTGGTGAAGTCGATCACGGCCGAAAACGCCCGCCTGCACGACAAGATCGACCGGCTCACCGCCGCGGCCGGCGCCCCCGTGGCCCCCCGCACGGTGACCTCCGCCCCGATGGCCAAGAGCTTCAACGCGGGCGGCAGCGGCGGCCAGGCGCCCACGGGCCTGAGCAAGGGCCAGCTCGCGAACGCGATGAACGCCGAGCTGAGAAAGAGCCTCGACGCGGGCGATCAAGGCCGCGCGCACCAACTCCAGAACAGCGTCGCGCTGCTCCTGGCGGGCCGCAAGGACGCCATCGCGAACGAGATCGAGCAGTCCACCCTGCGCCAGGCCAAGGGCTGAGCGCGAAGACCGGCCAGGCAACGGCCAAACTGAGGAGAGAAGCAACATGGCACTCATCGACTGGCAGGACTTCACGCAGGGCTACGGCGAGCAGGCCGGTGGCCCCGGCGCGGCCGGCGTGGAAGAGGTCGCCGAGCTGAACAAGGCGCTCAGCGCGGGCGGCGGCAACGGCGGGACGCACGGCGTCCAGACCGCCGGGGCCCTCGGCCCCCTGATGCCGGAGTCGCTCGACCCGCTGCTGACATCCATGACCTACACGGAGCAGGAGTTCAAGTTCTGGAAGGGCGTCTACAAGGACCCCGCCTACAACACCGCCGAGGAGTACAACCGCCTCCACAAGGTCGGCGCGGGCGAGGCCGGCTTCATGGGCGAGGGCGACCTCCCCGAGGAGGAGGACAGCACCTACTCCCGCGAGGTCACGCTGGTGAAGTTCATGGGCACGACCCGCCGGGTCACCCACGTCGCCAGCCTGGTCCGCACCGCCGGCATCGAGAACGCCGTCGCGCAGGAGACGAAGAACGGCACGCTCTGGCTGATGCGTCAGCTCGAGGAGTCGCTCTTCTTCGGCGACTCGGCCATCGTGCCGGTGCAGTTCGACGGCCTGAACGCTCTGATGGCGGCCGGCGGCACGCCGACCTACGACATGCGCGGCGACCCCCTCTCCGAGGAGGTCCTTTCGGGCATGTGCGCCTCCGTCCGGATGGCGCCGAACTACGGCATGATCGACACGATCTTCTGCTCGATCGGCGTGAAGAACGACATCAAGAACCGCATCCGCGCGCGCCTCCGCGGCGGCTTCGGGGACAAGGTCGACTTCGAGCCGAAGGTGGACGGCTTCGGCGGCGTGAAGATCGAGGACAACGTCTTCATCCAGGAGGGCGGCGCCCCGCACGCCTCCGGCCTGGGCAAGGCGAGCAAGCGCCCGCTGGCCCCCGCCATCGGCGCGGCCGGCCTGACCTCCCCCGTGGACGCGACCGCGCAGTTCGCCGCCGGTGACGCCGGCGCGTACTACTACAAGATCGTGGCCATCAACCGCTTCGGGCGGTCGGCCCCGGTCACCACGGCCAGCGTCTCCCCCGCCGCCGGCGACAACGTCACGATCCCGGTGGTGGACGGCGGCCAGGACACGACCGGCTACATCGTCTACCGCTCCGAGAAGGGTGGCGCGGCCACGACCTGCAAGGAAGCCTTCCGCGTCGCGCGCACGGGCCCCACGCAGGACATCATCGACCGCAACGCCTACCTCCCCGGCTGCTCGACGGTGTTCGGCCTGGAGATGAAGCCGGCGACCCTGGGCTGGAAGCAGCTCGCGCCCTTCACGAAGCTGCCGCTCGCGACCATCGACACCAGCATCCGCTGGATGCAGGTGCTCTACGGCGCGCTCCAGCTCAAGGCGCCCCGCCACTGCTTCCGCCTCATCAACGTGGGCCGCGATCCCAACGCCCCCGTGATGACGCCGGCGGTCATCGGCTTCGAGTAAGCCGCCTCGCCGCGAAAGCGGTGACGTAGGACGGGCGGGCAGGTAAGCTCCCGCCCGCCCTTCCAGCCTCTCACACAGCCCAGCAGGAGTGCCCATGTCCAGTCAGTCCACGAAGCGGTTCACCCTCAAGGCCCCCAGCGTGGGGATGCACGGCGGTGCCATCACCTGCGAGACGACTCGCTCGGTGCTTCGGATCGGACCGGACGGTCTCCTGACCAACCTCACCGAGGAGCAGGCCCTCGAGTTCCTGGCGTCCGGCTGGACGGCCATCGAGGGGCGCGCGGTGCTGGAGCTGCGCAAGGTGGCGGACGTCTACGCCCGTGCGGCGGCGGCGTTCGCGACGGCGGAGGACGCGGCGAGCGCCGCGATCCGGGCCGCCCGTGCCGATGGCGTCTCCGAAGACGTGATCGGCGAGATTCTGAACGAGGCCGGCAAGGCGCAGCAGACCGTGCTGCCCGACGCGGCCGACATCGCGGGCCCCGCGCCCGAGGCCCAGAAGGCTCCGGTTCCCGCCGTCGAGCCTTCGGCCCCGAAGAGCGAGGCGCCCGCCGAGAAGAAGCCCGCTGGCGGGAAGAAGTCGCTGTCCGCGACGGCGCTGGAGGCCCAGGCCGCGAAGGCCGCCGAGGTCCCCGCTGTCGAGCTCCCGGCCTCCCACGCCCCGGTGGAGGCCCCGGCCGAGCCCCCGAAGGAGTAACCGATGTCCGTCGTCGCCCGGTCGCTGCGCCGCTTCTCGCGCGCCAAGAGCACGGTCCCGTCCGGGGATGTGCTGTCTCGCGTCTTCGACCGCTGGGCGAACCTCTTTGCGGTTCGCGACCACGGGAAGGGCGCGCCGTCGTATCGCGAAGGCGAGTCGGCCGAGGTCTTCGGTGCGGTGGTGGACACCACGGCCGCGCTCGCCGACCCCCCGAATACGACCGCCCCGGCGGCGGGCACCGGGCTCTTCGACCTGTCGCCGTTCGGGGCGCTGTGCCTCTACTGGCGCCCCACCGCTGCGGCCGAACTCGTGCTCGCCGGCACGGCCGACTCGGGCGGTGCCGACACCATCGTGCTCGCCAACGACGCGAGCGACGTGGACAACGCCTACAACGGCCTGTGGATCGCCATCGTGGCCGGCACGGGCGCGGGGCAGCGGGCGCTCATCCTGGACTACGACGGCGGCACCCTCGAGGTGACCATCGACGGCGCCTGGGACACGCAGCCGGACAACACCTCCGAGTACGAGATCCGGGCGTCGTTTCCGGCCTCGCACGCCAACATCGACGTCTCGATCTGGGCCCAGGCCGACACCGGCGACTGGCTCCGGATCAACCACACGGACTCGCTGGAGCCCTTCGTCGAACTCCAGGTCCCGGGCACCGGCTACCGGCAGGTCTTCGTGCAGGTGACCGACTACGCGGGCGGCCTCACGGGGCAACTCGACGTGCTCGTGGCGGGCGACTGATGGCGCGCCAGCAGGGCAACATCGCGGGCGTCTACGACCCCGCCGACGTGCTGACCCAGAAAGGCGGCCTCGTCGGCCACGACGGCACCGAGCCGGGTGAGATCGAGCCGGGCCCGAACGGCTACTCGCTGGTCTACGACTCCACGCAGCCGTTCGGCATCGGCGCGCGCCTCATCGACGCGGCGGCGCAGAACATCACGAACGCCGCGAATCAGAACCTCTTCCGCCTGGGGATGTGACATGGCCGGCGAAGCTCCGATCTTTGCGAACAGCCCCTACAACAACGGCGTCGCCTTCGACGACGGCGACGGCACGGACGCCAAGGTGGTCGCCTACGGCAACACCGGCGCCCTGGTGCTGAGCGCCGTGCTGCTCGCCAACCAGAGCGGCACGGCGTACACCTTCGATGTGTTCCTGCGTCGCTCCGCGGTGGACTACCAGCTCGCCCGCGTGCAGGTCGCGGCCGACGCGGGGCACGCGAACGGCACCGCGGCGAAGAACCTGCTCGACCCGGACATCATCCCCGGAATCGGCGGCGAGCCGAACACGAAGCTGGTGCTCGAGGCCACCGACCAGCTCGTGATTCAGCCGGTCGCGGGCCTGGGCTCCGGCCACGTCGTTCACGTCGTCGTGCTCGGCGGCAAGGTGACCTGATGGCGATCCTGGACGGCATCTTCGGCTTCCCGCGCAAGGACGCGGGCGAGGTCGGGCGCGCCGTCGCTGGACGGCTGCTGCGCTTCGCGACGAACGCGGGGCGCGTAGTGTCGAGCCTCGTCAGCGTGGACGCCAGCGGCAACCTGAGCACGCCAGGGCGGACGGACGCGGGCGTCACCACGGACGGCGCTGCGCGCACCTCAACGAGCGGCACCGGATCGAACCAGTACGCGCAGTTCGGGCACTCGGGAGCTGCGGACCCGGCGCTTTGGCACAAGGCCAACGGCCTCGTGACGCTCAAGGCCGTGTTGGCGCTGCTCGCGTCGGTCGATGCGCGCATCCCGTTCTACATCACCGAGGACGGTGCGCGCGCGAACGGCCCTCTCGGCAGTAACACGGGCCCTGCGGCCAACGTCGCATTCCAGGTGAGCGGCGGATTCTTCTTCGTCCCAAGGCTCACCGAGAGCGAGCGTGACTCGCTCACTACCTCGTCCGCGCTCGACTCCGATTGGGCGGGCGTCCTGTGCTTCAACACCGACGCCGGCAGGCTGGAGCTGTGGAACGGCTCCGCCTGGGTCGGCGTGACCACCGAGACCTGAGAGGTTCACGATGCGTTTCCTGCTCGCCCTGGTGCTCTTGCTCTCCCCTGCGTGGCTGCTGGCCGCGCCCGTCGTCGTTCCCGGCCCCGGACCGTCGGTGGAGGCATCCGCGGCCCCGTCTGCGCCCGCTTCCGGTCTGGTCGTGGCATCGCCCCCGGTGGTCACATCCGAGGCGCTGAGCGCGCCCCCCGCCCCGGCGTCGGAGGTCGTGATCCCGGGCGTGGTCGTGCCATCGTCCACGGTGTTCCCCGGCGAGGCCGCGCCCGCATCGCTGCCCGGTGACGACGACGTGTTCGGGCACGGGAAGGAAGCGCTCGAGGCCGTGCAGGTGGCCCGGAAGGCGCCCACGGTGGCGGCCATCGCCGCCGCGCTCGTGGCGGGCATCATGCTCCTGATCTCCCTGGCCAGGCGCTTCGGCGGGCTGCTCCTGACGCCCCATCAGGTGCGCGTGTTTGTGGTCATCGCCTCGGCGCTGGCCGGAGGCGTGGCGCAGGTCTCCGACGGAATGGCGTGGTGGCAGATCCTCTTCATCGCGCTCGCGCCGGTGATGTCGGTCGGCATCCACCAGACCTTTGTGAAGCCGCTGGCGAAGAAGGCCTGACACGGTGCAGATGCGGAGCTGGAAGCCTGCGCGGGGGGCAGTGTCCCCCGTGACCACCATCCCGGCGTCTCCGACGGACGGGCAGGCGGTGCTCCACACCCCGACGGGCCTGACGCTCATCTGGAACGGGACGGCCTGGGCCAGCATGACCCCCGGCGTCACCATCCACGCCAACCCCGGCGGCATCACGGCGTCCCGCGCGGTGACCCTCGTGGACGACGCGCTGGTGGTGACAGATCCGTCCACCCACGACCGTTCTGACGGCTTCCTCTCCGCGGTGATCGACGGGGACCTGGTCGCGGTGACCCGCGACGGCGAGGTCGATGGCTTCGACGGCCTGACCGCCACCGAGCCGGTGTACGTGGCGCCCGACGGCGCCGGCGGCGTCGTCCACAGCCCGGACGACGAACTCAACGTGATCCCCATGGGGTACGCCCTCTCCGCGACGCGCGTGATGGCCCGCATGGACACCGGGACCGGGTACGGATGACCCACATGGACAGCACAGCCCAGCCGCAGCCCGTCGTCACGAAGAACCTCCACCTCGCCGCAGTCCTCCAGGCCGGCGGGGCGTCCCTCGCCGCCATCGTGCGCGAGGGACCGTTCTTCAAGATCACGCTCGATATGGTCGCCTTCGACGGCGCGCAACTCGCCGCGGATCTGCGCCGAGTGGCGGACACCATCGAGAAGCTCCCGAAGGGGGCGGGCAGCGCGGCCTACGAGCGCGCGAGCAACACGACCATTCTGGCGGCCGTGGACAAGCTCATGCAGGACACCAAACAGCGTGGGGCAACAGACGCCCCTGGGAGACGGTGATGCGCAGCAAAGCACAGCAGAAGAAGGCGCCCAGCAGCCCCGCCAAGGGCGCCGGGCAGAAGACCCCGGCCGAGCGACAGGCCGAGACGGAACGGCGTCTCGCCGAGGACCGCCGGGCCCTGGAGGAGCACGCCCGAAAGCTCGACGAGTCCGTCACCCAGGCGGGTGATCTCGCGACCGAGCGGCTGGCCGAACGCCTCAAGCCGCTGAAGGACAAGCTCCGGACGCTGCTCGCCCCGACGCGCGCGATGGACCTGGCGCTCCAGCGCCTCGAGGACGCGCGGGTGGGCCTCGAAGTGCCCGCCGACGCCCCGGCGCTGCTCGACGTGCTCATCGAGGCCGAGCCCCACGGCACGAGCTACGACCCCGACACGAAATGGGCGGTCGACGCGGAGCCCGCGGCGGTGGAGCGCGCCGCGATCGACCTGTTCGACGACCTGCACCGCCAGTGCGAGACGCTCGACGCCGCGATCAAGAAGGCCGAGGGCGAGGCGCAGACCGCCTTTGCGAAGCTGGTCAAGCCGACGCGCGAGACGCAGATCCCGGCGTGCCTCGACACGGCGAAGCGACTGGCGCAGTGGGCGCGCAACCGCACGGCATTCACCAACGGGCGCCCGCTCCCGTTCAGCGGCGTTGGCACGGCCGACGAACTCCACGCCGCCGCGAAGAAGGCGCTCGCAGCCCCCCTCGACCTTGCCAGCAAGGTCCGCACGGCCATCGACGGCCTCGACATCAAGGCCCCGGCGTCATCCGACCTGGACGACGCCGACATCCTCAGCGACGACACCGACGGCGTGGAACAGCCCGCCGTCGCGTGATACGGTATCCCCGCGCTCTCTGAACGAGCGACCCAGCACAGCCGCAGCCCAGCTCCAGCAGAAGACGTCAGTACCCCCTCACTTCTCCGGAGAATCAACATGGCACTCGGCACGGGTCTCTCGTTCCAGTATTGGGACACCTCCGCCAACAAGACGAAGCGCATCGCGGTCGATGACTCCGCCACATCCAACGTCGGCCGCTTCTACCAGGCGCAGGTCCGCCAGCTCTACACGGGCGGCAACGGCGCGCTGAACCTGAAGAGTTCGACCGACGACGACCTCGCGGTCTTCAACGACGACGGCTCGGTCAGCATCGGCGTGTCCGGCCAGGACACGACCATCGCCGGAAACCTCGTCGTGACCGGCAACGTCACGGTGAACGGCACCACGACCACGGTGAGCAGCACCGAGATCACCATCGCCGACAACGTGATCTTCGTGAACAGCGGCCCCGCCGCCTCGAAGAACGCGGGTTACGCCTCCGAGCGGTATCAGGCCGCGAACCAGACCGGCACGGGCGACGTCGTGGACGACTCGGCCTGCCTCGTTGTGACCATTGCGGACATCGGCGATCAGACCGGCATGACCAACGTGCAGGTCTACCTGAACACCGGCGCCTCGGCCACGGACGACTACTACGTCGGCATGTGGATCAAGACGGCCGTGGACAACAACGTCCGCAAGATCACCGCCTACAACGGCACCACCAAGATCGCCACGGTGGCCTCGGCCTGGTCGGTCCAGCCGGCCAGCAACGCGGCGCTGTCCATCTACACCCCGTTCCAGGGGCTCATCTGGAACGAGACGGACAACCGCTTCGTCATGGCCCGGCTGGCGGGGAGCGCGGCGAACAACGCGATCCTCGACCACGTCGACTTCACCGCGGGCACGCTGCGCGCCGACGACGGCATCTACAGCACGAACGGCATCATCCTGAACAGCGGGACCGCCGCGAACAACGTCGTCAAGTCCAGCGGCGGCGACCTCATCGTCTCCGGCGGCATGGGCGCGGGCGGCCTGAGCCTGCGCACCAACAACGGAGGTTCCGCGAACGGCCTCGACATCGCCGGCACCTCCATCACGAGCTACCAGCCGATCATCGCGAGTTCCGATTCCAGCAAGGACCTGGGCTCGAGCACGGTGGCTTGGCGCGACCTGTACGTGGACCGGGTCACGAGCCTGGACGCGAACGGTTACGTCCAGCTCGGCAGCGCCACGATCGCGGCCCGGCTGCCCAACCAGAACGACACCGAGCAGGGCGCGCTCGCGGCCGTGGCGGCCGGTTGCCTCGTCTGGAACACCACCGACTCCGAGGTCCAGGTCTACAACGGCTCGGCCTGGGTGACGCTCGGCGGTGACCCCGCGCAGGCCGGTACGACGAACCTGTCCTGGACGGTGAACAGCGATGGCGGCGGCTCGGCCGACGAGGACGCCGCACTCGTCCTCGTCAGCGACGACGGCAGCAACAAGGACACCGGCACGCTGACCTACGTCGCGGGCACCCTGGGCGGCAGCAACCGGGCCGATTACGGGACGTGGCTCTTCTCGGCGGCAGTCAAGCTCGTGGACGACAAGGCTCTGGTGCTCGGCACCGGCAACGATGTCGACCTGAGCTGGAACAACACCGGGTCGTTCCTGGACTTCAACGTCGCCGGGGCCGTGCAGCTCGATGCCAGCGGGTCCATCGCGGTCGAGTCCAGCGGCGGCGCGATCAGCATCGGCGCCGATGACATCGATCAGGCCATCAACATCGGCACCGACGGCGAGCGCGCGCTGACCCTCGGCAGCACGAACGGCGCCGCCGGGCTGGTGTTCAACGCCGGCACGGGCCTCATCGACATCAACGCCACGGTGAAGTTCAGCTTCGCGGCGGACTTCTGCTTCGACGGGTTCACCATCGACGGCGGGTTGGCCTCGGGCGAGTTCGCCTACATCAGCGCGAACGACACCCTGGCCGAGGCGACCGCGGCCAGCGGCGGGCACTGCGACCTCATCGAGGGCGTCTACAACGGCACGGGCCTCGTGACCCACGGGCCCGTGACCATCAAGAAGCCCTCGGGCGAGGTTTGGGCCGCGGGCGACCGGGTGTTCGTGAACAACGCCGCGTCGGGCGGCACCACGACCGCGCCCTCCGCCTCGGGCACCGACGTTCGCGAGATCGGCCGGGTAATCACGGCGGCCGGCAACGGCACGACCACCGCCCGCATCCTGCTCGACTTGACCAAGGACACCGTCTCCAACCCGTAACCGGGTCTGACGGACATCGCGGACCGACTGGACCGCGCCGGGGGCCAACCTCCGGCGCGGTTTCTCTTTCAGGTCCGCGGGTGTGTCGCATACCATCGAGCGCGATGGCTCGACGCACGAAGATCACAGCCAAGATCGACCTCGCGACGCTGCTCGACCTGCGCGACCGAACCGAGGCGCTCGCCGCGCACGGCGTCTTCGACATGCAGATGGCCGCCCAACTCGTGCGCACGATGCTCTCGTCGGTGAGCGTCACGGTGGACATCCCGGTCAACAGGACGATCACCCAGGCGGAGGCCACGCGGCTGGCCAAGATCGCCGAGGAAGACCCGGCCAAGTTCATACCCGCGTTCGTGCGCGCGGTGGCGTCGGAGAGCGTCGAGAAGGCCGTCTCCAAGGCATCGACGCAGGTCCACCTGAACGGTGCGGCGACACCATGAGCCAGGCCACGGGCCCCCGCCCGATCATCCCCGAGCTCTTGCGCTACACGAACAGCTTCGCCGTCTCGGCCGCGCGTGGGCGCGACGAGGTGATGGTCTTCTTCGAGGTGGACCACCCCGGCGCCCCCGGCCAGATCCGGCCCGTGGCGCAACTCGTCATGTCGCCCGAGCTGCTGCGCCGCATGCACAGCGTCTTCGGGAAGGCGCTCGAGCACCTGGGCGTCGAGGACGGCGCGGAGGCGGTCAACGTCGAGGACCTGCCGGCCAACGTCCGGCCGTTCCCGCAGCGGGTCCACGCCCCCGCGCCCGATCCGGAGGGGTGATGCAGGGCAAGCTCAACAAGCCGGTCATCCTCCAGCTCGGGCTCATCGACTCCGACGGCTACACCCGCATCGAGGGCGCGGATCTCGCGGGCTTCGCCGTCGAGCTGTGGATCGACGACGGCACGGGCGAGCGCGTCCTGGCCGACTCGTCGGATGGCGGGCTGCCGGCGTGGCAACGCATCGAGGCCACCGTCGCCGAGCTCGGCAACGGCGAGTACAGCGTGACGTTCACGCCGCTCGTGGCGAGGGTTCACTACGTCGTCGTGCGCCACGACGACACGTCGAGCGACTGGAGCGAGACGGTGCAGGTCGCCGTCTCCGACCTCACGGATCTGTCGCTGCTCCTGGGCGGCGGCGTCACCGGCCTGCCGGCGTAGGAGGGCGCGATGTCGGTGCGTCGAGATGCAGCGGTCGTGGGTCAGGTCATCGACCTGCGCGCCACCTGGACGATGGACAACGGCCAGGCGTTCGACCCCTACGAGCTGCGCCGCGTCCAGATCGTCCGGGCCCGCACGGGCGAGGTCGTGCTCACCGTCGGCGCCCGCGACATCAACCGCATCGAGCAGGGCGAGTACCAGGTCCTCGTCGGGCCGTTCGCCGAGGCCGAGACCTTCTACGACCGCTGGACGCTGACCCCCTTCGAGGGGCAGGCCGAGATCGTCCGGCAGTTCCGCATCGAGGTCGCGGCCCAGGCAGCCGTCCCCGACCTCATCACGTCCCGCGAGGAGCTGATCCGGGACTACCTCTACGGTCTCGACCTCACCGACGACAACGGCGTCCCGTACCCGGACGGCATGTTCGTCACGGCCATCAGACAGGCCACGGCGGCGGCCGAGCGCGTGCTCGACATCAACATCGCGCCCGTGGACATCCTGTCGCCGAAGCCCGAGCGCCACGACTACCACCTGCCCGACTACGCGCAGTTCGCGACACTGAAGCTCGACCGCCGGCCGGTGCGCGAGATCGTCTCGGTGAAGGCGCTCTACCCCGGCAACGACACGCCCATCATCGACTTCCCGCTCGACTGGGTGCAACTCACGATCCCCGAGGCCGCGCGCATCGAGCTTGTCCCCGCGGTGGGCTCGCTGGCCTACTACATCGGGCAGCGCATCCCGCTCATCCACGGGCGTGGCTCGCAGCTCTTTCCGGGCCTCTTCCACATCGAGTACCGGGCGGGCTTCGCCGCGGGGCAGGTGCCCGCCGACATCAAGCACCTGGTCTCGCTGCTGGCCAACTTCAGCATCCTGAATCCGGCCGGCGACCTGCTCGGCGGCGCGGGCGTGGCCTCCTACTCGCTCTCGATGGGCGGGCTGTCGCAGAGCATCTCGACGACGAGCTCCGCGACGAACGCCGGCTACGGCTCGCGGCTCATCCAGTACGACAAAGAGATCAAGCGGCTGCTCCCGGCCATCCGCAACGCCTACCACGGCCCGAGCCTGCACGTCGTATGAGCGTTTCCGCCTTCATCCCGCTGTCTACGTGGGACCCGGACATTGTCGCGGCGTTCCGCGAGCACTACACCGGTTCCGGTGGCGCCCCACCTGGCAAGAAGCTCGCATGGGCTATCTGGACCGGGGGCAGGGTTCGCGGGCACATCGTATTGGGGGAGCCCGCGTTCAAGTTGGCGCCGCGTCGGCGGATTGGGCTGTGCGACGCGCGCCCCCTTGCCAAGACGGGCTGCTGCGCCATGTTCCGCGTTTCGGAGCGAGCGGAGGGCGAGCCTGCGGCGTCTGAGATCCTGCGAGCGTGGCACACCATCGCGTCCGACGAGTGGCGCACTCGATACGGTTGGGCTCCTGAGCACTGGGAGACGATGGTTGACCCAGCCGCGGTAGCGTCCAGCGTGCCTGGGGCGTGTTTCCGTCGCGCCGGGTATCGAACGTTGGGGTTGACGACTGGCCGTTCGGCTCGCAGGCCCGCCGGGGCCACGAGGGGATCTCGCGTCTGGTGCGATTCCTCCCCGAAACTCGTGTTGTATCGCGGGCCGCTGGCGCGGCTCTCAGCGGAGCATGCGGTATGAGCGAGCGCGACGACCGCCAGGTGCGCCGCGTCCAGAAGGCGCCGCCTTCCCGCATCAAAGAGAACCAGCGGATCGACTTCCGGCCGGGCTACTTCGAGGCGGTACTCAACCAGCACGGGCGCCCGACGCTGTGGGAGAAGAGCGGCGCCTGCCCATGCCGGAACAATGCCGAGACGGCGCAGCCCAACGCCATGTGCCCGGTGTGCGGGGGCCTCGGGACCGAGTGGTACGACGGTCAGGTCATCAACGTCATCTACGACAATCTGGAGTCGAACAAGGACACGATGATCGCCTTCGGGACCTGGAGCTTCGGGACCGCGCGCCTCACGATGCGCAGCGAGTACCGGCCTGGCCCGCGCGACCGCTACACGCTGCTCTCGTCGGTGATGATCTTCTCGGAGAAGCGGACTCGGCGCGCCGTGCGCGAGCGCCCTCGCTACCCCATCGCGAGCATCCAGACCGAGCTGATGGTCACGAAGCCCGACGGCGAGCTGGTGAAGCGCAACGTCCGGCAGAGCGTGATGCGCCTGCGGAAGATGACCCCGGCTGGCCTGCCCGGCGACGTTCTCTCGGTGGGCCTGGACTGCGCCATCGTCCAGGACCAGAAGGTCCCCGTGGTCGATGCGTCGGCCTACGCGGCGTTCGGCCTGCCGACGGAGGGCGGTGACGTCGTGATCGGCGGCTCGCTGGACTGGACGTTGGGCGACCAGCGCGGCACCGCGCCGAAGGTGGGCGAGCAGTACGCGATCACCTACCTCTACCACCCGCGCTACGAGGTCGTGACCTTCAACCACGCCATCCGCGACGACAAGTCGAAGCAGAAGGCCCCGGACATGCGCATCGAGCGGCTCCCGCTCGAAATCATGTGCAAGTTGGACTGGGACACAACCCAGGGCAATGGGGGCGTCGGTGGCTGAGTACCTCGACCCGACCGAGTTGGCCAGCATCCCCGAGCTCGCGGGTGTCGCCGGCGTGTCGAAGAGCTTCAACCTGAAGAAGGCCGCCCAGGTCGCGCGCTCGCGCCTCGTCGTGCTGGCGCAGCAGCGGCTCTTCACGTCGGCCCGCGACTACGTGAAGGCCATCCAGCCGATGCGCCTGGAGAAGGGCCCCACGGGCGCGGAGCGGTACGTCATCGAGGTCCTGGGCTCTCTGCCCTGGATGGTCGAGCACGGCATGTCCTCGTGGGACTTGCGCTTGACCATCCTCAAGCCGGGCACGCGCCGGCTGAAGGTGTCCAAGGCGGGCTACCTCTACGTGAGCATCCCGTTCCGGCACATGGGCGCGGGCGCCGGCGGGCGCAACGGGGCGCCAGCCGGGTCGCAGTTCACCGAGGCCAGCCTGCGCGCCGACTCCAAGGCGTTCCGTGGCGACCTCACGGCGACGGCGGCCCGCACGATGGGCCGGGCGGTCATGCGCGCGGCGGGCAAGCTCGCGCCGACGCTGAGCGCGGTGGGCGGTGGTCAGGTGCAGTACGGCGGGCGGTTGGCCCCCGGCACAGCCGGTGCGGAGCGTTTGCGCGCGCGCCACGTTACGGACATCTTCGCGGGCATGGTTCGCGAGGAGAAGACCTACGAGAAGGACACGCAGAACCAGTTCATGACGTTTCGCACCATCAGCAACAACCCCGAGTCGTTTCGCGAAGACGAGGGCGGCCGGAACTGGACACACCCCGGCATCACGGCGCGCCACCTGGTCCCGGAGGCGAAGGCATACATGGAGCAGCTCTTGAGCCAGGGGGCCTTCAATGCCTGACGCCGTGGTCATCAACGCCGACTGCCTCGATGCGCTCCGGGGCATGGCCGACTCGTCGGTCGACGCCGTGGTCACCGACCCGCCATACGGGCTATCGGAGCACTCGCAGGCCGACGTGCTGGAGTGCCTGCGGGCGTGGTGCGCGGGCGAGGAGTACCGGCCGAGCAAGCGCGGGTTCATGGGCCGGTCGTGGGACGCCTGGGTGCCTGGTCCAGAGGTATGGCGCGAAGTCCTGCGGGTGCTCAAACCCGGTGGCCACGCGCTAGTTTTCGCGGGCTCGCGCACGCAAGACCTGATGGGCATGGCGCTGCGACTCGCCGGCTTCGAGATGCGGGACGTGCTCCAATGGCTCTATGGAACCGGGTTTCCTAAGTCGGCCGATGTGTCAAAGGCCATCGACAAGGCGGCTGGCGCGGAGCGCCCCGTGGTGGGCGTCACACGAAAGAGCATCAAAAGCATGGGGGTAGGCGAGGGTGCGTTCAGTGATGACAACTATCAGTGGCAGGCCGAGTTCAATCGGACCGCCCCCGCCACC
>Ga0172367_10000712_pt1 | contig 50736 bp, 42 predicted proteins | sample Lak10m_FD_114542 | JGI IMG/M metagenome (GOLD analysis project Ga0172367, IMG submission 114542) | Freshwater microbial communities from Kabuno Bay, South-Kivu, Congo - kab_022012_10m | ecosystem: Environmental > Aquatic > Freshwater > Lake | place: Democratic Republic of the Congo: South-Kivu...
TTCAGAACTACCTCAACGAGTTCTGCTACAAACTCAACAGAAGATACTTCGGTGAAAGGCTCTTTGATAGACTTACCCTTGCCATTGCAAAATGCTACTGGTAATTTGCGGGGGAATCAGTTTTTACTTTCCCTTTTTTTTGTGCCCAAGTGGTGGCAGTAAAAAATGTAACTGACAACAAGGTGAGAGCAACGAGTTTGTAGGTAGTTTTCATTTCTATAGGTTTATCGTTCCACTAAAGTTCAGAATCGCCCTATTGCCCGTCAATGGCCATTTTCGGTCATTTTTCAGCACGGGTCAAAAAAGCGGGGAGCTCTCAAACGCCATATTGATAGCATCCGTTGGTGCAAGGACTGCCTTCGCAAGGGCATTTCATCACGGCTTTTACTCCGTTCCTCGATAGCAATACCGGGCACTGATTGATGTTGAAGATGTGGTAGATGCTATCGTCAGCGGGGTCGTCCGTACCGATCAATAAGTTCGCTCCCGACTTCTCTTCGAGCCAAAGGGTTGCCGTAGAAATGGAGGTGTCGATGCTCTTGCTGAGGTAGTTGTTTGCCGTAAGCGTACCTATTTGAAAATCGTTGCCATTGCAGCGAAAGGCAATGCCGGCACTGAAATCCTTTTCGAAGACCACCCTGCCAGAGGACGAGATCTTGATGGTGATCTTGGTGGAAGTGAAGCTCACTTCGTGGGTAGAAAGAGCATAGGTGGATGAAACCGTAAATGTGTAAGTAGGCATGTTCTGAGCAGTTATGTTGATTTGCACGATGAAGTAACCGACCCACCATCACTTTATCTGACCATATTTTTTCGATTATTGCATAGAATCGGTCATTCGGACCTGTTCGGCCACGAAGGAATCGGAACAATGAAATCTGACTTTTTGCACCGCTTCATTTTATCGATGGACAAGGGAGAGGTGGCTGCTTTTCGGACATCGGAGCACTTGAACGGCAGCAAATGGCAGAGGCCACGCGCGCAGCTGTTTGAAACAATGCTGCGCATGAACAGCTTCGACCACGCTGCGCTGCTCAAGGCCATATCCGATAAGAATTATCATCGGATACTGGCTTTGGAGAAGAACCGGATGCTGAAGGCGGCCATTGCCTGCGTGATGGACCTTCGCAGGAAACGCGAACAGGACGAGGGCCCTTGGGAACGCCTGCACGAAGTGCGCCTGCTGCTGGATATGGGACTGAGCGAAGAGGCGTGCATCAAGGCCCAAGAGGGAATTGCCATGGCCGAAAAGGTGGAAGACCTCTTTGCCGAATTGCAATTGCGAGAGCTGCTGCGTGCCGTTTACAAGCTGCTGCCCCGCTCTAAGAACATGGATCGGATCACCGAAAACGAATACCACCTCGAAACGGTCATTCAGAAAGTGGCCAACCTGACCCGCTACGCCATCATCTGCGACAATATTGGAGACCATCAACGGAGGTATCGAGTTTCTGACTCCCGGTCCGCACGCTCTGAACTGGATGAGCTGAGAACAGACCCGCTCATGTCTGACATGAAACAGGCCATGTCGCTACCCGCGCAGATCAGATACACGGCCGCCAAGGCACTTTATCACGATTCCATCGGAGAACTTACCCAAGCACGTGACGGGTTCTATGATTGTCTGACCCTGTGGGAAACGAGCCAAGACCGCATTGCCTATCAACCCCACTTCTATCGGCAGTCCTTGGCCAACCTCATAGGCATCCTCATTCGATTGAAGGAGACCACGCACGTGCCGATTCTGCTGAAACGGATGGAGCAGGTGCCCATTTCGGGCAGACGCGCGGCACTGCTCGCTTTTTGCGATGTGGAACTTCAGTATCAGTACTTCTATCTCAACACCGGACAGTTCGGCCAAGTGGTCTCAAGAGAGGACAATATCATGAGCGGCATTCGCAACTTCGGTAAACTGATGATCGAGAGCAAGGAACTTTCACTGCTCTATAACCTTGGCATCGTTCATCTCATACTTGGAAACGAGCGCATGGCCAAGGTCCACTTCAATCGCATTCAGGACAAGGGCCCGCGGTCTTCGCGGCTCGACCTGCAAACCCTGGCACAACTCTTCAAACTGCTTTTGCTGTTGGAAGACGACCCCGATGACCAGTTCCATTATACCTCCGCAATTACAAACGCAGTTATCGCAAGGGAATGCCCTTCTATCATCTCGAAAACGTTGTCTACAACTGGCTGCAGAGCCATCATCTCGACCTCCATTCAGACAGCCGTGCTACCAGCCTGATGGCGCTGTATGACAACCTGAAGGAGTTCGAAGACAAACGGATGGTGGGAGCCGAAGAACTCCGCCTATGGGCACTGAGCAGGGCCACCGGCAGGTCCATCCAAACCGTGATGGCCCATTAGCAAGCCTCCCTTGCTGGGTGGAAGAAAGACAGGAAACCTCACAAAAAATAAACAGTTCTAACTTATTGAACTCCCGTTTGCCACCGACTGGCTCGGCAGCACAAACGACAGTTTTCCATCAGGACTTTCTGCCATCAGGATCATGCCTTGGCTGGTAATGCCTTTGATGTCGCGCGGAGCAAGGTTGGCCAAAAGACACACCTGCCTTCCGATGATTTCTTCTGGAGAATAGAACTCAGCAATGCCCGAAACCACAGTGCGCTGATCCATGCCGGTATCCACTTTCAGTTTGAGCAGCTTTTTGGTCTTGGCAACCTTTTCGGCTTCCAGAATAGTAGCAATCCGGATGTCAAGATTTTGGAAAACATCGAATGTGGTTTCCGGTTTGGCAGGCTCCAGTTCAATTGGTTTGGCTGCTGCGGCAGCTTCTTTCAACTTATTCACTTGCTTCTCAACTTCTTCATCCTCAAACTTGGTGAAGAGCAATTCTGCTGGGTTCAACTGGTGGTTGGCGGTTATGGTGGTTTCGCTGTTCCAAGAAGCCTGCGAAACGTTCAGCATCTGCGCCAATTTGGTGGAAGTATTTGGCAGGAATGGCGCGATCACATTCTTCAAATGTTCTGCAATGACCAATGAGGTCGCAATTACCTTTTTAGCCGCAGCTTCATCTGTTTTGATGGTCTTCCAAGGTTCGTTGTCGGCCAAGTATTTGTTGCCGATGCGGGCTACGTTCATGGCTTCGCTCAACGCCTGACGGAAATTGAACTTGTCCAAATTCTCAGAAACCTTTCCGTAGCAGGTTTTCACCTCGTCCAACACATCTTGGTCGAAGTCTGAAGTGGGAACTTTTCCTTCGAAATATTTATGCGTGAGCACCACGGCTCGATTCACGAAGTTGCCAAGAATGGCCACCAGTTCGTTATTGTTCCGTGCTTGAAAATCTGCCCACGTGAACTCGCTGTCCTTGTTCTCTGGAAGAATGGATGTGATGCAGTACCGCAACGCGTCAATCCTGTCTGGATATTCCTCCAAATACTCATGCAACCAAACGGCCCAGTTGCGCGAAGTGGAAAGTTTCTGGCCTTCCAAGTTCAAAAACTCATTGGCCGGAACATTATCTGGCAAGATGAATTCGCCATGCGCTTTCAGCAGTATCGGGAAGATGATGCAATGGAAAACGATGTTGTCTTTTCCGATGAAGTGAACCAACCTGGTTTCTTCGTTCTTCCAGTAATCCTCCCAATTCTTGCCATTGTCGAGTGCCCATTGCTTGGTGGCGCTGATGTAACCGATGGGCGCATCCAACCAAACGTAAAGGACTTTTCCTTCAGCTCCCTCAACTGGAACACGCACGCCCCAATCGAGATCGCGGGTCATGGCGCGTGGTTGCAGACCGCCATCGATCCACGAATTGCACTGTCCCACCACCTGATTCTTCCAAACCTTCGGGTTGTGATGTTGCTTGCCATCAAGCGTTCCCTGGTTGATCCATTCCTTCAACCACTTTTCGTGGTGCTGCATGGGCAGATACCAATGTTTGGTGGTTTTCAGAACGGGCGCATTTCCGCTCAACGTTGATCGTGGGTTGATCAGATCTGTTGGGCTTAGTGCGCTTCCGCATTTCTCACACTGATCGCCATAGGCGCTATCGTTCGCACATTTCGGACATGTTCCTGTGATGTATCGGTCGGCCAGAAACTGCTGCGCCTCCGCATCATAATATTGCTCGCTTTCCTGAACCGTGAACGCATCCTTTTCCAGCAGTTCTAAGAAGTAATCCGAAGCTGTTTGGTGATGTAATTCCGAAGAAGTTCTATGGTATATGTCGAAGTCGATACCGAAATCAGCGAATGACTTTTTGATGATGGCATCGTAACGGTCAACCACCTCCTGTGGCGTCAATCCTTCTTTCTTGGCTTTGATGGTGATGGCCGCACCGTGCTCATCCGAACCGCACACGAAAAGCACGTCCTCGCCTTTCAACCGCATATACCGAACGTAAATGTCGGAGGGCAGATACGCGCCCGCCAAGTGACCCAAGTGAATAGGTCCGTTGGCATACGGCAATGCGGCTGTGATCAGATGTCGTTTGTGAGCGGTCAAAGTTTCTGGTTTTGAACCGCGAAGATAGCATTCAACAGGGGCATGTCAGAACCATCGATTCTTTACTTCTTGGCCTGCAGCACCGAGCCCAAACAATTGGACGGACAAGCCAACACGCAAGCGAAATTCCCGGCAAAAAACCTCCCTTTTCCATCCTCTCAAAAACTAATTTACATGCTGATGTGGGGATGAATTGATCTTCCCGAAAAAACATGAAGACCATGAACGAAAAGAAAGAGAACATCGGCTGTTTCGGTTGGGTAATGCGCGCCACGGGGCTAATGCTGCTGTGGGAGTTGGGCGGCTGCCTGATGCCCTTCATCCTGCTGTTTTTGGCAGTGCTGCTGATAAAGATGTGCGGATGATACGCGCCACCGTGGTAGAGACGCAATGCATTGCGTCTCTGCGATGCCCAAAAACGAAGAGTTAAAGGAATATGAACCAATAAATAAACAACCATGAAAAACAAGAAGAACAAAGACCGACTGCCCAAATTCGATTGGGAGGAACACCTCGATGCCATTTCCGCATTTGAGGAAGACGGCATGGAAGAGAACTACGCGCCCCACAACCCGTGGTACAAACGGGGCAAACGCGCCAAGCGGCTTTTTAAAATGCTGCTGGCCAAACTGGAGCTGGAACTGAGCAAGGATGATATTGACGACCTGATGGACCCCGATGATGTGGAGCTGAATTTTGGCGATGCCACCGATGATGAAAGCCTATTTGAAGCGGTGCAGGAACATCTGTGCATGGTGCTGGATGAATGGAACACCATTTTTACCGACCGGCCCACACCCACCAAGGAGCAGCGCAGAGCCATGGCCGACCGTGTCCATGAATTCAACCTCATTGACAGACGCATCATTCCGGAGGAGGAGTATGATGCTTATATGGATGAATTGGAAGGGGATAATTAAGAACGAACAACAATAAACAGAGAATCATGAAAATTGAAGAATTTCTTAAGCAGTCATTTTTGAATACTCCATCGGATAGAAAGGATGGGGTTGACTATCTCAATCACATTTTTGAGATGTTCAACACGTATAACGAAGCCATTCAAAAGCTTGAACCTTTCAAATATGGCAGAGGTAACGGTTTGGGTCTGGCAGAGGCCAACCTAGAGGAAATTCGAACACAGTCCAAAGTTTTGTCCGAATGTATTCGCGAAGCAACCTTAGAGTACTACCATGGAAATCCTTCGGGCGGTTATGCTGCATTGAAAGACGGACTTGACGAACCCTCATATGATGGGATGTCTTTGAGCAAAATGCTATTGAATCGTTCTCTTCGTATTAAAGTGGGACAAAGCTTTTATAGGATACGAAAAGGAGGTGAAGGACAGTCCTTTGAGCGAAAAGACTTGTTTCACGTTCCAATGAATCAGAGAGAGAAGATATCAACTCAACGTTTCAGCATACCAGGATTTCCCAGCCTGTATCTTGCCAATTCAACATTTCTCTGTTGGGAGGAAATGGGAAGGAAGGAGCTTCGTTTGTATCAGGCTTCCCGATTTGTCGTTGATCAGGTGCTTATTCTCCTTGATCTGAGAGATAAACGAAGATGGCATTTGACAAAGAATCCAGAAGTAACGGATGGTTGGAATGAGGATCTTGTCCGATATCTGACCCTATGGCCTTTAATTGTTGCAACCTCGGTAGTGGTCAGGGAAAGGGACAAGCCATTTAAACCCGAATACATCATTCCACAGCTGCTTTTACAGTGGGTTCGTAACCGTTCTGCAGATGAAATGATGATACATGGAATCGCATACTCATCCACAAGAACATCCAACCATCAATTGTACAATGCGGTCTTTCCAGTTCGTTCCATCAGTAATTCTCCATTCTGCCATGCGTTAACCAGAGAATTCAGCTTAACTTCTCCCGTTTCATGGGAATACCTCAATTTGACAGGAATTGATGGTGCAATTTGGTCGGAAAAGGAGTTTGAAGAACAGCGAAAACTTGGACCAATTGAAATTCTCAAAGGTCGGCTTGATGGCAACGAAAACACCAAATTCGGATTGATGGAGCGTGTGCTTGCCTTGAATGGGCCACGATTTCCACTTGCTCAGATCAATGCGGATGGAGTTGACAAAGAATAAGAGTATGGGGCCCAAGCTTTTGCCCGGTAGAGCCGCGATGCATCGCGGCTCTACAACCCGTTGCCCGCGTCCACTAATTCAATACCTTTCACCGTATCACATCATTGTACTACAGATGATGTAAGAACCATACTTAAACAACTTAATTACGGACGCAATGAACTGTTTTGAAAACAAGATAAACCTGAAAAGTAATAGAAATGGGAAATGTTTCGCATTCTTCGCAATTAAAGGATGGCTTATGTTAGTTGTCTTCCTGATTGGATGTAGTGATTTATTTAGCCAAACAATAGACCGTTCGCTATATGAAGAAACGACTTTGTTTGACTTAGAAATATGGACAAATACGGCAACTCAAAAAGAAACTCGCAAATTCAAAGCAGCGGTTCTATTTGCTGATCAGCGTGGCCCATCCTTGGGCTTTTATGATTTGGACAAAAAGACTTTTGACAAGTTCAACATTAATAAAAGATGGCCAGAAATGACTGCGGGGCAGAAGGTTGTAATATACTTTGAAGCCTCAACCTCCACATTCGTAAGGTCCATTGTTGATATTGACTTCGGAAGTGCGGTTTTATCAAAACCTTGGCAACCATATATTGATGATGGCAATTCCGATAAGACTGGGTGGTATCTCCGGCCAATTGGAAACGGACGCTATGAAGAAATATATTATGAGTAGGGCTGGTATTCATAGCGAATCCTTGTGACCACCGTTGATTTCGGGTCATGTATCGATAAATCGAGAATATGGGTCATTGTCGATGTGGATGCCAAGAATTGCGAAATGCGTTGTAACCCGGACGATAGAGCGAAGGGGAATAAGTGAAAAATTCGATAATCTGTAATAGGCATAACCAATGTTTGAGTTCAATTTCTGTTTTGCATCGCCCATTTGGCTAGATTATGTGCAGGCCATTGCTGCTTTCGTAGCCGTTGTAGGCACCATAGCTTCCCTCTATACGCTCGCAGCGCGAGATAAGGAGCGTGAAGCCCAAATTGCAAGTCTCGCTTCAGTTGCTTCAAGTCTTGATAAAATTCAGATGGATCATGAGAATCGACTGAAAATGATGAAGAAGCCAATACTGACGGCTAGGTCGGATTTTCATAATGAAAAAGACTCGCTTCACATCAATTTTATCAACCACAATGTGAATTGCGGTATTGTTGATTTTGAGTACAAATTCCATTTATACAATGAGGTACAGATACTAAATTCTGACATACATGAGGATGGCGGAAAACAGAATTTTAGAATAGCGATAGGCGATGTAAGAAAGCTTTCTGAGCGTTTTACGATTCGAATGTTATACCGAACAGAAGATGACGAAACATACATGCAAGACATTCTGGTCGTGAGGGAAAAGTCTGGGGAATATGCGATATCCTCAGGCCCCGTCAATAAGCTTCCTGTTGCAATTCAAAGTGAGGATTGATCCTGAAATCCACTGTAGAGCCGCGATGCATCGCGGCTCTACACCACCACCGAAAACACATCATTCACACCTCAATTACAACCAAACCACCATGGATTTTGACAAAGCAATGGAGCGCAAACGCGCACGTATACCTCAAACAGGTTACAACGTGGTGGGCATAGACACGTTTGAGATGCCTGATAATGCCCTCTATCTCATAGCCCACACCGAAACGCTGGCAGAGGCAGAGGCCATTGCCGAAAGCAAACGTGAGCAGGGCATCAGGGTGTTCATCTACGATAAGGACACGCAGTAGGGAAGCCATGCATCGCGGCTCTTGGAGTTACGGATTCCCTTAACGCCATTCGTTAAAACGCAACACCGCGACCTCTTGTCCATATTTGTCAAACATGGACATTTCCTTTATCTTCGATGTGAATTTCAAAAGAAGAAAGTCATGAATGTCAGTTTCACAGAAAAGCAAGAGAAATACATAGCAGAGCAGATAAAGTCGGGTGATTTTCAGAATGCCAGCGAGGTGGTGCGAGACGCACTGAGACTGCATGAAACGCTGCGAAACCGGATGATCCAGGATCTGAGAAAGGAAATCGAAAAAGGATGGTCTGGGCCAGTAAGCAAGCGCAGTGTAAAGGATATTATCAAGGCGCGAACCCGCTAATCAGGTTCGTAGCATGTTCCGTAAAAAAGGACGTTTTGAACTCTCCCTTCCAGCAGATGAGGATCTGGAAGAAATATTCATTTACACGGAAGAGGAGTTTGGAACGGATCAGGCCGTGAAGTATCTGACGGAACTTGAGGAGGTATTTGAGCAGTTGGTCGGAAACCCTGAACTCGGGCGTGAAAGGAATGAGATAAAGAAAGGTCTTAGAGGTTTGCCCACAGGTTCTCATATTGTATTCTATCGCATTCTTTCAGGACACATCAGAATTGTTCGGGTTTTGCACGGAAGCCGCGATCTTCCAAAGCATTTCTAACCCGATGAATTCGTCATATTCGCATTTCATTCGTAATTCGTATCAGCCCAAATGATCGAACCACCTTATCTGAAATCAGGCAGCACAATCGGTATCGTTGCAACAGCTCGCAAACTCACATGGGAAGAAGTAGAACCGACCATCGGCTTTCTGACGGATGCGGATTTCATCGTTCGTACGGGGCAACGCATGTTCGGAGCGCAGAACCAGTTTTCGGGAAGCGATGAAGACCGCGCTGCCGACATGCAGCGCATGTTGGACGACCCGGACATCAACGCCATTCTGTGCGCCCGTGGCGGTTACGGAACGGTACGCATCATAGACAAACTCGATTTTTCCGAGTTTGTGAAGCACCCGAAATGGCTTTGTGGTTTCAGCGATATTACCGTTCTGCACGCGCACGTCAACCAGAATTTCGGAGTTGCAACGTTGCATAGTTCCATGCCACTTAGCATGAAAGATCTGCCAGAAGATCATGTGCAGATAACCACACTCATCAATTCACTGAAAGGCAACTTACCTAGCTACGAATTCGCCTCGCATCCACTCAACAGAAAAGGAGAAATGGAAGGTGAAATTGTAGGTGGAAATCTATCGGTTCTGTATTCCATTCTAGGTTCAAGATCGGACATCAATACAGATGGGAAAATCGTTTTCCTGGAAGATCTGGATGAGTACCTCTACCACATCGATCGCATGATGATGAACCTGAAACGCAATGGCAAACTCGCCAAGCTGAAAGGGCTGATCGTGGGCGGAATGAGCGACATGCGAGACAACGCCATTCCATTCGGAAAAACGGCCGAGGCGATCATTCGCGAAGCGGTGGAAGAATACGGTTATCCCGTCTGTTTCAACTTCCCCGCAGGGCACATTGACGACAATCGGACTCTTATTCTAGGCAAAAAAGCCGCTGCCCGAATCTCGGACAGCGGCTCTCAGTTCCAATACATATTGTAATTAACGCTCTACCTTTTCAAATCCGGCAGGGATCTGAAACATCGAGTCGCTCAGTTTCTTTTCCTCAATGCGGTCAACCTGTAGGAATCCTTTCTTGTCGCGCAACATGGTATTCTCCTCTGCAAGCAACGGCAACTTCTTGTCAAGGTCAGGCAGATTGAAGTAGTAGGTTGCAAAATTGTCCTTGCGCTTGAGTATCTCCAGCAGTTTCGGGAAAAACGCGTAGTTACCATCCGTAACCCAATACATGATCTCCCGGTCAGCTTCTTTGTTCTTAACGCGGTACTGGGCACAGTTCTTTCCGTGAATATTGCGCTTCAGCTCGCCTTTGATCACTTCACCTTTCACGGTCTCCAATTTGTCGGTCCCGCCCGGACGCTTCATCCAAAGGTTGCGTTCGTGGCTTAGTGCGATCATTTCACCGGTTTCCAAATTCACCAGCAGCGCAGCCACCATTTCGTCTTTTCCATCCACCATCTCGTCAATGCGCACCATGTTGCCCTTCACGTGGTAAGCGTACTGCGTCACGTCCAACATGTTCGATTTTGTGAAATAAATAGAGCCTTCGAAGCCTTGGCCAATGGCCGATTGTAAACTGAGGGCAGAAATGGCGAGGGTCAGTGCTGTAAATAGTCGCATGCTATGAGGTTTTAATTCCGAATTCGGGGGATTTGGTGCGGGCTTTACGAGCGGGTCGGGTAAAAAGTTTCTTTCAACTTGAAATATCTTGCAGCCACAAATGGCAGATCACAACCTGTTGGGCGAAAAAGGGGAAACCCTTGCGGTGCAATTGCTGCGGCAAAAAGGCTACTCCATTCTTGCCGAGAATTGGCGCCATGGCCGAAATGAGATCGACATCATTGCAACCATCGGCACCACCATCGTCTTTGTTGAGGTGAAAACGCGGTCCACAGATTATTTCGGTGATCCCGCCTTGGCCGTTTCCAAGGCAAAACAACAGCGCACCATTCGGGCTGCCAACGCTTACATGGATGAGAATAACACTCAGATAGAGGCGCGTTTCGATGTCATTTCCATTGTGTCTGATGGTCGGTCAACGCGGTTACAGCATTTGGAGGATGCCTTCTATCCTTTGGCCTGAACTATCTTTGCGAGACAATGAAAACACCTGAGCGCGGCAAACGTCCGCCACGAACGCAAAAGCCTGCATCGAACGGCCCTAAGAAGAAGTCAACATCTGCACCTAAGCCCGCGCAAGGCAAAAAGGATGCGAAACCAGTTGTCAAACAGACCGATGGGGATCTTTTACGTCTCAATCAGTATATCGCCAGATCGGGTGTGTGTTCCCGAAGAGAGGCGGATGAATTGATTACCACAGGGCAGATAAAGGTCAATGGCAAGGTGGTTCGCGAACTTGGACTACGTGTGAAACGCAGCGATAGGGTAGAGTATGAAGGCCGAGCCTTGCAACCCGAACGATTGGTTTATCTGCTGCTCAACAAACCGAAGGGATTCATCACCACTTTGGAGGATGAAAAAGGCCGAAAGACCGTGCTCGATCTAGTGCGCAGTGCCTGCGAAGAACGCATTTACCCGGTCGGTCGCTTAGACCGAGATACCACTGGCGTACTTCTTTTTACGAACGATGGCGAAGTGGCGAAGGCGCTGACGCATCCTTCCACAGAAGTAAAGAAGATATACCATGTGCATCTCAATAAGCCGCTTGCCGAAAGCGATATGGATAAACTGGTGGAAGGCGTGGCGTTGGAAGACGGCTTTTTCCGCCCCGATGTGATAAGTTACATTATTGAAGCTCCACAAGCAAACGAGATCGGTCTGCAGATACACTCTGGCAGAAACCGTATTGTGCGAAGGCTTTTCGAACATGTTGGTTACAAGGTTGAGCGACTGGACAGATCGCTTTTCGCCAACCTTACCAAAAAAGACGTGCCACGCGGCAAATGGCGTTTCCTCAAGGATCGCGAAGTTTCGATGCTGAAGCAATTGGTAGCTAAGGCTGAACGAACGAAAAAGTAACCCACTGCATACTGATTTCTTTTGGTGTTAAGTTTCAGAATCGGGTTTTTTATGGTATTTCGAACATTAATTCCTTACGTTTCAGAGCACGAAACGACTCGATGAAATTTCGATTAATGCGTACAGACGCGACAAAACGCTCGCTTTTGGTGGCTGTAGCTTTGTAGCCAAATTTCAAACATGAGAATTTCATTGGTATACCTTACACTATCTCTGGTGATGTCAGTGATTGTTGCGGGTGACACATTCGGTCAATCGGTTGGCATAGCCAACACTAATATTACCCCTGATCCGGAATCGATATTGGACATCAGGAGCTCCTCAAAGGGGGTTCTGTTGCCCAGGATGACTTCTGCCGAACGGGTTGGCATACCGACAGCTGCGGCAGCAGACCACGGACTTACCGTCTATGATACCACCACTGGTTCTTATTGGTATTGGAATGGCACTTCATGGCAGGAAATACCGAACGTGGCGAACACCGGCAACACCCTGGATGAGGCGTATGACGAAGGCGGACCGGGCGCAGGTCGCATCATAAATGCCACCAACGGCAATGTAGAGATCACAGGTGCAGGATTTCTGACCGTTGCATCCAATGTGGGTATCGGCACAACCGGACCCGACCGCAGAATGAAGATTTCCGGTACCGGCTGGACAGCTCTGGAAGTGGAGAACACGGACAATCAGGATGCAGCCATCGAGCTGACCTCTCAGAGCGTTTCGAACTATGTTTTCACCGACAACACGGGATTTCTCGGACTAGAAAGTGCCGCAGGTCAGCCCATAGTACTTCGCACCGATGGGGCGAATGAAAGGGTTGTTGTGCAGACTGACGGCCGCCTGAGGGTGAACAATCTGGCCGACCCGAACTTTGCGGTTGTGCTTTCGAGCAACACAGGCGTGTTGGGCAAGGTGGCCCTGACAGGCAATGCCACCGATGTGCTATTGGGCACAGGTTCCTTTGGCCCATCTTCGGCCTTTGCCGATCATGATTGGTATAAGGTAACTACCACCGTTCCACCGGCAAATATCAACGACAACATTTATACGCAAGGAAGGGTGGGCATCGGCATCAACAATCCGTCTGTTGCACTCGATGTGTCCGGCAGTGCTTATGTTGGAAGTGGGGAATCCCGTTTTTGGAACGGGACATATACCGATCCCCATAGCGGAACGCCTTATGCAATGAAGATCGTAGGGACTGCTGGAGCGGGTTCCATTGCAGCAAGCGGAAATGTGGTTGTAACCAGCGGAAATCTGGGCGTTGGAACAACTGGTCCTTCGCAGAAGATGCAGATAACCGTGGATAACAACGGTCTGAACATTCCCATTTTCGTCAGAAACCTTAACGGTACTATGACAGGGGGCAATGGTGCCGGCATCGGATTCAACAGTGAAGCTGGTGGAGACTGGATTAAAACTGCCGTGTTCCATGAGAGAACCACTAACTACGGTGTTGGAAAGCTCCACTTCTTGGTTGATAATGCCGCAGATAACGGTTCGGTAACCCTCTCCGAATCACGGATGACCATACAACCTGATGGAAATGTTGGGGTAGGCACGACCATTCCTAGCCAAAAGTTTGAAGTTATCGGTACTGGTCGTTTTTCATCATTAGCAGCAGGAGGAAACGTTCAGTCTAACGCCAACGGAGACCTTATCATTTCCAATGACCTACCCGGTGGTGATGGGGATTACATTCAAAATCAGACTGCCGCAGCACAGTCTGGCAATGGATTTTATACTTCAGGTTCGGGTAGAGCCAACGGCACCTTAACTGGAGGCGGAAGTACTGTCATCAGTACAGACAACATTCAGATCAACGATCTTGGCTCTGGCAATAGGTACGCCTACGTTGATTTTGAAGGAGATGACACCTATACCGACTACGCATTACGTATTATTCGTAACAACGGTGGGGCAAATACCTCATCTCAGATTATTCACAGAGGGTCCGGTGATTTGAACTTGACCACTGCTGATGTGGCAGCAATGACATTTTCAACTGCTAACTCGGAAAGGGTGAGAATCACTCCTGTTGGAAATGTTGGAATTGGAATAACAGGTCCTGGAGCAAAACTTACCGTAAGAACCGGTGGAACAGACCCATCAACATATGATGATGGGAAGGTCCTATTTGCCTCTGGCGCTTTTGGAAGCGGACAAAGTTATGATGGTGGGATTGAGTTCCGTCATGACAATCTGACCCAAGGAGTGGGCATTGGATATAACACAATATATCAAACAGGCACGAATCCCAACGAAGTGCTGAACTTGATTGCTAAAGGCACTGGAAACATCACTCTAAATGCTTATGGTGGCGCGTCAGGAAATGTGGGTGTCGGTACCGTGGGACCATTAGAAAAGCTGCACGTTAACGGAAGCTTACGAGTAGAAGACGGTCAGTTGAACACCGGTGTAGATAACCTCAGGTTAATGGAGGGCGTCCGGGCCGATGACAATTCATACGAGTGGGTGGGCTTTTATTCGGGATCAACTCGTCAAGGGATAATACTTTATGATGGCCAATGGAGTGGGGCGAACAATGTTACAAATGAGTTCGGTCTAACGGCAGAAAATGGAAATCTTCTAACTCTTAACACCAGTGGAAACCACATTGCCTTGATGCCGGACGGAAGCGGAAACGTTGGAATTGGAACATTATCTCCTTCCCACAGACTTCACATTACAGGCAACAATAGTTCTGTTCGAATTGAAGGGACTGGATCCTACGGTTCTCAGGGAAAGTTCAATTTTGGCGATGGAAACTACGTTTATCTGGAGGAAACAACAGACGATCATCTGACCGTAGAGGCTAGAAATGGAGCTAGAATTGGAGACCAAGGCACCTACACCAAAGATGTTTTCCATGGTACGTTTACTGTTGGAGACAACAATGCTAATAACTGCCCAACGTGTATTTGGAGTGGTTGGAGTGGTAACGAACTTGAAATTCAGGTGTCTTGGGCCAATCTCGGAATCCCAGATGGTACCAGTAAAACCGTAATGTTGATGGCAGATGGAAACAACAACTCATATAGCGACACTTGGAACGTTGCTCTTCAAACCATGTTCAGCAATAGAATGGATATTCTGATAGACAGGACCAATGGTGGTGGTTGGGGGTTGACCACACTTAGGATACATTATATCATCATGAACAACGATTAGCTACATAGTTAAGGTTTGTCTTGTTCGATGTCCGCTTCTAGCCACCGATATACTGGCCGATAGTCTGAGTTTAGATTTAGTATCCCGTTGCGGATTGCTTTGATAAACGGACCATCCATTCCATCCGCCAAAGTCAGTGGGCTCAGTCCCAAGGTCTGTGAAAATGCGCATAGACGTGCTTGTTCTTTGGTGTTTTTACTCCGAGACATTCCGCTTTTGCAGGCACCCTTGCCCTCTTGGCGCATTCTTTGTGTCCTTTCGGTTCCCAATTATGGATAATCCATAACTTTTGCATCCACACGAAAACCGAAGCAAATGAGGTTATTTCCCCTCCTTTTATTGATTCTACTTTCCCTTTCTAGCACCGCGCAGAACTATGGCGGCTGGTGGCAGGAAGTGGACCAATACACCAACGAAGGCCGCCCGAAATCGGCCTTGGAGGTGGTACAGAAAATCCACGTCCAAGCCGTGAAAGACGGCAACGGCCCACAGTTGGTGAAGGCCGTCATTCATGAGATCAAGTTCCAATCCGAATTTGAGGAGGAAAGTCTGGTGGCGAGCATCATCCGATTGGAAGAGGAGGCCAAGACCGCACCCGAACCCACCAAGCAGATATTGCATTCGCTGCTGGCCGAGATGCATTGGGGCTACTACCAGAACAACAGTTGGCAGATACACAACCGAACCGCCACCGAAGCTGCGGGAGACAACATCCTTACGTGGGATTTCAAGCGCATTGCCGAGGAAGCCGACAAGCATTATCGGCTTTCGTTGGAGAACGCGGAAGTGCTGAAAAACGCTGCGTTGAAAGATTACGAGGCGATTCTTTCAGGAACCAATGCCTCTAGGTATCTGCGTCCAAGTCTTTATCATCTTTTGCTCTCGCGAGCGTTGGATTTCTACAGTTCGGAGGAGCGCGAACTCATCAATTTCGATGCTTCGGGCAGTTACAACGACCCGAAACTTATGGGTTCGGCGGATGAATTTCTTTCATGGGAAGCCACAAAGAAAAGCGGACTTAAACCTGCGGCCTACAGCATTCATCTCTATCAGGAATTGCTTCGCGAAGCCCAAAAACTCGGCACAGAAGCCGTGGTCTCTGAAGACCTGAAACGCTTGAATTTTATCTACGGTCGTTCGCAGTCGCAATCGGCTCAGGAGCAGTATCAAAACCGATTGGAAGCGCTACTGAAACAGTACAAGGATGATGCGGTTGCTGCCGAGGCGGCCTACTACTTGGCTTCGCTGTATTTCGAACAGGGAAACTCGGTTTCCGACCCAACGCATCCCGCGCATTGGAATTGGAAAACAGCCGACTCCGTCTGCCAGGTTTACATTCAGAAATTCCCGAATTCGTTGGGTGCGAGGAATTGCACTTCGCTCTCAGAACGCATCCATCAGCGCGATTGGAGCATGGCAGCCGAGCAGCACACACTTGCCGAAAAACCCTTCCGATTCCTATTCACTTACCGCAACATTGGTGAAGCCGCTGCCGCCAAATGGCCCGTTTGCGTTCGCGTGGCCAAACTCGACCCTATCGAATACCGCGAGAACGCCCGCAGTAACTATGGCGAAAAGCTTATCGATTGGCTGAAATCGCATTCGCAGACCGTTTCCGAGAAGTCGTTCCAAGTACCGAACCCTGGCGATTTCCGCGAACACAGTATTGAACTTCCGTTGGAAGGATTGCCCATCGGCACCTACGTCATTTTCACTGGCTCCGATGCCAAACTTTCCATGAACAAGGACGTGGTGTCATACGCCATCGTCACGGTTACGGACCTTGCGCTTATTACCCGATCCATCAATGATGGCGAAACGGTGCTGAAGGTCGTTTCGCGCGACAGCGGAAAACCCATTGCGCAAGCACACATTGAACTGCTGAGTCTGGTCTATAACCGCAATTCGCGCAGCAACGATTACAAGTTGGAGCAAACGCTGACCACCGACCAGAATGGGCAGGCGGTTTGGAAGGGCCAAAGCCAAAATTACCGTGGCTACATGGTGGATGTCCATCATGGCGAAGACAAACTGATCGGAGCCGATAACGTGTACGGTTACAGCAACCGCGAGGACATCCGCTGGAACGACCAGACGCATTTCTTCCTCGACCGCGCCATCTACCGCCCGGGACAGACCATCCACTTCAAGGGCATCATGCTTTCAAGCAACGGAAAGGAGGTGAAATCCCTGACCGACAAGAACACCACGGTTCAGTTGTTCGATGCCAACGGACAGGAAGTGAGTAAATTGAACTTGAAAACCAACGCTTTCGGCACCTTTTCTGGAACTTTCATTGCGCCAACAGGCGGACTGAACGGCTACATCCGCATCGGCAATGAGAGTGGTTCCCATTCGTTCCGCATGGAAGAATACAAGCGACCGAAGTTTGAGGTGAAGGTCAATCAACCGAAGGAGCAATACCGCGTGAATGATACGGTTTCGGTTTCTGGAACGGCCATTTCGTATTCGGGTGTTCCGTTGGATGGCGCTGAAGTGAAATACCGCGTCACGCGAACGGCCCGGTTCCCTTATCCGTGGTTGTGCTGGGGTTGGTTCCCACAATCGCAACCGAAACAAGTCGCGTTCGGAACGGCCACTTCCGATGCTTCGGGTGTTTTCCAAATTGCATTCGAAGCGCAGCCCGACCCGCTCATCAAGGCCACCTACAAGCCTGTTTTCAGCTACCAAATTGAGGTGGATGTGACCGACCAGAGTGGCGAAATGCAAACGGGCAACACCAGCGTTTCAGTCGGGTATCATTCGCTCAACATCGACATCGATCTGCCGGCCATCATTGAGAAGAATGAACTTGCCCGATACAACGTTTCGGCCACCAATCTTTCGGGCGAAGCGCAGGCTTCGGAGGTTTCGGTCGATGTATGGAAACTGAAACCGAACGACCGTATTCTGCGCAGGCGCATGTGGCAAACACCCGACCAGTTCCACCTGACGGAAGCGGAACACCGACAGCGATTCCGCAACGAACCATACAAGAACGAGGGCGATCATCAAACGTGGGAACGCGACCGAAATATGTTCCATGCCGTGCTGAAGACCGCCACGGACAAGGACGTGAGTCTTGCTCCGCTAAACGGCCTCGGACAGGGCTATTACATGGTGGAACTGACCGCCAAAGATGCGTTTGGCACCGAGGTGGTGCAGAAGGCGTATTACTGCCTCAGTGAGAAAGATGCCAAGCTGCCTCCGTATTTCACCACGGCTTGGTTCCACACGCTCAAAGACACATACGAGCCTGGCGAAACGCTCGAATTGCTGGTCGGTTCGTCTTACGCCTTTGTGGATTTCAAGATTGAGATTGAAATCAAAGACAAGGGTTTCCAGACCAACAAGATCATCTACACCAAGGAAATCTCGTGCACAGGAACGCAGCAGAAATTGGAGATTCCTGTCACCGAAGAATGGCGCGGAAATGCGCAAATACACATTATCGCTGTGCGGAACAACGAACTGCTGAGTTGGTCTAAAACCATTTCGGTGCCGTACACCAACAAGCAGTTGGATGTGAACCTCGAAACCTTCCGCAAGGAAATGGCGCCTGATGATGCCGAGGAATGGACCGTCAGCATTAAAGACAAGAGCGGAAAACCCGCCAAAGCGGAATTGCTGACAACCATGTACGATGCTTCGTTGGATGTTCTGGCCGCCAACAATTGGGGGCTTTCGCCTTACCATTTCCTCAATGCCCGCTACAACTGGAATTCCAACTCCTTTGGTCAAGCCCAAACACAGGTATGGAACCGCAATTGGATGAAGTATCCGAGCTCGGCCATTGCGAGGGAATTTGAGAAGGTCAACTGGTTCAACGTTGAATATTTCAGGCTAGCCAACAACGAAGCACATCCTTTTCGTTCGAGAGCCCAAGTAGCTTCAATGTTTGGAGTGGCTGAAGAAAGCGTAATGGACGAAGTTGCAGTTGTTGAAACTGAACTAAAACTGTATGCGGCAGAATCAACCTCAACAAAAACTACTATAAGAGGGGATGATATCGTGCCTGTTTCTTCAAGTCAGAAAAGGTCGATTTCAACTCCAGACATTAAAATGCGCTCAGATTTTTCTGAAACGGTGTTCTTCCATCCGCATTTGGTGAGCGATGAGAAAGGAAATGTCAGCTTCAAATTCAATGCACCACAATCCCTCACGCGATGGAAATTCATGGGGCTTGCCACCACGGAAGACCTGAAGATCGGAACCATCACCGAAGAAGTGGTTACCCGCAAGCAGTTGATGATCACACCCAACTATCCGCGTTTCGTGCGTGAAGGCGACAAACTCGTTTTTCAAGTGAAGGTCAACGTTCTTGATAGCACAGTTAAAAACGCAACAGCATCGCTTGAATTGACCAATGCACTTACGGGTGAGGCTATTCAATCGCAAATCGTTAATCGTCAATTGTTATTCGTTAATAACCAAGCCATCGCTTCTTGGGAAATCGATATTCCTGAAGGAATTTCCGCCATCAAATTTACCACCAAGGCGTGGTCAGACAAACATTCTGATGGTGAGGAAAAAACGATTCCCGTGTTTTCCAATCGCATGTTGGTGACAGAGGCCATGCCGCTTCCCGTCCGTGGAAAAGGCATACACAATTTCAAGTTTGAAAAATTGCTGAACAGTAGAGACGTTAGATCTAACGTCTCTACGCTGAGACACCATTCTCTCACGTTGGAATTCACGCCCAACCCGATCTGGTTGGCGGTGCTTTCATTGCCATACATGATGGAATATCCGTACGAATGTTCGGAGCAGATTTTCAGTCGCTATTACGCCAATGCCATCGGCACGCATCTGGCCAATTCCGACCCCAAGATCAAAGCCGTTTTCGAGCAATGGAAACGCGCGGCACAGACCAATGAAGGCGATGCGTTCCTCTCTGAATTGGAGAAAAATCCTGAGTTGAAACAGGCATTGCTGACAGAAACGCCTTGGGTGCGCGATGCCCAAAATGAGACCGAGCAACGCAGACGCATCAGTGAACTGTTCGACACAAACCGTATGGAAACCGAGCTACAAACCGCCCTCAAAAAATTGAAGCAGAACCAGAAACCCGATGGCGGTTGGGGCTGGTTCAACGGCATGGAATCGGACATGTACATCACGCGTTACATCGTTTCTGGTTTCGGGAAAATGCGCAAGATGGGTGTTTGGAAAATGGATACTGAAACGCAGACCATGCTTGAGCGTGCCATCCAATTCTTGGATGAGGAAATGGTGGAATACTACGACCGCAGAGCGCTGAAGGAAAAGGATTACGTTACGAATTGGACGGATCTTCACATGGCCTATGCGCGCTCATTTTGGTTGGATGATTTTGCACTGAAAGGAAAACCGCAGACGACCTATAACCTGCTCATCAAACTCATCCGCGATAAATGGACGAAACTCGATGCTTCGCAGAAAGGTCTGGCGGCTGTGGTATTGAAGCGTTCTGGCTTTGATGTGGATGCGCAGAAGGTCATCGTCTCCCTGCGCGAAACGGCCCTGACCAGCGAGGAATTCGGCACGTATTGGGCCATGGACAAGGGTTATTACTGGCACCAGGCTCCGATCGAGAACCACGTGATGATCCTGGAGGCGTTTGATGAGGTGGCGAACGATGCCGACATGGTGCGCGAGATGAACATTTGGCTGCTGAAGCAGAAGCAGACGCAAAGCTGGGAAACCACCAAGGCCACAGCCGAAGCATGCTATGCCTTGCTTTCAACTGGTAAGGGTTTGATGCATCAAACCCTAACAGCCGAACCGAAAGTTTCCATTAAACTCGGTAACGAAACCATTGACCCACGCACCGACCCGGACCTTAAAACGGAAGCAGGAACGGGCTATTTCAAAACGAATTGGACAGGTAAGGGTTTGATGCATCAAACCCAAACGGAGATAGCCAACATGGGCAACATAACCGTGACCAAAGACAACGATGGCGTGGCGTGGGGTGCCGTTTACTGGCAGTATTTCGAGGACCTCGACAAGATCACAGGTGCCACCGACAACCCGATCAAAATGAAGCGGGAAGTGATGCTGTTGGAAGACACGGAGAACGGCCCTGTGCTGAAACCGCTTGGCAAGAACACCTCACTTTCAGTAGGTGACAGAGTTCGCGTTCGTATCGTTCTGGAAACCGACCGCCACATGGAATACGTGCATCTGAAAGACATGCGTGCGGCCAGTTTCGAGCCGCGCAAACAACTCTCTGGTGCAGAATATCAGGAAGGATTGAGCTACTACCGTTCCACTACCGATGTGGTCATGAACTTCTTCTTCAGTTACTTGCCCAAAGGCACGTTTGTATTCGAATACGACCTGAACGTGACGCAAGCGGGAACATTCAGTAACGGTATTTCGCAACTGCAATGCATGTATGCGCCTGAGTTTACAACGCATTCGGAGGGGGTGAGGTTGGAGGTTGACTAGACATCACATTGTTGGATTAGAATGGTTATTTTTACAGGACGTAAAAAGTTCGACATGAGACCAACGCTACTTGTTTCAGCGATTTTATTAATTGCTAATCAGTTTTGCTTCGGTCAGTGCGAACTTGATTTAGGAACCGATACTGCATATTTCTGTGATGGCAATTGTTTCCCGTTGAATGCGGGATCAGGCTGGACGTCCGTATCATGGTCCTCTGGAGAAACTACAGCCACCATCTGTCCTTCTGAAACTGGATGGTATCAGGCATGGGTGGAGGATGGTTTAGGGTGTTCCACCCAGGATTCCATCCTGATCATTCGGTTAATTCGCCATACTACAAGTTCTGATAGTGTAGTTTGCATGGGTCAACTCGTAGAGTTGAATGCGAACATGTATGCTGAGCTCGTTACAGCGGGTGCCTTCTACGACACCACTCACCTGCCAGACGGGAGCGGGGTCAACTATGAGACTCAGATTCTTGTTGAATCTTATGCTCCCGGTAGTGTTTTGGACGGTAATGGTCAGTTCCTCGAGATTTGCGCCACCATGGAGCATAGCTACTTAGGGGATCTGGAGATGATGCTCACTTGCCCAAATGGTACTGATGCGGTCGTATTTAACAGTTATACTGGAACGGGAATCGGCCCAGAATTCGCTGGTGGTTTCGGGGGAGGTGGAACTTTCCTCGGTCAAGCCCTGGATAACGGAAATGGTGAGCATGGGATTGGATGGGATTATTGCTTCTCAGATCTGGCGGAATGGGGGACGATGGGGGAGGAATATTCTCTTGGCAACACACAACAGACAGGCGGCCCTACTCCAGGCACCGCAATGTCATCTGGTTTGTTTCATCCTGAGCAGCCGTTTTCCGTGTTTGATGGCTGTCCACTGAACGGGCTTTGGACAATTACTGTTCGAGACAATATTGGACTAGATGATGGTTTCATCATGTTTTGGGGACTTGGTATTTCGAATGACATTGGGCCAGTCGATTATCAATGGAGTACTGGGCAGACCTCCTCCCAAATAGAAACTCAAATCAGTAATCCAGAGGTCTGGACAGATATGAGTGTTCAAGGAGTAACGTGTTCGGACACGAGCCATTTTATCATCAACCCGTTGCCTATCATCAATATTGGATTTGATGGCTCAGATTGCGACCAGGCAACTGGCTTGATCATCAACAATTTAAGTTCATCGGATTCCATCTTATTGGAAATCTTTAATCAGTTTGGAATTCCAGTCCCGAATGGCTTTCTAGATCCAGGCCTTTACGACATTTCACTAACGACACCACAGGGCTGTTCAATCGACACGACCGTTGAAATATTGATTGAGTTAGATTCTGTAGAAAACATCGTTGGCGCGACTGTCGTATTCCCTAGCCAACTTTTTACCTATTCTGTTCCTTACAGCACTTGCCTAACCTATGCATGGACAATCGATAATGGAACAATCGTTTCCGGTCAAGGAACGAATGAGGTGCAGGTAACGTGGAATGACTCCATTTCAGGTTGGATTGCTGTTGACATGAACGAGACCCGTGATTTCAGTCAAACATTGATTCTTTACGTTGGGACCGCTACAGGGATTGATGATTTTCAACAAGACGGTCACGCCCTTTCATATTGGAATCAGTCATTGAGCATTGCTCCAAATACTACTAAATCGCAGTTGCTTGTTCTGAATGCCGCAGGACAACTTCTCGAAAGCCAATCTGTAGTTGGTGGTCAAGTGGTTGACTGCTCAAATCTGGTAAATGGATTCTATTCAGCGGTTCTTCAATCTGACAAACAGCAATCAGTTTTGAAATTTGCCGTTACCCACTAGTCTCGAAATTCCTCATCTTCCCGATTGTCGAAGAGTGCAAGAATAATGACGTAATCTCTTCTCACCGCAGAAACTGCGGTCGTATTTCGATGAACGAAACCCAACCTGACATTCGGATAGGAACGTGATTTCTTGAAGGTCTCCGGGTATTTTGAAACGGTACCTTCAAAATCCTCCACCAAGGTCAAGAATCTTTCAGCCTCTCTCAATGACCATTTCAGCAGGATAAAATCGTAGATACGGGCTAAGTCGTCATTGGCTTTATCCGACCAGACAATCTCTGGTTTACCGACCATACTTTTTCCACACCTCAGAGCTTGGTGTCAAGCGGCCAGCTTTCTCGTCAGCCAAACCTTGCTCAACAGCCTTTTTCTGAGTAGGTGTCAGTTCGTCAGCCCAATCATCTGCTTCATGGTTCTTCTTGTAGAACAGCAAAGCCTCCAACATCTGTTCGTTGTCGAACTTGGTCAGCCATTCTATCAATTCGAGTTTTGTTGCTTCGATACTCATGACTTAAAGGTAACCATTAAACCCGCTCAATAATTGTAGCGATTCCCATTCCACCACCAACGCATTATGAACCTATGATAACTGGCAAGTGGTTGGTCAGAAAATCTGCCAGCTTGCTTACTCTTACATTTTCAGTAAGCGGATAATCGTCCGTGTCTGGCGTTATGATGAAATTCTTCACTGTTCCGAGGTCGGTGAACGACTGCGTGATTGCTTTGGTCATCTTTGGTGCTGAAGTGTATTTCACTTCGATGCCGGCAAGTGGCTGGCCGCTGCGCACCAGCACAAGGTCGCACTCGGCTCCTTCATGTGTCCGGTAGAAATAGGGCTCTGTGTCATCGGGCAGCAGTTGTATGACCTGCTCAATGGCGTAACCTTCCCAAGAAGCGCCCAACGATGGATGCATCTGAAGTGCATCGGCCGAAGCGATTCCAAGCAGTCGGTGAAGGGCACCCGAATCGCGCACATAGACCTTCGGGGCTTTGACAAGGCGTTTTCCGAGGTTCACATACCAAGGTTGTAACTGACGGATCAGGAACGCGCCTTCAAGAAAGGCCAGATACTTCTTGACCGTGACGGAGGTGACCCCCAGCGAACGGCCAAGATCGCTCATATTAAGGACGTTTCCGTGAATGTGAGCCACCATGGTCCACAGCTTTCTGATCATCGTCCGGTCGATGTCAAGGCCCAACATCGGCAGGTCGCGCTCCACGTAGGTCTGAATAAATCCGGCATGCCACTGTACGGTCATGCGGTCGCTGGGAGCGAGGTAGGCATCGGGAAAACCTCCCCTGAACCAGTGACGGAGCATGTCATCACGAGTTTCGTGATCCACCTCGGTAAGGTTGAACGGGGTAAGTTCGCGGTAGGAGATGCGCCCTGCCAACGATTCTGATGAGTTTCGGATAAGATCGGGCGTGGCAGAGCCAAGCAACAGGAAACGGGCTGGCTGACGATGCATGTCCACCATTGAACGGAGAACGGGAAACAACTGCGGCATTCGTTGAATCTCATCAAGCACTACGCAGCGGTCAACATTGGTCTTGAAGAAAAGCACGGGATCCGTCAATTTGGCCTCGTCCTCAGGGTTTTCAAGGTCGAGATAAACGGCTTCGCGCCCCATTCGGGTAAGCAGGTCTTTGGCAAGCGTGGTCTTACCGACCTGTCGTGGTCCCACTATGGCCACTACTGGGAAAAAACCCAATAGTTCCAACATGTCTGTGTCTGCGAGTCTCTGTTTCACATCACAAATGTATGAATTTATTAACGAATATTTAAATCCATGGTTTAAATATTCGTGGAGAATGTGCTTTAAACCCGCTCAATAATTGTAGCGATTCCCATTCCGCCACCAACGCAAAGCGTCACAAGGCCCGTCTGTTTGTCCTGACGTTCGAGCTCATCAATCAGGGTTGCCATCAGAATGGCGCCCGTGGCACCAAGCGGATGTCCCATGGCAATCGCACCACCGTTCACGTTGATTCTGCTTTCGTCAATGTTCAGGTCTTCCATGAAGCGAAGTACCACGGCAGCAAAAGCCTCGTTCACTTCCATCAGGTCAATGTCGCCTATTTCCATTCCCGCTTTTTTCAAAGCCTTGCGGGTCACGGGAGCAGGGCCAAGCAACATGATGGTCGGTTCGGTTCCGGTGAGGGCCATGGAGCGAATACGCGCACGGGGCTTCAGGCCTTGTCTTTCTCCGGCCTCCTTGGTGCCGATCAGTGTCAATGCAGCCCCATCAACAATGGCTGAAGAGTTTCCGGCATGATGGACGTGATTGATGGTTCCAACTTCAGGGTACTTCTTCAAGGCCAACAAGTCGAATCCCATTTCCCCCAATTTCACAAAGGCAGGATTCAGATTTGCCAGACCTTCTGCTGAAGTTCCTGGTCGGATCATTTGGTCCCTGTCCAACAGCACATTTCCAGCTGCATCTTTCACAGCAAGGATTGACTTTGCAAATCTCCCTTCATTCCATGCTTTGTCTGCCTTTGCATGTGATCGCGAAGCAAACTCATCCAATTGCGTTCTATTGTAACCGAACTTGGAAGCGATCAGATCGGCAGAAATTCCCTGTGGGACCAGACCATGTTTCATGATGAAATCACGGTCGTCATACATCGGGCCGCCATCGGATGCGATCGGCACACGGCTCATGCTTTCCAAGCCTCCGGCAACCAACATATCCGCGTTTCCACTGCCCACGTACGCTGCCGCCATATTGATGGCCTCCAAACCTGATGCGCAGAAACGGTTCACCTGCACACCTGCGGTGGTTTCGGTATAACCCGCCTCAATTGCCGCGGCCTTGGCGATGTTCGCTCCCTGGTCTTTCACGGGGCTCACACAGCCTATGATGGCATCTTCCACCACATCGGTGTTGAGATTATTTCGGTCTCGGATGGCCTTGAAGGTCAAAGCCAAAAGATCAACGGGTTTTACCGAAGCCAAAGCCCCGTCTGATTTTCCTTTTCCGCGCGGTGTGCGCACCGTATCATATATGTAAGCGCTCATTTGTTGTGATTTTGGGCAAGTATAAATATTTAGAACACGGATGACACTGATTAAACCGATCGGCACGGATTAATTATTCCACTCAGAGAAATCTGTGGAAATCTGAGAATCTGTGGCTAAAAAAGTGTCTTTTTTCATCTCATTAAACACTTCAAGAGTTACATTTGTGGTAAACTTCAGCCATGCAGATCGATGCCACCTTTACGAACGCCATTCACATTTGCGTTGTACTTGAACGGACCGATAAACACTTGGTGAACAGTACCGAATTGGGAGAAAGCATCGGTACAAACCCGGTTGTTGTGCGCAGAATTGTTGGACGCTTGAAGGAATTCGGCCTGATAAAAGTGAAGCAGGGCATCGGTGGTGGTTATTTTCTTGGTCGCCCGGCAGCCAGCATCACGCTTTGGGATATCTACTTGGCCATGAAGAAGGATAATCCGTTCCGTTGCAAGATCGGAAACGTGGAAGACAAGGTCTCGGCAGGCCTGCCTGAAGCATTGGAAGAAACCTTCGCCAAAGCCGAATATGCGTTGAAAACTCCGCTTGCCGCTGTTACGGTCAAGCAGATCTCGCAGCGGATCGATTGAACGTAATTGCGAGCGTAGCGCGGCAATCTGCTTGAGAGATTGCTTCAGTGGTTCCCCCTTCGCAATGACGCGTTCTAATACAAAAGTTTATCGTACGGATAGCGCGTGATGTGAACGGCCTTGATGCGTTCGTACAGCACATCGCGCAGCTCATCGATATTGTGCCGATCGGTGGCTGAAATGAACAGGCAATCGCGACCCATTTTGCTCATCCACGTACGTTTCAGATCATCCAAACTGAGGTTTTCACGCGTGGTCGGAGTCAGATCGTCCTCATCCTTCTTGATATACGTGTATGCGTCTATCTTATTGAAAATGAGAATGGTCTGTTTGTCGCGGGCTCCGATCTCGGCCAGCGTTTCGTTCACTACTCTGATGTGCTCTTCAAACTCGGGATGTGAAATGTCGACCACATGAAGTAGAATGTCCGCCTCGCGCACCTCATCCAAGGTCGATTTGAAACTTTCTACCAGCTGATGCGGCAGTTTGCGGATGAAACCGACCGTGTCTGACATCAGAAACGGTAGATTGCCGAACACCACCTTCCGCACGGTTGTGTCGAGCGTGGCGAAAAGTTTATTTTCGGCCAGCACGTCCGATTTGGTGAGCAGATTCATGATGGTTGATTTGCCCACGTTGGTATAACCCACCAACGCTACGCGCACCAACTGCCCGCGGTTCTTCCGCTGCGTGGCCATCTGCTTGTCAATGAGTTTCAACTGCTCCTTCAGCAGGGCGATGCGGTCGCGAATGATCCGCTTGTCGGTCTCAATCTCCTTCTCACCGGCACCACCACGCGTTCCTGTTCCACCACGTTGGCGTTCCAAGTGCGTCCACATTCGGGTAAGGCGCGGCAACAGGTACTGATAACGCGCCAGTTCCACCTGCGTTTTGGCTTGAGCCGTTTGAGCCCGAGCCTGAAAAATGTCGAGGATCAGCAGGCTGCGGTCGTAGATCTTTCGCTGAAGCACATTCTCAAGGTTGCGTAGTTGAGATGGGCTGAGGTCGTCATCAAAAACAATGACATCGATGTTGTGCTCTTTGACGTACGCATCAACCTCCTCCAATTTACCCGAACCGATGAACGTGCGCGGATCGGGTTTGGCCAACTTCTGCACGAATTGCTTCTGCGTGACGAGGCCGGCCGTTTCGGAAAGAAACGCCAACTCATCCATGTACTCGAATATCTGAGCCTCGCTCTGCCCTTGCGTGACAAGGCCAACAAGAACGGCCGTTTCCGGAACAGCCGCGGTATCTATGAACTTAGCCACCTCAGAACCAGCCTCTGCCCAACACTTCTCTGAACGGCCAAGGAATGGTTGCCAGAATAATGACGAGACCTGCGGTAAAGTAGAATGCGATTTTCTTGAACTTGGCCTTGTCTTCAGTAGCCTTTTTCGCTGCAATACGCCCAACTGTGATCAGCGCAATGCCAACGATCATCCCGAAAATGTGCTCAATCAACCAAAAGCGAAGCACAGAATCCTTCATGGCAGCACCCATTCCGGCTTGCATGGCAGCTTTCACAAACGGACTGATGAAGTACAGGCCAAGCCCCAACAACAGTTGTGTGTGGGCAGCAATGAGCGAGAACAGAGAAAGCTTGTCGTCAAGGGCAGTGAATTTGCCAGACATGTTTGTGAATGCGCGAACGATGGCACTGATCATCAGCGCCAGAACGATCCAACGCAATCCTGAATGTGAACGGAGTAGAATTTCGTACATGGTCTTTTGTTGTGCGGCAAAGCTACGAAAAACGGTTCCCGCAATGGCTGCGACAGCCTGCTCAGTGGTTAAAACCGTAGTTTTGCCAGCTTTACAATCCGTTCGTAAATGAAGCACGTTCTGTTCGTCTTTGCCGCCATCGGTCTCGTGGCAAGCACCACTTCCGTTTCCGCTCAACAGACCTTTCCGATAAACGGCATCCAAGACCACGACAAGGCGGTGTATGCGTTCACGCACGCCACCATTCACCCCGATCCATACACCACGCTTGCCGATGCAACGCTGTTGGTGCAGGAAGGAAAAGTGATCGGTGTCGGTCCGGGCATTGCGATTCCAAAAGGTGCTATCGTCACCGATCTGAAGGACAAGCACATTTACGCTTCGTTCATCGATGCGTTTTCATCATACGGCATCAAGCAACCGGAAAAGGAAAGGGGCCATTCCCGCGGTCCGAAATACGACCCACAGAAACCGGGCGCCTACGCTTGGAACGATGCATTGAACCCGGAAGCGAATGCAGCAGAGGTCTTCATGCCTGATGACAAGAAGGCCGAAGCGTTGCGCAAGGAAGGATTCGGAGCCACCGTTACGCTCATACGTGATGGTATTGCAAGAGGACGTTCGGCATTGGTACTGGTCGGCAATGGTTCGGCCAACGAAAACCTCGTTCAAACCGATGTGGCGGCCAACTATTCGTTCTCAAAGGGACGCTCATCACAGGATTATCCGAGTTCGTTGATGGGTTCCATTGCACTGCTGAAGCAGACCTACCTTGATGGCCAATGGTATGCTTCGCTAACCGACAGATCGAAGGAAATGAACCTCGGGTTAGAAGCGTGGAACGCCAATCAGCCGTTGCCTCAGTTGTTTGAAACGAACGACCTTCTGAACATTTTCCGGGCTGATAAACTGGGCGATTCGTTCGGAAAACAATACGTCTTTGTGGGCAGCGGCAATGAATATCGCAGACTTGATGCCGTGAAGGCGACTGGTGGGAAATTCATCATTCCGATGAAGCTGCCCGAAAACTTGGACGTGGAAGACCCGTTCGATGCACAATTGGCAAGTTATGAGGACCTGCTGCATTGGGAATTGGCGGCCACCAACCCCAAAGTGCTGAAGAAATCGGGAGTTGCGTTCGCTTTTACACTAAACGGGTTGGAAAAGGAAGGCGACATGTGGCCTGCCATTGCCAAAATGCTGGAGGCTGGGCTCGACAGTGCCGATGCCATTGCTGCATTCACAACGGCCCCAGCACAGATTATGGGTCTGAAGAACATCGGTTCGTTGCAAGTAGGCAACGTGGCCAATTTCATCGTTACATCCAATGTGCTTTTCCGCGAAAAGACCGCTGTTCTGGCCAATTACGTCAAGGGCATCAAGTACGAGATCGGCAAACCTGAAGGCGAAAAGCTGGAAGGCAATTACGAACTCACCTTCGGTACGAAAAAGTTGAAAGTGGAACTGGGAGGAACCACCGACAAACCTGAAGGCAAATTGGTTGTGGATGACAGCACCAAGCTCGACCTTGGTTTTTCGGCCAAAAACGAATTGGTCACGATCAGCTTTGCCGAAAGCAAGGACGCTGAAGGCAAATACCGTCTTACCGGAAGACGAGTTGGCAAGAACTTCCTTGGAAAAGGCCAGAATCCTGATGGCGTTTGGGCCGATTGGTCGTTGAATTTCTCATCGGAAGCGAAAAAGGAAGACAAGAAGGAAAAAGGAGAAAAGGACAAGAAAGATGAGGCCAAGAAGGATTCGATCCTTGGCAATGTCTGTTTTCCGTTCATGGCCTACGGCTACACAGAAGCGCCTAAGCAAGAAACCGTTCTCATTAAGAACACCACCGTTTGGACCAATGAAAAAGACGGAATTCTGACGGAAACGGACGTACTTCTGGAAGGCGGCAAGATCAAAGCCATTGGCAAAGGACTGTCTGCACAATCAGGTGCTACCGTGGTTGATGGAAAAGGCAAACACCTCACTTCGGGCATCATTGACGAGCATTCGCATATTGCCATCAGCCGTGGTGTGAACGAAGGCACACAGGCCGTTACGGCAGAGGTTTCCATTGCCGATGTTGTCAATTCCGAAGACATCAACATTTACCGTCAACTGGCCGGAGGCGTTACGGCTGCGCAATTGTTGCATGGTTCGGCCAACCCGATCGGTGGGCAAAGCGGCATCATTAAACTTCGTTGGGGAAAACTGCCTGAGGAAATGAAGATCGCTGGGGCGGCAGGTCATATCAAGTTCGCTTTGGGCGAAAACGTGAAACAGGCGAACTGGGGCGAGGATTATACAACGCGCTATCCGCAAACCCGTATGGGTGTGGAACAGGTGTTCTACGATGCATTCCTACGCGCCAAGCAGTACAAGTTGGATCTGGCCGCTTATGCAGCATTGGGCAAGAAGGAAAAAGCAGCCGCCAATGCACCTCGCAGAGACCTTGAACTGGAAACCATCCTCGAGATTCTGGAAGGAAAACGCTTTGTAACCTGCCACAGCTACGTGCAGTCTGAAATAAACATGCTGATGCATGTGGCCGACAGCATGGGTTGGAAGATGAACACGTTCACTCACATTCTTGAAGGCTACAAAGTGGCCGATAAGATGGTCAAGCATGGTGTCAACGGTTCCACCTTCAGCGACTGGTGGGCATACAAGTTCGAAGTGCATGATGCCATTCCGTACAACGCAGCGCTGATGCACGAACAGGGCGTGAATGTGGGTATCAACTCTGACGATGCCGAAATGGGCCGAAGGTTGAATCAGGAAGCGGCCAAGAGTGTGAAATACGGAGGCATGAGTGAGGAAGATGCGTGGAAAATGGTGACCCTCAACCCTGCCAAAATGCTGAAGTTGGACGACCGCACAGGCAGCATCAAAGTAGGCAAGGATGCCGATGTGGTGCTTTGGTCGGCCAATCCGCTTTCCATTTACGCCAAGGCCGAAAAGACCTACGTGGATGGCATTCTCTACTATTCAACCGAAACAGACAGAGCCGCACAACAGGCTTTGGATAAGGAGCGCAACCGCATCATTCAAAAGCTGATAGCCGCCAAAAAAGATGGTGCGCCAAGCAAGAAACCATCCAAGAAAGAACATCATCTGTATCACTGCGATACGCTTGAACCATAGTTCGTACATACCATGAAACAATTCATCATTGCTTTCCTTTTCATTTCCGCGCAGGTAGCCGCACAAGTGCCCTCTCCGGGTCAAAGTGGCTCAAAGCCTGTTATTCTTACCGGAGGCACCGCTCATATCGGCAACGGGCAGGTAATTGAGAATGCCGCCATCGGCATCGAAAATGGGAAGATCACCTTCGTCAGGCCAATGGGTTCCATTCGGTTGGATGCAGAGAATTCCGAGATCATTGACGTTACCGGCAAGCACGTTTACCCCGGATTCATCAACCCGAACAACACGCTCGGATTGACCGAGATCGAAGCTGTTCGCGCCACCAACGACTTTGCCGAAACGGGTGCATTCAACCCCGAAGTGCGCGCGCTAACCTCCTTCAATACCGATAGTCGCATTGCCCCAACTGTGCGTTCAAACGGGGTGCTGATAACGCAGGTAACGCCACGTTCGGGCCGCATCAGTGGCACAAGTTCCATCATGAACCTTGATGGCTGGAACTGGGAAGATGCCGTTTTGAAGGCCGATGATGGCGTTCACATCAACTGGCCGGGGCGTTTCCAACGTTCGGGTTGGTGGGCTGAACCGGGTCCTACCAAAGCCAATGAGAATTACGATGCACAAGTTGAAGAACTGCGCCAATTCCTACTGCGCGCGAAAGCCTATGCTGAGTCTCCTACAGAGGAGCGTAATCAGAAAATGGAATCGTGCCGTGGGCTTTTCAATGGGTCGCAGCATTTCTACATTCATGTGAATGAAGCAAAAGGCATTATGGAATCGGTGCTGTTCGCCAAAGAATTGGGCATTGGCAAGCCGATTGTGGTGGGTGCATCGGAGGCGTGGGTGGTCACCGATTTTCTGGCCGTAGAGAAAGTTCCGGTCATCGTTCATCGCACGCATTCGCTTCCCGAAAAGGAAGACGACCACGTGGATCAGCCGTTCAAAACGGCCAAAGCACTTTATGATTCAAAGGTCAAATTCTGCTTCAGCTACGAAGGCGATATGGAAGCCATGGGCTCGCGCAACCTTCCGTTTACCGCTGGCACGGCCGTTACGTATGGCGTTCCTTACGAAGAGGCCGTGAAGGCACTTACCGGAAATGCTGCCGAGATATTGGGCATTTCTGCCAAGGTTGGAACACTGGAATCCGGCAAACAGGCCACGCTGTTCGTTTCAACGGGCGATGCGCTTGATATGCTGACAAACGATGTAGTGTTGGCATTTATGAATGGTCGTCAGATAGACCTCGACAATCCGCAGAAAGCGCTTTACCGCAAGTTCAGTGGCAAATACGCTGAATAGCGCGCATTGAAACTCCGAGCGTTTGAATGGCTTGTTGGTGTCGGGCTTATGTGCCTCACACTTACACATTGGCAGCCAATGGGCCTCCATCTGTTCGAACTGCTAAGTGCATTCCCCCACTTCACTATTGGGATTTCGTTGATAGTTGGCGTGTTGGCCCTTGTGCTGAAACGGTGGCCGCTTTTAGCTGCTGCTTTCGTTGGCATCATTTTGAATGCCCTACTCATTCTGAGCGCACCTGTTATTGCCCCCGACCCTGATGTTGCGCCAGATATTAAAATAGCCCAGTTGAACCTGTACGCGGAAAGTCTGCTTCAACCAAACCTTCCTGTTGACGACCTTAGGGATATGGACGTTCTGAGTTTACAGGAGTTGAACGTCAATTTGCATGACAACCTGCTATTGTCACTTGAAAAGGTATTTCCATACCGATGCGAAAACCTATGGGACACCTGTTGCTATGGAATAGGTTTATACTCAAAATGGCCGATACTCAAATGTGAGGATATCGGGCAATTCGGGGTTCCGATCCTACAGGCGGAATTCTTGATCGATGGAAGAGCTGTGTGCATCATAAGTCTGCATACGGTTCCGCCTGCGTTTCCAAACAGGACCGAAGAACGTAACATTCAACTCCAACTTGTGGCAGAAATGGCGGCCAAAATCATGGGGCCATACATCGTACTGGGCGATTTTAATCTTGTGCCGTGGGACAGCGAATTCAGTCGTTTTCTGCAAAACGGTAACCTTTCATCCGTGCGGAATGGCTTTCAGGCCACCTACCCTATGGATCTTGGAATTCCGCTGATTCCCATTGACCACATATGTTTTTCTGACCACTTCACTGCTACAGAGTGCCGTACCGTGGTCATTCCCGGGTCTGATCACAAAGGCATGGTGGCTTCATTGGCTTTCAAAGATCGCTGACATTTGCGCCCCATGAGAACCGTGACCCTCGTGTTTCTGCTACTGAACGGTGCCGCTGCCTATGCGCAGATAACGCAGACAATCCGCGGTAAGGTGGTGGACGCGGTCACGCAGCAAGGGCTTCCCGGGGCAAACGTCATGTTGCTTGACACCAACGTGTTCATGGGTGCCGCCACCGACATGGACGGCAATTTCAAATTGGAGAATGTGCCCATAGGCCGTGTTGGCATCAAAGCATCATTCATTGGCTATGATGATGCCACCCTACCCAACCTGACATTGAACCCCAGCAAGCAGTTGGTGCTCACCATTCAACTTACCGAGAAGATAAACAAGGTGGAGGAAGTGGTGGTGAAAGCCGAACGGAACAAGGGTGAACCGCTGAACGAAATGGCCATCATCAGCGCCCGCACGTTCTCCGTTGAGGAAACACGCAGGTTTGCCGGGTCGTGGCAGGATCCCGCACGGGCGGCTGCCGCCTTTGCCGGTGTTTCGGGTGGTTCTGACGAACGCAACGACATCATCATCCGAGGTAACTCGCCAACTTCTGTGGTGTGGCGATTGGAGGACATCAACATTCCCAACCCAAACCATTTGAGCTTTTCGGGCAGTACGGGTGGCCCGGTCAGTATTCTGAACAATAACATGCTTTCGAACAGCGATTTCTTTACCGGTGCATTCCCTGCCGAATACGGAAACGCCAATGCGGGGGCGTTCGACCTGAACCTGAGGCGGGGCAACAACGAGAAGCGCGAGTATTACTTTCAGCTTGGGCTCAACGGACTCGAATTCGGCTTGGAAGGGCCTTTCAGCAAGAAGCACCCTGCCTCGTACTTGGCATCGTACCGATACAGCACTATGGCACTTATCGGGCTCATGGGCATCAACTTCGGTATTTCAGCCATTCCACAGTATCAGGACCTGACCTTTGTGATAGATATGCCGACCCGTAAGAAGGCCGGCCGCTTTACGCTATGGGGCATAGGGGGCATCAGTTCCATTCACATTACCGAGAATGCAGGCTTCAGCCAAGCGGGCGAAGAAAGGCGCGACCAGAAACTGGGCTCCGACATGGGTGCAGCGGGTATCACCCACCTCATTTTCCTGAACCAGAACAATAGCCTTAAGACCACGATGGCCGCCACGGGCCTCCATCAATGGCAGACCGACTATGCCTTTGTTGAAACCGACTCCACGAGCATTAACTACCTGAACCAATACAACAAGACCATTACGTTGGGCACCAGCCTGCATTCGGTGCTCAATACCAAACTGAGTGCAAAAAGCAGCCTTCGCACGGGTTTCATTTACGACCAGAAGTTCATCTCATTCGTGGATAGTTCGGTGGTGCTGCCGGCCCAGACCTACCAGGTTGGCCTCAACATAAAAGACCAATACGGATTGGCGCAGGTTTACAGCCAATACCACCATCGGTTCTCGCAGAAAACATCGGGTACACTTGGGGTGCATGGCCAAATGAGTACGCTCAACACCTCGTTTGCCATAGAGCCGCGTTTGGGTTTCAAATGGCAGCCGCACCCGCGCCATGCGGTTTCGGTGGGTGGTGGCATGCACAGTCAAATGCTGCCCGCGCTCACCTACTTCTTTCAAAGCTATGTACCCGCCAATGCGGTTTACGTGCGAACCAACCGCAAAGTGGGTTTCAGCCGCAGTGTGCATGCCGTGGTAGGCTACGATTGGACGGTGCTGCCCAAACTGCGGGTCAAATTCGAGGGGTACTATCAATACCTGTACGATGTGCCTGTGGAGCCAACGCCTAGCTACTTCAGTATGGTGAATGCGGGCGAAAGCATTGGCGATGTGCAGGTGCGCGACAGTTTGGTGAACAAGGGAACGGGCGATAACATGGGGGTTGAACTGACCATCGAGAAATTCTTTGACCGTGGGTATTACTTTCTGCTTACCGGCTCACTCTACAACAGTACCTATACCGGAAGCGATGGCGTAAGGCGCAACTCGGCCTTCAATGGCAACTACAACATGAGTGCCTTGGGCGGCTATCAGCTCAACATCAGCAAGAAGAACACCCTATCGTTCGATACCAAGATTACATGGACGGGCGGGGCGCGCTATGTGCCCATAGACCTTGATGCCAGCATTGCCGCCCAGCAGACCGTACGCGATGACGACCGCGCTTACGCGAAACGGTACAAGGACTATTTCAGGGCCGATTTCAAGATAACCGTTGCCTTCAACGGCAAGCGCGCATCGCACAGTTTGGCGGTCGACCTTCAGAACCTCTTCAACACCAAGAACATCTTCAGTGTGAACTACAACCCCCAGACCCAACAGGTGGAAACCAAGTACCAGTTGGGTTTTCTGCCGCTGATGTACTACCGGGTGGAGTTTTAGGATCAGAACCAGAGAAAACCCCTTGCATAGAGCGCATTGGGACGGGCTAATTCAAGCCGTTTCAGACACCATAGTACAGGCTTAAGCGGCACATTTTGAATCGCGACTTCCAAAGGATGGCAGTGTTTCCCTAACGTTCTACCTTTAAGCCGAACTATCGATTCAATTACATATGCGAACCCTTCCCTACTTGATCACTGCTGTTCTTGTTTGGCTCAGCGGCTCAAGCGCCCACGCACAGACCTTGGCACAGCACCGCTGCAACGCCATGGAAAAGGGTATCAATATTTCGAACTGGCTGGAGGAATACTGGAACCCCGATTGGCCCTTAGACCACAAGTACACCAAGCAGCACCTGCAACAGATGCACGATGCCGGTATGACATCGGTGCGCCTGCCCGTCAACTTCCATGCGGTGGTTGACACCGTGGCACCATATACCGTTGATGTGAACCACGAAGTGTTTGCCTGGGTGGACAGCGTGGTGGCGTGGACAGACGAACTGGACATGAAGCTGCTGATAGACAACCACCACGGGTGGGACCTGGCCACTTACAATTGGCGGCAGAAACTTCCGCGCTTCTCACACCTGTGGAGCGTGTTGGCACAGCGCTATCTCTTGCTCGACCCCGACAGGGTCTTCTTCGAACTGCTGAACGAACCCACATTGGCCTTCCCCAAAGATTCGTTGCGCATCATGTACAACGATGCCATCGATTCCATACGCCAGCACACGGTAGACCACACCATCATCGTATCGCCCCATTTTGGCGGCACGGCCATGGTGTTTGTAGAGTGGGAACCACTGGCCGATACCAACCTCATTTACACCTGGCACGTGTACGACCCGCTCGATTTCACCCATCAGGGTCTTGCGTGGCACAACCCATACTACGAGGCGGGCATCCCGTTTCCAAACCCCAATCCCGGACTGTTCGACACCTTCCTTACCACCGGTTGGCAGCGTGCTTTAGATTGGAAACAGACCCATCAACTGCCCATTTTCATGGGCGAGTTCGGGCTGAGCAACTATTGCGATTCGGCCAGCGCCTGCCAGTGGCTGCAGTATAGCATGACGCGCCTCAAGGCCAACTACATCCCTTGGTTCTACTGGGACTGGCAGTGGGATTTCTCCATGTTCCGTTCGCACGTGATAAGCGAGGACAGCATTTACCCCTGCTTCAAATACTACTTGGGCCTGTATGGCGATGACAGTTTTACCGATGTGCAAGAAGCCGCGCAAAGCGAACCAATGTCTGTTTACCCCAACCCTGCATCGGAATGGTTCGTGTTGGATGTGCCTTTCGCTTCAGGAAACGTGGCAGTCTGTGATGTTTCGGGCCGCCTGATGCTGCAACTGCCCTACCGACAAGGCATGCGCATACCCGTTTCCGATTGGGACGCAGGTGTTTACTTGATCCGGCTATTCAACGCAGACCAAGTGCAAACCACCCGAGTGGTGGTGGGCAGGTAGCGGTAGGCGCCAATCCAACCCTATATCTTCAACCCATGGGATCACATCCGATGAACTTGGCCATCCGTTTTCTGCTGGAATTGACAGCCCTTGCCAGTGTGGGCATGTGGGGCTGGCGGCAAACCGATGGTTGGCAACGTTGGGTGTTGGCCATTGGCATTCCCATACTGCTTGCCGCCATTTGGGGAACCTTTGCCGTGCCCGATGACCCCAGTCGGTCGGGTGCCGCCCCTGTGGTAACCTCCGGTGCTGTTCGGTTGTTGATAGAACTGGGCTTTTTTGCCTTCGCCTCGTGGGCGGTGTTCACCATGGGTTATTCAAAACCAGGCTTGGTGTTTTTGGCCGTTGTTGTGTTGCACTACGTTGCCTCTTATGATAGGGTGATGTGGTTGCTATCCAAATAGATAACATACCATTTGGCAAGAAAGCACTGAAGAATCTGATCCTTACGGAATGTAGCACTTGAAGGAGCGCATACGTTGGTTGTTGCGTACCACGGTAAAAACGAACATGCCATGCGAATGCATTTGGTAAGGTGTGTTTTCGATGGGACGATGAATGGTTGCTACTGTGTGGCCATCTATCGTTTGCGCGGTTACCATATTTAGATCGGCACAATTTGTAAACGACACCGCCCCAGATTCCGAAGAAAACACGCGGAGGTCGGATGTTGTCTGGTCTTGGATGCCCGTGGAAACTGTTGCCCCGGGCAAAATGGGTTGCCCAGGTACATCTTCGTACGCATATCCATTGAGATAAAACTGCGTTCCTGCATCTACAATGCGCGCCCAACCATAGTACGTGTTGCCAGATGTGTCGTTGAACTTCAGCATCAGAAACTTGTCGGTTCCATCAAAAAGGTAAAGGCTTCCGTTGGTCGAAACCCACTGAAACGTGCCCATTCCGGCCCCTTCGCTGTAAGCTTTGGGCTCATCGAAGGTGTTAGCTGCAAAATAACTTGAGGGCTTGAGGCAGCTTACTCCATGGCCACTGCCATTGTGGTAAAAGGCGAAATCATCATCGCCATCCAAGTCCACATCTATATAAACATTGTTGACATAGAAGTTTTCAATCACGTTTGTGTAATGAATGGTTGCCAATGCAGGAATGACCTGCGTGGCAACGGCCATTGTAGAAAGGAAAAGTGATCTCATATACAGGTGGTTGTCTGTTCGCTCAAAGGTAATAGTGCCACGAATTCTGTAATGGGGTCTGTTCAAAGCAAACTTTACGTTAAGCATTGAAGACGGCAATAACGGTGCGGTCACACATGTTAACTTGCGGCTTCAAAACAGAAGAAGAGCATGTCGCGTTCACGAAGGGATTTCATTCGCACCACGGGGTTTATCGGAGTCGGATTCATCGGTCTGAAACTTTACGCTTGCAACAGTGGCACACAGACCGCCACTGAGGCGGCTGCCGCACTGCCATTGGATTACGGCCCGTTGGTTCCCGACCCTAACGGCATCCTCGACCTTCCTGAAGGATTCTCTTACAGGATCATCTCGCGTCAGGGCGACCCGATGGACGATGGGCTTTTGGTACCGGGCAAACATGACGGCATGGGAACATTCCCTGCCGAGAACGGACGCGTCATCATTGTACGCAACCACGAGATCGTGCCTACCGACAAGAACCTCGGTGCTTTCGGGGCTGAGAACGCCAATTTGGGAGCCATTGCCAAAGAGAGCCTATACGAATACGGGAGCGGTGATTTTCCTGGCTTGGGCGGCACCAGCACCTTGGTTTTCAACGAAGAGACGCAAACGGTTGAAAAGCAGTTTCTGAGCCTTGCCGGAACCTACCGCAACTGCGCGGGCGGGGTAATGCCTTGGGGCAGCTGGCTTACTTGCGAAGAGGATGTGACCCGCAAAGGCGAGTTGGATGGAAAAGTGCAGGTAGACCACGGTTACGTGTTCGATGTGCCTGCCACTTCCGAACCGATGTTGGCAGCGCCTAAACCGATACGCGAAATGGGCCGTTTCAACCACGAAGCAGTAGCTTACGACCCTATAGCTGGCATTCTTTACCTGACCGAAGACCGCCATGATGGTCTGTTGTACCGCTTCATTCCGAACAAGAAGGACGACATGCACTCGGGCGGAAAGCTACAGGCGTTGGTCATAAAGGGTCAACCCAAATTCGACACCCGAAACTGGACGGAAAGCCTTACCAAAATGGAAGTCGACAAGGAATATGAACTTGATTGGGTGGACATGACCGATGTGGAAGCCCCGAACGATGACCTGCGTACACGCGGTCATGAAGCGGGTGCGGCCCTTTTTGCGCGTGGCGAAGGCATGTGGTACGACAAAGGCGTTATCTACTTTGCCTGCACCAGCGGTGGTTCGCTCATGAAAGGACAGGTGTTCAAACTGACGCCTGCCAAAGAAGGCGGTAAGCTCGAACTCTTCATTGAGCCGAACAACGTTGAGATCATGAAGTACTGCGACAACCTTACTGTAGCTCCATGGGGCGATGTGATGATATGCGAAGATGATGACCTGGCCTACCTGCGTGGCGTAAGCCCTGAAGGGCAGATTTTCACGTTTGGAAAGTCGTCCAAGCCTGTTGGCGAGTTCACTGGCATCTGCTTCTCGCCAAGCGGCAAAACGATGTTCTTCAACATACAACACGAAGGCCTCACACTGGCTGTCACTGGTCCTTGGAAAAACCAAGGGTAGGTTGGTCGTGTTGAAACGCGGAGCAATGGCAACCAATTGTGCTTGGATGCGCCTGTTGTACATTTTTCCGTTTTCCCTTTTTCTTTTTTCATTTTCCCCAGCACGTTCTCAGCACGTTACGCATGGGCCTGTTGTCGGTGCGGTCACCGATTCATCGGCCCGCATGTATCTGCGCACAACCGCACCCGATCAGGTCATAACGCTGCATCTTTCTTCCGATCCGCTTTATCGCTCTACGCAGATCTATTTGGGGAAAACGGTTGCCGAAAAAGACAATTCGGTGATGCTGGAACTGGACCGTCTTCGCCCAGATACGCGCTACCACTACCGCGTTTTCGTTGGTGCCGAACAGGACACGGTGGATGGTCAGTTCCGCACCTTCCCTGCTGTTGGGCAACAGGGCGATTTCACGTTCGTTACGGGTTCGTGCCAGGAAACCGAGAACATGAAGGTGTTTGACGTGATGCCGCTGCACAACCCGTACTTTCTGATGCACACGGGCGATTACACGTATCCCGATTACCAGATCGCCCCCGATTATTCGAGCACGTGGGACGGCATGACGCTGAGCTACCGCAAACGCTACGATGAGAAGGAAATGAAGTACATGCTGCGCTCCATTCCCATCGACTACGTCTATGACGACAACGACTATGTGGGCGGAAGCGGTGGCCGTTACTGCAAGAACGACATGCGCTCGTACAAACAGAACGGCCACACGGTGAATGAGATGATGGCACCCGTGTTTCCGGCCACGTGGCGCAGAAATACCATCAAGGGCTACGATGAACTGTTTCCGCACTACCCGCTGCCCGATACCAGCGAGGGCATTTACCACTCTTTCCGATTCGGCAATGCCGAGTTCTTCGTCATCGACAGGAACAGCGCCAAAGACCGCCCCAACATGGATGGTTTCACATTCAATGAGAAACGCAAACGGTGGGAATGGAACCCACCACCGGGCTATGCGCTATTCGGCAAAAAACAGATGGATTGGCTGAAGCAGGCGCTGAAAGCATCGGATGCCGATTGGAAGTTCATTGTAAGCGGTGTGCCGCTCAACGGTGCCTGCGAGAAGTTGATACGTGCCGGGGTGAGGATCCAGAACATGAGCATGAAGGGTTTTTACGGATTTCACATGGCGTGGGGCTTCAGCCAGTATTGGGCAGGTTTCCCCGAAGAGCGCAACGATTTCATGCAGTTCCTTCAGGAAAACGGCATCAAGGACGTAATTGTGATAAGCGGTGACACGCACCACAACGTGATGGATGACGGCCGCAACGCAGGTCTGCCCGAAATCAACGCCAGCGGCCTTAGCGTTACGGGCACCGAACTGGCCTATTACCTGAAACTGATCGGTGCGTTCACCTTCAATTTCCGCATGAAGAAGATATGGAACCAAGGCGGCAACGGCCTTGGCAACAAGAACTTGAAGAACGCGTTTGGCAAGGTGCGCATCGTAGGCACCGACCACGTTGAACTGAGTATTGTGGATGAGGACAACCACATCATCAGTTCATTTCAAGTGCCGCACTCAACTAAAAAGTGAACTTCAACTGCAGCGTGTAGTTCCTGATGGGTTCTATCTTACTTGGGCGGAAAGAATAGATACGATTGGTGACGTTATTGACGAGGAACGCCACCTTCAATAGTTTCGATATCTGATACGAAGCACGTAGGTTGAGGATGAAATCGCCCTTTTCGTGCGCCTTGCTGTAGCGGTCGGTGGCACCGAACTCACCAGAAAGAAGATCCACGGCTAAGCGCTCAAACTCTGGAATGTTCTCTGGGTAACTACCGTAAATGACCGTTGCACCAATGGAAGCCCCTTTATACGATAATTGAATGTCGCCCTTGACCATGTGGCGCGGACGCAGTTTCAGCAGGTAATTGGCATCGTCTCCAGCCGCGCGTTCACCCATTCGCGTAAAGAATTCCTCCAAATACCTTCCAGCACCGAAATTCTTGGCCGAATCCAGATTTACAGGATAGTTGTACGTGTAGCCCACCAAGGCGTTGATGCCTACGGGTCCAATGCTGCCCTGACTGGCCAATCCGATCTCATAACCTGCCACCAATGCATTGCTAACGTTCTGTGGGTAAAGCCCGATGCTGATGGTCTCAGGCACCCCAACAAACAACGAATCGGCTGCCACACGGTTCACAAAACCGTATTCAACCAGATTCTTGTACTGCTGATAGAAGAACGCGAAATCGACATACGCGATCCACTTGCTGACCTTCACCGCCTGTTTCACGCCAAGTTCTGCGCTCATGCCGCTTTCGGCCACCAACTGACGGTTGGGTATTACCTGCACCAGTCCGCTCAGGTCTTCACTCAGATAACGTTCTGCAATGGTTGGCAGTCGGTATGATTGGCCGAAGGATGCGCGGATGAACGTTGCCTTACCCGCCTGATAGTTGATACCAGAGCGGAAAACGGGCTTGCCGGCCTCCACAAAATCATCAACGCCAATGACCTCGTACCGAAGTCCGGCAACTGCAGACAATCGCTTGGTTTTGAATTCGCCTTGTACGTAAATGGCGCTTGAATAGGAGATCCGTGTTCCAACATAGAGGTTGCTGCTCGAAATGCCCACATTGAGAGGGACGCCCGAAGTAAGCGACCATTTTTTCCACAGTTTTTGAAACTGATAGTTGGCCATGAGCTGATGCGAAATGGCATGAGGGGTGGTGACCGTGTTGCCGGAAATACGCATGATATACATGTAGCGCGTTTCCAACGAGTGCTTTAACCCTTTATCGTTCTGCGAATGCAAATGCGGGTCTATGTTCATTCTGAAATAGCGGTCCGACCCCGGCACTGCCGAACGCAACGCCCCTTCGTTTGGATTTGTAGCCAGAAAGAACCTTCCGCTATGTTCGTAGCCGAAGTTTCCATTCACCCCGTAATTCAACCCCAGTTTCTTCTTGCTGTGGAACCGCGTTTTGAAGTTGAAATTCCCGCGCAGCTCATTCGCGTATTCAAGGTAACTCTTGTGGTAGAAGATGCTTCCGCCAAGGATTAGATCCGTGCCATTTATCTTCCGCGAATGACTGAAATTCAACCCGGATGCCCCACGGATATCCTGTTCGTCCCACCATTGCAGTGTGTCATCAGGCACGGCAATAATGGTGTCCACCACGTTTCCCTGCGAATTGACGACCCTCGTATTCAGACTGTCTCCAACCGCAGGAGGGTTATCATATATCATCTGAAAAACCGTTATCTCAGTCTTCGGTTCAGGCGATGTGGGCCACGCTGTGATCACGTTCACCACTCCGTTCAAGGCCGAACTACCGTAAACCACGCTCGATGCGCCTTTTATCACCTCGATCTGCGACACGTTCTGAATGGGCGATTGGTTCAACTGCGCCTCCCCGAGGTCGGCACTCATCATCGACATGCCGTCTTGCATCACGGCAGTTCGGGTACCAACGCCATAAGACCAACTGCTGCCGCCACGAATGCTTATCTGGCTGTCTTGAATAAGCACCCCCGGTGTTTTGTTGATGGCCTGCCCAAGGTCGGTGGCGTTGGTGCTTTGAATAAGCTCCTTGTTCACCACTTCCATGGTCACAGTTTCCTGCGCAATGCTTTTCTGGTACTGACTGGCAGAAACCACTACGATGTCCAATTGCTCAGACTTCATGCTCAGTGCCATGTCCAATTTCAAATTGGCCCCGGCCGTAAGGTCAACCTGCTTCAACTTCGGCTTGTAGCCGATGAAAGAGAACCGCACGTTGTGAACGCCTTTTGGAAGTTTCAGCGTGTATCTGCCATCCAGATCGGTGGTTACACCCGTTCCGCCTTCGGTAACCACGCTGGCCCCAACGAGTGGTTCTTTGGTCTCTTCATCAGTAATGATTCCCGATAGGGTCACATCCTGAGCAATGGCGAAACACGAAATGAACAATAATAAAAAAAGTGTGGGTAGCGCTTTGGCCATGTGGTGGGTGGTAAGGCCGATAAAAATAGGAAAGATGCCCATCTTTGAACCGATGCAAAAGACCCTCCGTGCATTTAAGGCCGCTCTGCGACAATTCTTGATTTTGGAAGCCATTGTCGTAATAATAACCTCGTACAACTGCGCCTCTCAGCCATTGGCCAATGCCAAGGAAACGCTTTCGATTCAGGCTACGGCCTACAGTGTTACCGTTCCCGAACAGCCAGAACTTACGGGTGGACACCTGCAAGGGATTCAACTGCACAAAGGAAGATTGTACGTGTCGGGCAGCTCGAACACTACCGCTTACTTGGCCGTTTTCGCACAGTCGGGTAAGGACTTCCAATTCATTGGCATCAAAAAGCTGGGAAGCGACCCGCTGAGCCATGCAGGCGGATTTCAACTGGCCGAAAACTGGCTTGCCGTTGGCATTGAAGACCCGCAAGGGAAACGTCATTCCGTCATTCAACTCATTGATGTCTCCTCGGCCGAAACGCTGAAAAACCCACCTGTATTCACCCTCGACAGGAGGGGCGAATACAAATTCAGCACTGCCGGTGCGGTCGGCATTCTGAAGCGGAACGACCATTTTCTGTTGGCTGTGGGAACATGGAATTGTACCACCATCGACTTTTACCGCTCCAATCACCTCGACCCATACGCTGCCGATTTCACGTTTGAACGATGGACCACTTGGGACAGCCGCGCAGCCGTAAGAAAGGATTGGAGCGACCGCGATCTGGTCAGCTACCAGAACATTCAGCTAACAGAAGATTCGGCAGGCATTTTTCTGACCGGCTTTGGAAGAGCTGCAAACGGAGCCGATAAAGCGGACGTGTTCCGCCTGAGACCCGACACAGACCAATATCTGCTGATGCAAAAGGTTGGTTCGTACACAGTGCAGTGTGCGGGCGATGTCACTTTTCGCAACGGGGCGGGATTTGGTGACACAGATGGAGCACGATGCATTGTGGCGGTTGGCAGAAGCCTTAGCCCCAAAATGCACTTTCAGGTTTTTCCCGTTACAGACTATTGAGCAACGACCTCCACCATTCGCCTTGGCCGTCTTCCAGCTTTCGGATTCGCATTTTGGTGATGTCGAGTTCCAATTGCAGTTCTACCTTTTGGCGGAGTTCCCAAAGCGAGTCGTCATCGGTGCGGCCCTGATATTCTTTGGTTGAAATGCGGTTTCCGAACTGATAATACTGCTTTTCAGGGCGTGGGATCATCGTAGGGCCCACTCCTCGGACCAAAGGCGGCATCGTTTCACCGTCCTTCAGATACTTTTCGGCAATGCCTTTTTCGCGCAGCCACTCTCCGAATTTGGAGTCCATCAGCTCATCTGCGTCCATCAGAATGTCGTACGCCTCTTCCTGACCTACTTGCGCCACGGTGACGATGTCGTAGCCGTTTTCGATGGCCAGACGCGCAAACCCGGTGCGCTTCTTCCAAGTAAGCTTATACTTCTCGCCTTTGCGCTTGAACGTTTCGCGGCCACCGCCAGGGTAAACCATGATGTGTTCTCCGTGTCGCATCATTTCCGAGCAATTCTCGCGACTGCCACGCACAAAACCGACCTTGGCGGCCAGATCGCGCCAACCGGGCATCATGTAATGAAGGTTATCTACCAGCGACCGGGCAAAAATGTCCTTCTCGATGTACATATGTGCCGCCCACAGCGTGCCGTCAAGCACACCAAGCACATTGTGGTTGGTAACGTAAAGGGCTGGTTTATCCTTATGCACATTCTCCATTCCGAAGAACTGCGGCCGAAAATAAGCCCGGCCCAATGCCGTGAATTTCTCCACAAATTCGACCGAAGGTGGGGTGAAATCGGGATTGTAGTCTCCTAACTGTGGGGTTTCAGTTTCGCTCATGGCGCAAAGATAAGGTGCCGTTCGGGTCAGAACAGTACGGAAACCACGGTGGTGTCAAGCGGATTCGTGGTAACGGTCTTCACAATTGGGTGAGGTGCCCCGTTCGCATCAGTATAATTGCCCGTGATGAGCACCTGCTGCCCCGCATAAAGCATGCAGTAAACCGTGGTGTCGGCAGGTGGTAGTGCAATGGTGCTGCTTTGCGGGCAGCAATCGGTACAATCTGCGGTTTCCCCGTTGTTTGAAACGGTAACCGACAGCGCCTGATTCTGATTGACCAAGTGCGTGGCCAACCAACATTTGGGTTCCAGAACGAATGTCTGCCCGTACGAAGTGCTGAACGGCACGTCATCAGGGTCAATATCAAAGCGCGTGGTGAAGTGCTGCGGATGCGCCACATCCACTTTGATGGAATAGAATACCTCCTTGTCCACCTCTATCACAAACCGACCTTGGGCATCTGTGGTGGCGGTTCCGATGGTTTCGAAGTTGGGGTTGAAACCATTGTCGATGCGCTGCACTTTCATAACTACCGATGCATTGGCCACGGGGGCGGCCAGTTTATCATCGTAAACCGTGCAGTCGAACACGAAAACATCGGTTTTCTTGGTGCATGCGCTTACCAGAAGCAGCATTGGAATTATCCACGATCGTTTCATGTCAGTGAATGTAAAACTTGCCCGTAAGATCCTTTTGGGTAACGCCTTCTATGCGGTAAAGATAGATTCCCGAACGCCACGCAGCGGTGCCGACAACGAGTTGGTTTCCATTGCCTGACAATTGGAATACGGCATTTCCGCCCAAGTCAAAAACTGTAAGTGTGGCCGTGTTGCGTTGGTCGTTGCTGAACACAAAGCGGAAGGTTCCCGTTGCCCGATCGGTCATCACCAAATGGTCGTTAGCACCGAAGTCCTCGTAGAAAACGGTAAGCGTTTCGGTAAAACCCTGTGCGCCAAGTTCCAATCGGTAGTGGTTGTCGGCATTGAGCAGCGGAACGGAATCGAAGAACGAATACGATTCATCCGAATCGGTGCTTCCGCAAACGCCATCAATGAAGCCTATCTGGCCGAAATGCACATCATCGGCCGACCGATATATGATGGTTCCGTTGCACTGATTTCCACCACGGATCACCCATCGCAGCAGAATGCCGTTGCTCTGCTTGATGGCCGAAAACGACCGTAGGATCGGATGCGATTGCGAAAGCCCCATCATCGGAACGAAAAGCAGCATGAATGGCAACAGTTGTCTCATTGGCAGAGCCAAGTTAACGCTGATTGGCCGAAGATGTTGCCCGAACAGCGGCAACCTCATTTTTGGTAGGTTTGCATCTGTGCGGAAGGACATTCATATACCCAAGGTACAAGACGTATCGATGGCGATAGTGAAAGAGACGGATGGCGGAGAGGACGCATGGGCCGTTTACCTGATCAACAACAAATCGGTTCCGATCAAGAACATCATCATTGCATCGAAAGGTTATGGCGAAGTGAACGATGAACCAGTGAAAACCTCCACGCTGCGCCATTTCTTCGAAGAGCTGCAGGCGGGCAATTTCCTGAAGGTTGAACCTATCATCAAAGAGGTTTTCGTGCTCAGCAACGAGTATCGGCTTACGTTCTATATCGATGATATGATCTACGACCGCAAGTTCATTTTCGTGCCTGGTAGCGTGGCTGCAGAGAACCTGATACACATACCTTTGATCGAACGTCCCGGAATTCTGATCAAATGAGCGCACTGCTGGCATTGGACCTTACCAAGATCCTGTTTCTCGACATCGAAACGGTGCCCATGGTTGCAACTTATGGCGAATTGGACGATTCGCTTCATCAACTCTGGAACGACAAGGCGGCAAAGCTTGCTTCGGCAGAAGAAACGCCCGAAACCCTTTTCGAACGGGCAGGCATCTATGCCGAATTCGGTAAGATCATTTGTATTTCGGTCGGGGTTTTTAATCTGCGCGAAGGCGGAAAACGCGAGTTCAGACTGCGGTCGTTCTTCGGTGACAACGAAAAAATTCTGTTGCAGGATTTCAGTGACATGCTGAACCGCCATTTCAACCGTACCGACCACATTCTGTGCGCCCACAACGGCAAGGAGTTCGACTTTCCGTACATCGCCAGACGGATGGTGATAAACCGGCTGCCAGTTCCTAAGATATTGGACATGGTGGGCAAAAAGCCGTGGGAGGTGCAGCATCTCGATACCATGGAACTGTGGAAATTCGGGGACCGCAAGAGCTTTACATCGCTCAAATTGCTGACGCACGTGCTAGGTATTCCCACCCCAAAAACCGACATAGAAGGAAAGGATGTGGCCCGCGTTTACTACGTGGAAAAAGACCTTGACCGAATAGAACGTTACTGCAAACGCGACACGCTGGCCGTGGCCCAGGTGCTGCTTCGTTTCCGCAATGAGGAAATACTTACCGAAGATCAGATCATCGAAAAATGAAACGCCTGCTACCTTTTGCCTTCGCTTTGGGCCTGATGGCCTGTGGTTCTGAAAAAGCCGATGTGTTGACACCCATCTTGGGTTCGGGTCATTTCCGAGGAAACACCATTGGCGACAAATACGACAAGGTGCTGAAGCAAGTGGCCAACGACAATATTGTGGTGAATGATGGCTTCAACATCAACTGCGAAACTCAAGTTGATGCAGCAGAGGTTTCCGTTCGGTATGAGTTCGATGATGAGGAGCTTTACTCCATTCAGGCCGATATTTTCCTGCCCGACACATCGGCCTTGCGCGTCTTCCAAACCGATCTGGTAGAATCGTACAACGAACGCTTCGGTGCCATGACGGAAGAATCGGGTTTTCTGGTCTGGCGCGACCGCACGCGTTCCGGTTCCGAAGTGGAACTGACGTTGGCAGACGAAAGCATTGAATTCGGAAGACCGATGCTCTCGCTCACTATCTATAACTTTGACCTCTGATACCGACCAAGCATGGCTGAGAACAAACTGCTCGAAATAAAGAACCTCGTAACGGAGTTCACCACCGAAGGAAACGTGATGAAGGCCGTAAACGATGTGAGTTTCACCCTCAACAAGGGCGAAACCATCGGAATTGTGGGCGAATCGGGTTCGGGCAAATCGGTCACCTCGCTTTCGGTCATGCGCCTCATTCCAAACCCTCCTGGCCGAATTGCTGGTGGAGAGATCCTTTTCCATACTCGCGACAAAGGCTCTGTGAACCTGGTGAAACTGAGCGAGAAGGAAATGCGCAGCATTCGCGGCAACGAGATCGCCATGATCTTTCAGGAACCGATGACATCGCTCAACCCGGTTTTCACCTGTGGCGATCAAGTAATGGAAGCCATTCTGCTGCACCAGAAGGTAAGCCGCAAAGAGGCGAAGGAGAAAACAATTGCGCTGTTCAAAGAAGTGCAGCTACCGCGCCCTGAGGCCATTTTCGATCAATATCCACACCAGATCTCGGGCGGACAGAAACAACGGGTCATGATAGCCATGGCCATGAGCTGCAACCCGAGCATTCTGATAGCCGATGAGCCGACAACCGCGTTGGACGTGACCGTTCAGAAAACCATTTTGGATCTGATGCTGAAATTGCAGCGCGAACACGATATGGGCATCATGTTCATTACCCACGACCTCGGTGTGATCGCTGAACTGGCCGACAAGGTGGTGGTGATGTACAAGGGCAAGATCGTGGAGCAGGGCCCGGTGAAGGACATCTTCAGCAACCCACAGCACCCTTACACCAAAGGCCTTTTGGCCTGTCGTCCACCATTGGATGTGCGACTGAAGCGTTTGCCTGTGGTTTCCGATTTCATGCGGGTGGATGCCGCTGGAAACATAGAAGAGATCGCACAAAGCGTAACAGAAGCCACCGAGAAAGAGATTCAGACTGAGGCTGAACGCAAGGCCGACCACGAGAAACTCTACGCCAAGGAGCCCGTGCTTCGTATCAAGAATCTGAAGACGCATTTCCCGCTCAAGAAGAACTTTTTCGGAAAAGTGACCGAATGGGTGAAGGCTGTGGATGATGTGACCTTCGATGTATATCCGGGCGAAACGCTCGGGCTTGTGGGCGAATCGGGCTGTGGAAAGACCACGTTGGGCCGCACCGTGCTTCGACTTATAGACCCAACGGATGGCGAGATCATCTTTCAAGGAAAGCCGCTTCACAGCATGAGCGTGCAGGAACTGCGCGAAATCAGAAAGGACATTCAGATCATTTTCCAAGACCCGTACTCATCGCTCAATCCGCGAATTACCGTTGGCGATGCCATTATGGAACCGATGACCGTTCACAA
>Ga0172367_10000713_pt1 | contig 50733 bp, 47 predicted proteins | sample Lak10m_FD_114542 | JGI IMG/M metagenome (GOLD analysis project Ga0172367, IMG submission 114542) | Freshwater microbial communities from Kabuno Bay, South-Kivu, Congo - kab_022012_10m | ecosystem: Environmental > Aquatic > Freshwater > Lake | place: Democratic Republic of the Congo: South-Kivu...
CATGTGGGGCTTGCTTAAAAAAAATTAATCCCAAACTCTACAGGAACAGCGCCGTGTTTCCGTTTTTTATTGGTAAAAAAAGGCCCCCCCCCCCCCCCCGCATCTGATTCTGTCTTCCGGGACCAACTCACCGAAAAAAAGAAAAAAAGACGCCGCCAGCATAGTATCCGGCTGCATCCGGCCAACCTCCCCTTCAAACCCCACCTGGCACACATATAAATAATTTCCATATCACGCCTGTTTTAATCTTAAACTGCTGAATACTCTTCACTGACGTAGAATATTCCACATCATGGCCGAGATGCCATTTCAGATGACATCTGGTTTATGACCTTTATTTTAGTCACTTGGATCACATTTCAGGTGTGGCATGCATCTTGATGGGAGATCGTATATTCACGTCGGCATTCCGGGAGTCGCAGATGAGGGACAGAATGGTCAATGCAGCATTAATTGCAGCCGTAATTGCGCTTTTATCGATACTTGGCTTTTATGTAACCATCAGAGATGTCAGCGCAGACAAAGTGTACTCTCCCGGGTGTTGTGGTAGTGGTAAAAGCGGCGGATGTGGAACTCATAAAAACTGAGCACGAGGAGATCGAAATGGCATCACATCAGATGAAACGGGCTGTATGGGCACTCATTATTGTAACGGCACTCTTGTCAGGAGCGGTCACTGTATCCGCCTTCACACTGGGCAAGTACGAAAAAGTGAAACCGAATGCCGGTGTTGTTACCATCTCGGCTGCCAAGATGGGCGACGGCAAAGCACGCTTCTACAAGTTCGAGGATGGCGGCAAGGAGATCGCGTTTTTGGTCGTCAAGGCACCTGATGGTAGTATCCGCACCGCTTTTGACGCCTGCGACTCATGCTATCGCGATAAAAAAGGGTATGAGCAGCAGGGCGACAAACTCAATTGCAAAAACTGCAACCAGAAATTCGTCATCAACCGCCTCGGTCCCAACGCGACTGGCGGCTGCAACCCCGGCTACCTTCCACATCGCCTCAGTGGCACGACCGTGACAATTTCAGTCAATGACCTCAAGGGTGGAGCGAGATACTTCTGATGAAACTGCACACAATCTCCATCAACAACTTGAAGCGCCGCAAAGCAAAAATGGCCTTTTTGACCATCGGCCTGATGGTTGGCATTGCCACCATCGTCACATTGGTGACGCTGACCAGCTCCATGTCCAGCGATATTGAGCGCAAGATGGATGAGTTTGGCGCCAACATCCTGATAACCCCACAGAGCAACGGCCTGGCCATGAGCTACGGTGGCATCAGTCTTGGTGGCGTGAGTTTTGATCAGCGCGAGATCCGTGAAGAGGATCTGGCCCGGATTACCACGATCGCCAACCACAAAAACGTCTCGGCGGTCAGCCCCAAAGTATTGGGTGGCATCAAAATCAACAACCACGATGTGCTGCTGGTAGGGGTGCACTTCGCGAGCGAATTGAAGATGAAACAGTGGTGGAAGATTTTCGGCAACGAGCCGAAATCAGAGCATGATCTTCTGCTCGGCTCAGAGGCCTCCCGTGTGCTTAACGTCTCTTCAGGCGACCGTCTAACCATTAAGGGAGAATCCTTTACGGTCGCAGGGGTACTGGATCAGACCGGCTCGCAAGATGACGCCCTCGTCTTTGCAAATCTTGCCACTGCCCAGAAACTATTGGGTAAGCAGGGTAAAATCAGTATGGCCGAGGTCGCGGCACTCTGCTCCGGTTGCCCGATTGGCGACATGGTGACACAGATTGCCGAGAAGATTCCTGACGCCAAGGTTTCGGCCATTCAGCAGGTCGTTGAAGGACGACTCAAATCACTTAACCAGTTCAAGCGCTTTTCCTACGCCATGGCCGGAGTCGTCATTTTCATCGGTTCGTTGATCGTCTTTGTTACCATGATGGGGAGTGTCAACGAACGCACAACCGAGATTGGCGTATTCCGGGCTATCGGCTTCAGAAAAAGCCACATTATGCGGATTATTCTTCTGGAGGCGGCCCTGGTCAGCCTGCTGGCCGGATTCCTGGGGTATGCCGTCGGTATGGGCAGTGCTAAACTGGCGCTGCCGTTCATGGCTGAGAGCAAAAACGCCCACCTGATCTGGGATACATCCGTCGCATGCGGCTCAATCGGACTTGCAGTGGCAGTGGGGCTGCTGGCCAGCCTGTATCCGGCGCTGCACGCCAGCAAGCTGGACCCGACCGAAGCCCTGCGGGCATTATAAATCGAGGACACAATGGCACTTATTACAATTAAAAATGTGAAGAAACAGTATACCAGCGACGGAGATGTCGTCGAAGCGCTGCGCGGCGTCGATATCAGCATTGAGGCCGGTGAGTTCATCACTATCATGGGGCAGTCCGGCTCCGGCAAGAGCACGCTCCTGTCTGTGCTGGGAGGTATGAACCATCCGACCTCCGGTGAAGTCGAGATGGCCGGTGTAAAACTGTATCATCTCCCCGGCGAGAAACTGGCTGATTTTCGAGCACAAAAGTTGGGTTTCGTTTTCCAGTCCTTTAACCTGATCTCCTATCTGACGGCCATCGAAAACGTCATGCTGCCGCTGGCAATTGTCTCCATGAATACGCCTGACAAAAAAGCGGCCGCACGTCAGGCTCTGGAACGGGTCGGTCTCGGCGGAAAGCTCGATCGACTCCCCAATCAACTCTCCGGCGGCGAGCAGGAGCGGGTCGCAATTGCCCGGGCGATTGTCAATAATCCCGAAATACTCCTCGCTGATGAGCCGACCGGCAACCTGGATTCAAAGACCAGCGAAGATGTTATGGCGCTCTTCCGCGAACTGAATGATGGCGGTCAGACCATCGTCATGGTGACGCATAACCGGGAGAATGGCGTCTATTCTGACCGGACAATCACCCTTAAAGACGGAGTAGTTGTCGCCCATTGAAAACTGCGCTATAACCAGAACATGAAACCGAATATTTTCCGCATAGTTCTGCTTGGCGTCTCTATTCTCGGCATAAGCCTCCTGCATTACCTGACCCCGCTGCATCTGCACTATTTGCACGATATTTTCCAACGTTTCTATTATCTCCCCATAGTTCTGGCAGCGCTCTGGTTCGGATTCCGGGGCGGCTTGGCCTGTTCTCTGCTCGTCAGCATAGCCTATGCGCCGCATATTCTGTTTCAATGGGGCGGAAATCTGACCATGGAGATGGAAAAATATCTGGAAATCGTCATGTACAATGTCTTCGGGAGCGTCACCGGTCTTCTGGCCCAGCGCGAACAGGAGCGAAGCCAGGAACTGCAGCGCACTGCGCAAGGGCTTGAAGATTCCCTCCATAAACTGCAGCTTCAGTCTGACCGTATCATCGCCATCGAAGAGCAGCTGCGCCGCTCAGAAAAACTCTCCACGCTGGGCGAAATGGCCGCCGTGCTGGCGCACGAAATCCGCAACCCGCTCGGTTCCATACGAGGAACGGCTGAAATACTGCGCGACGACTATCAGCCGGGCGACCCCAAATATGAATTCATCGAGATCCAGATCAAGGAAACTGAACGCCTCAACCATGTGGTGGAGGATTTTCTGCGTATGGCGCGCCCTCAGGCGGCCAAGATGCAACGGTGCAGTCTACGTGAGGAGCTGGAAACTATCGTTACGCTCAATGCCAATGATGCCGACAAGCGCGGCATCAGGCTTGCGTTAGACGGATTACGTGACGACATTCAGCTCCTGGCAGATGGAGAAAAACTGCGCCAGGCGTTTCTGAATATTGTGATAAATGCGCTGCAGGCTACACCATCCGGAGGCAGCGTAACGATCACCAGCGAACATAGTGGAGAGAACTGTGACATCCGCTTCCGAGATACCGGTTCCGGCATCTCGAACGACACACGGGAACGAATTTTTGAGCCGTTTTTCACCACCAAGCCGGATGGCACGGGGCTTGGGCTTTCCGTAACCAAAAAAATCATCGAAGCCCATGGTGGTTCACTGATAGTCGAGAGCGAGATGGGCAGAGGAACAACCGTTGTTGTCTGTTTACCGCTGCAGGAAAAGCCAGAGGGGGGAACGCCTTGAAACCTGTAATCCTGATAATTGACGACGACACCTCACTGCGGCGGGTGCTGGAATATAACCTCCAGGAGGCGGGCTATGCCGTGGCAACGGCCGCTTCCGGCGAAGAGGGTCTGAATCGTTTCGACGATATCAATCCGGCGTTAGTCATCACCGATATGAAGATGCCCGGTATGGACGGTATGCAGGTGCTGAAGTGCATCAAGGAGCGCTCACCGGAAACTGTGGTGATCATGATCACCGCTTTCGGCAGTGTGGATATTGCCGTTGATGCCATGAAATCGGGAGCTTACGATTACATCACCAAGCCGTTCAACCGTGATGAGCTGCGCCTGACAGTTGCCAAGGCCCTGCAATTCAGAGGACTTACCACTGAAAACCGGCTCCTGAAAGACGAACTGGCGGCACAGGGTAAATTCCGCTCACTGATTGGTTCATCCGCTGCCATGGAGCGCGTATTTCAGATAGTTTCCAAGGTCGCGGATACGGAAGCCTCTGTTCTGATTACCGGTGAATCAGGTACCGGCAAAGAGCTGGTGGCACGCTCGATCCACGCCAAAAGCGGACGCAAAAACGCACCGTTTGTCGCCATCAACTGCGCCGCTATCCCGCGAGACCTGCTTGAAAGTGAACTCTTTGGTCATGTAAAGGGCTCCTTTACCGGGGCTATCAAGGATAAAACCGGCAAATTTCGACAGGCGGAAAGCGGCACCCTCTTTCTGGATGAGGTCGGAGAACTGCCGCTGGAGCTTCAGCCAAAACTGCTGCGGGCTCTGCAGGAACGGACCGTTGAACCGGTTGGCGGAACAAAGGAGTTGAAGCTGGACGTGCGCGTCGTAGCAGCCACCAATCTGGATATCGAAAAGGCTATTGCCGACGGGACCTTTCGCGAAGACCTGTTTTACCGGCTCTCTGTAATCCCGATCCATCTGCCTGCGCTGCGTCAGAGAAAAGATGATATTCCGCTGCTGCTGCGGCATTTCTGTACCAAGCATGGCGCCGCGCAGGTGACATTTGACAGCCAGAGCCTGACAATACTCCGCAGATATGCCTGGCCCGGCAACGTACGCGAGCTGGAAAACATGGTGGAACGCCTGCTGATCATGCGCAGCAGTGACACCATCACCCTTGAAGACATTCCGGACAAGATCCGCACACATGGCGCAGCAACCGGAGAAACGGCACACTCCGGCAGTGTCATCAACCTTCCGGAAGAGGGCTACTCGCTGGAGCAGTTGGAACGGGAGGTTGTCGTGCAGGCCCTTGAGCGCAATGCCTGGAACCAGACCGCTGCCGCCCGCTTTCTGCGTATCCCTCGCCACACGCTTATCTACCGCATGGAGAAGTACGGGATCGTACCACCCGAAAAATGATTGCCCGATAACAGCAGGATATCCCACCCCCTGCTGTAGAATATTCCACGTAACATCAGAATCCACACCATATCTTTTCATTGTTACGCTGTAAAATTAGTGCGTTAAGAGATTGGCATATTACATGAAGAGCAATGGGCACAGAAAAATCGCAAGGAAACAGCGCCATGAAACCATACCTGCTCATATTTATTTTTTCCCTGTATGTCATACCAGCTGCTCATGCCGCTGATAAGAGTCCAGTTGAAAACCTTCATACTCTTGTAGAGACCGCCCTTAGCAACAATCCCGAGCTGAAATCGTCTCAGGCCCGCTGGCAGATGTTCAGCAGTAAAGCCAGACAGGCAGCGGCCCTTGAAGATCCGATGTTCATGTTCAAGCTGCAGAACATGCTGGCACGTGAGCCGTTTGTATTCAGCAAAGATCCCCAGTCCGCCAAAGTAATCGGCATTTCCCAACAGCTCCCCTTCTGGGGCAAACGGGCCATCCGGCAGGAAGTTGCCCAGCATGAGGCCGAGTCTTATAGATGGAGTATCGCTGAGCGCAAGCTTGAGTTGGCCCGCATGGTCAAGGAGACCTACTACCAGATCTGGGCAGTCGATAAAGGGCTGGAAATCGTCGAGAAGAATCTGGGCATACTGTCGGACTTTGTGACTATTGCCGAATCGAAATATTCGGTCGGGCAAGGGGTGCAGCAGGATCTTTTCAAGGCCGGTCTGGAAAAATCAAAAATGCTTGAGATGCAGATCACACTCAAACAGCAACGCAAGAGCCTGGAAGCGAACATCAACTTCCTCCTCTTTCGTCCGGCAGCGACTCCTTTCGGCACCGTTGCCGATTTCAATCTGCCTCAGCTTTCACTCACGGAGGATCAGCTAAACCAGATCGCCCTTGAAACCCGTCCGCAGGTCAAGAGTCTCGCCAGCCTGACCAGTAAGGCTCAGGCTTCTCACCGCCTGGCCCGGAAAGAGTTCTACCCCGATTTCAATCTCTCCTTTGAGTACATGTTCAAAGAAGCCATCGCGACCGAGATGGTATCAGACCCCGGTTACAACATGTTTACGCTCGGCGTGACCTTCAACCTCCCCTTTCAGCAGGAACGGCGCCGGGCGATGCTCGCTGAATCAACGTCGGAAACGACCATGACGTCGGAAGAATTGAACAGTCTCAAAAACAGCATCTCCTACAGCATCAGTGACACGCTGGTCCAGCTGGAGCGTCGCAGAAAGCTGGTGGAACTCTATAAAAGCGGCATCATTCCGCAGGCAGAGCAGTCTCTGGAGTCGGCAGTAATCAGCTTTCGTGTCAGCAAGGTTGATTTTCTGACGCTCCTCGACGGCAGGTTGTCTCTGTTCAACTACGAGCGTGAACTGTATGAGTCCCAGGCTGAATATATGATCAAGCTGGCGCAGCTCGAAGCGGTTGTCGGCAAAGAACTCGAATAATTAACCGTTACAAGACCGGGGTATGACCATGGCACTCAATAAAAAAATCACTATTCCGCTTACCATCATCACGCTGACAATTGTAGCCGCCAGTTGGCTGTATAAATCAGGAAAACTTTCCAAGCTGCCAGGCTTCCACACGGACGATGGGCACAACCATGCGGAGCAGACAGCAAAACCGCTCTACACCTGTTCCATGCATCCGTTCATAATCAAGGACACGCCGGGGACCTGCCCGATCTGCGGCATGGAGCTCATCAAGAAACTTGCCGATGTACAAAATACGGTTGCCCGGACTCCCGAACAGAAGCAGCAGGCCGATATGCTCGGGCATGTTTCCCTGTCCGCCAACCAGCGGATCATGGCTAACGTAGCCACCATTGAGGCGAAATACGGCTCGCTGAACAAGGAGATTAACGCAGTCGGAATCGTGCAGTTTGACCAGTCACGCCAGGCCAAGGTCACCGCCTGGATCGCCGGTCGCATCGACAAACTTAACGTTAACACCGTCGGAGCTCAGGTCAGCAAGGACAGACCGGTGGCTGAAATCTACTCCCCCGACCTGCTGGCCACGCAACAGGAATACCTGCTGGCGGTCAAGAGCCGTGAACAGCTTAAAAGCTCTCCGATCCCCTCCATCTCCCAGAACGGTGACGGGCTGGTAGCCTCGACCAAACAGCGCCTGATGCTGTATGGTGTCAAGGAGAGCCAGATTGCCGAACTGGAAAAAGTCGGCAAGCCCACCATCCGCCTCCCGATCTACACGCCGCTCTCCGGCATTGTGATTGAAAAAATGGTGCAGCAGGGGCAATACGTCAACGTCGGTGAGGTTCTCTTTACTATCGCCGATCTTTCCAGAGTCTGGGTGGAAATCGATATCTTTGAAAATGAAGTCCCCTATGTTCGCGTTGGGCAGCAGGTTGAAATTCGCTCGGCGATTGAACATGGCGCGGTATCCCATGGCAGGATCAGCTTTATCTACCCCTTCCACGACCCCAAAACCCATACGGTAAAAGCACGCGTGGAAATGCCCAATCCGGGCCGGATGCTGAGACCTGACATGTTTGTCAACGCCATCATCAGGGTTCCGCTGGTCAAAGGGATTGTTATACCGGTTACCGCAGTCCTGGACACCGGCACCCGTCAGGTCGTCTGGGTTGAAACATCGGCGGGAATGTTTGAACCGCGCAACGTCCAGGCTGGTGAGCGTATTGAAGACAGGGTCCAGATACTATCCGGCATCAAGGCAGGCGACAAGGTGGCCGTATCCGGTTCCTATCTGATCGACTCGGAATCACAGTTGAAGGGTGGCAGCGGGCAGGATCACAGCCAGCATACCGGGGCGGTTAAACCCGAAACCAAGGGGCAACCGGCGCCGGCGAAGAAGAATGACAAGCTGAACATGGATGATATGAAGATGTAGGCGGTTACCCCCCTTGATAAAGGGGGGCAAGGGGGGATTTAGCTTTAAAACCAAATCCCCTTAAATCCCCCTTTATCAAGGGAGACTTCCAAGCAAGACAAGGCATATAATGATTGAAAAAATTATCGAATATTCCGCTCGTAATCGGGTCATTGTCCTGATGATGTTTGCCTTGATCATCGTCTGGGGCGGCTGGTCAGTCTACAAGACCCCGGTGGATGCCATTCCGGATCTGTCCGACAACCAGGTCATCGTCTTTACCGATTATCCGGGTCGTTCCCCGCAGGTGGTGGAGGACCAGGTCACCTACCCGCTGGCGGTCAATCTGCAGGGTCTGCCCCAGGTGCGCGCCGTGCGGGCTTCTTCCGCCTTCGGCTTCTCGATGATCTACGTCATCTTTGAGGACAAGGCCGACATCTACTGGGCCAGGACCCGTGTCCTTGAAAGACTCAACTATGCCGCCTCGCTGCTCCCCCCCGGTGTGGTTCCGACACTTGGCCCGGACGGCACCGGTGTAGGACACGTCTTCTGGTATACCATTCAGGGCAAAGGCTATGATCTTGAGCAGCTGCGCACCCTGCAGGACTGGTTTGTGCGCTACCAGCTCAACACCGTCCAGGGGGTGGCCGAGGTGGCCTCCATCGGCGGCCTGGTGCGCGAATATCAGATCGATCTGGACCCGACCAAGCTCTTTTCCTACAAGGTTACATCCGGCAAGGTCATGGAGGCGGTCAAGGCGGCCAACAAGGATGTCGGTGGACGTTTGATAGAACAGGCCGACGCCGAGTTCCTGATTCGGGGCCGAGGGTATGTCAAAACCAAGCAGGATCTGGAAAATATCGTGGTTGGTGCCGACATGCGCGGTACTCCGATCTACGTTAAAAACCTCGGTACGGTCCAGATGGGGGGCGCCATCCGGCGTGGCCTGCTGGAGATGAACGGTGAAGGTGAAGCTGTAGGTGGCATCGTGGTCATGCGCTACGGTGAGAACGCCAAAGCGGTCATTGACCGGGTCAAGGTCAAGATCAAGGAGTTGGAGAAAGGGTTGCCGCCGGGCGTCAAGATCATGGTTTCCTACGACCGTTCCGATCTGATCGAACGGGCCATTGATACCCTGAAACATAATCTGCTGGAAGAATCGGTCGTCGTCTCGCTGGTTATCCTGATCTTCCTGCTGCACTTCCAGAGCGCTCTGGTGATTGTCCTGACGCTGCCGATTTCGGTGCTGATCGCCTTTATCACCATGAAACTGATGGGGGTCAGCTCCAACATCATGTCGCTGGGGGGCATCGCCATAGCCATCGGTGTGCTCGTCGATGCCGGTGTAATCATGGTCGAAAACTGCTATCGGCATTTATCCGAAATGCCGCCTGAAGAACGGGCGGCACGGAGGCTGGAGGTCGTTGTCACGTCGGCCAGACAGGTCGGGCGGGCGATCTTCTTCTCTCTGGCAATTATCGTCCTCTCCTTCGTGCCGGTTTTTCTGCTGGAAGGGCAGGAGGGCAAGCTGTTCCACCCGCTGGCTTTCACCAAAACCTTCTCCATGATGGGATCAGCCCTGATCGCCATCACGCTGGTGCCGGTGTTGATGTACTACTTTATGCGCGGTAAAATGCCGCCGGAAAGCTCCAACCCGGTTTCGGCCTTCTTCATAAAACTGTATTCACCGGTTATCCGCTGGGTGCTGGTCTGGAAAAAGACCACCATCGCCCTTAATCTTGTCGCTCTGGCGGTTGCCGTGCCGCTGTTTATGAATCTCGGCAGCGAGTTCATGCCACCCCTCGATGAAGGGTCGCTGCTCTACATGCCGGTGACCCTACCCAACGTCTCCATCACCGAGGCCAAGCGTATTATCCAGGTGCAGGATACGATCATCAAGAGTGTCCCCGAGGTTGAGCACGTGCTCGGCAAGGTCGGCCGCGCCGAGACCTCGACCGATCCGGCACCGGTATCCATGTTCGAGAGCATCATCATCCTCAAACCCAAGGACAGATGGCGGCCAGGGTTGAAAAAGGCCGACATAGTGGCCGAGCTGGACAGTAAACTGCAGCAGATCGGCGTGCGCAATGGTTGGACGCAGCCGATCATCAACCGCATCAACATGCTCTCCACCGGCGTGCGCACCGACCTGGGCGTCAAGATCTTCGGAAATGACCTGAACGTCCTCAAAGATCTGGCAATTCAGACCGAAGCGATTCTCAAGCCGATCAACGGCGCAGCCGACGTTGTGGCCGAGCGGGTTACCGGCGGCACCTACATCGATATCGATATCGACCGCGAGGCGGCTGCCCGCTATGGCGTCAGTGTCGGTGACATTCAGGATGTTATCGAAACCGCTCTGGGTGGCGAGATGCTTTCCACCACCGTGGAAGGCAGAAACCGCTTTCCGATCCGTATCCGCTATCTGCGGGACTACCGCGATAACATCCCGGCCATCCGCCGCATCCTGGTCAGCGGCATGGGGGGCACTCAGGTGCCGCTCTCACTTGTAACCAGACTGAAAATATCTACCGGTGCACCGGAGATCAACAGCGAAGGGGGACTGCTCCGTTCGCTGGTATTCCTGAATGTGCGTGGTCGCGACATGGGCGGTTTTGTGACCGAGGCCAAGCAGCTGCTGGAAAAGAGTCTCAAACTACCGCCCGGTTATTACGTGGCCTGGTCCGGGCAATGGGAAAACCAGATCCGCGCCAAAGCGCGCCTGCAGATGCTGGTGCCGATCGGAATTGTCATCATCTTTATCCTGCTCTACTTCACGTTCCACTCCGCTCTTGAAGCCAGCATGGTTATGCTTTCAGTCCCCTTCGCGCTGGTGGGTGGTGTCTATCTGGTCTCGGCTCTGGGGTACAACCTGTCAGTAGCGGTCTGGGTCGGATTTATCGCTCTGTACGGCATCGCAGTGGAGACCGGGGTGGTGATGGTTATCTATCTGCACGAAGCGCTTGATAAAAAACTGATCAACGGTCCCTGCAGTGAACAGGACATCTACGATGCCGCCTTCGAAGGGGCGGTGCTCAGACTCCGGCCCAAACTGATGACGGTAGCGGTGGCTTTGCTGGGGCTCCTGCCGATCATGTGGTCGACCGGCACCGGCGCCGATGTCATGAAGCCTATCGCAGCGCCGATGATTGGCGGCATGATATCTTCAGCGGTACATGTTCTGATCATGACGCCGGTGATATTTGTTTTGATGAAAAAGAGGGATTTGAAGAAAGGAAAGTTGCATTACTCAGGCATGAAACATTAACACAGACAAAAGGAGATCAAGATGATGAAAAAAATGACCGTACTGATAGCAGCAGCTCTGGCCCTTTCAGCCCCCGTTGTTTTATTAGCCGCTGAACACGACCATAGCGGACATGGTGGCACAACTCATGACATGGGGCATGGCGGACATCAGGGTGACGTTGCCCATGAAGAGGTTGTTGATGGCGTAAAAGCAACCTTCAGGGTTATGAGTATGAAGGAACATATGAAAGCAATTAAAATGGAGATACCAAAAGGTATCAAGGAAACGCATCATATTGCCGTCGAGTTTAAAGATGCCAAATCCGGCAAGGCCCTGACCGAGGGTGACGTAAAGGTAAAAATTCAGAATCCGGACAAAAGCGACCTTACCAAGGATCTGGAGGGTATGCAGGGACACTTTGGCGCCGATTTTGATCTCTCGAAAAAAGGGAAGTATGGCGTCATGAGCAAGTTCCAGCTGAAGGATGGCAAGGTCCGCCAGTCAAAATTCTGGTACACGGTTAAATAATCACGCCGGAACATTATTTGTTTGGATTCCTGATGTACCGGCTTTTGGATGGACACTCATGAGACTTTGTGATACAAAAAGCCAGTTTCGCTTGTATTGCGCTCTTAGCTCAGCTGGATAGAGCAATAGCCTTCTAAGCTATAGGCCGCTGGTTCGAGTCCAGCAGGGCGCACCAAATAAAACAAGAGGTTACAGTCAATGCTGTAGCCTCTTGTTTTTTATAACAGCTCATAGGGTCCATAGAGGGTCCGTAATTTGAAGACAGAGTAAATGTAGCGGGTCAGCTTCTCCCTTTATAAATCCCCCTAAAACAATATCTATCTCAATACATTACAGCAAAACTTTACACCGAAAGACAGGGTATGCTTTGGCTTTGGTGGCTCCGCATCCTGCTGTGTTGCGATTGGTGCGTTAAAGTCGAGTGCTCCCTGTGTGGTTGTAACTCCCTTCGCTTTTATCCTGCTGGCGGAACAGGTATTGATCAGGTGAAACTGGAGGCTATGCTGATTGAGAATCGGGCTTCGTATATTTTGCAGAAGCGAGTTGATACTTTTAGAAATAGCTTTACGCTTGACGTACAACATAAAAGGCTTTAGGCTTATTATCATGATCCGTTCATTCTCCTGTAAGCACACTGAAAAGCTCTACCACGGTTCTCGTGCTTCTCGTTTTCAGGCGTTTGCCCAGCAGGCGGAGAAACGGTTACAGATTCTTGAGAGCGCCACCTGCATTGAAGACTTGATGAATCTCCCCAGCAACCGTTTCGAGGCGCTGGGCGGTAATCGGCAGGGTCAACCAAGCATCCGTGTTAATCAGTAGTGGCGTATCTGTTTTGTGTGGAGAGAAGATGGTCCACACAATGTTGAAATTGTCGATTATCATTGAAAGGAAAAACACCATGAATGCCATGCGTCCGATACACCCCGGAGAGGTCCTGAAAGATGAACTTGCTGAAATCGGCATGTCAGCCAACGCCTTTGCGCAGGCTCTGCATGTTCCAGCCAACCGTATTACGGCAATCTTGAATGGCAGCCGGTCTATTACTGCCGACACGGCACTCAGGATCTCTCGATTTTTTGGTACAACGCCGGAGTTCTGGCTCAATCTCCAAACCGCCTACGACCTAAAAGTTGCCAAGCTTGCTGTTGGCAGTAAAATAGAGCTTGAGGTCAGGTCATTCTTGCCATCCATGCCGAGGCTTTCACATGCATAAAATCCGTCGACCCATCCGACTTTTACTATTATGGCTTCCAACATATTCTGAAGGCCATTTTTTTTGAGTGGGTGTTCTGGAAACAAACTATTCCCTGCAAAACATTCTGAACCAAATTTTCATCATTCTGTCATTCGGCCTTACGCCTTACCTGGAGGAGTTCTTCAGTTACGGGTTGGTTTTGCATTTTGGTTCTCCGTTAAATTTTGCGGCAAATGTGCGTGGGAAGTGGGTATGGCAGATCAACGTTAAGTATCCTGTCCCCGGAATTCGTCCCTGTCCCCGGAATTCGTCCGGAATTCCACAGGCCTTTCAATACATGAACCCGAATATCCAGAGAGGTATCTTGTTCTTGAAACCTGATTCAATATCATCCGAAACGACAAAGGCATCTGATACCCCGCTGATCTGCTTGAAACCCTTTTTTTTGCCCCCTACCTCAAAAGTATACCGGCCATTAACGATAAAATCACCGCTACCGGCAAGCTCAACGGTACTTTCCAGCAGTTGGGGATGAATGCAGTGGGCATTGCGTACCTGATTAACAAAGAACAACTCCCGCAGCGCCCCGGCGTTTACCATTTCAGCTATGGCATACATCAGATTACTGTTCTCCAACAGGATTTTTTCCGGCCTGGTCAACACCTCATATCCTCTCCCCTGACTGCGCACCAGATTAAGCAGCTTTGCATCCTGCAACTTTTCCAGATACTCGTAGAGACGAGGACGGGAAATATCCGTCGCCTCGGCCAGTTTAGCTATGTTTGGGACAAATGGCACACCAGTCGCCAGCAGATAGAGCAGTTTCTTGATCTTGGATATCTGTCTGGGTTCTATCCGGTTGACAAACGGGAGATCCATTTCAAGGATGTGGTTGATAACCTCACGCACCTTGAACTTGTAAAGCGCTTCACCTTCGAGAAAAAACGGATAATAGCCGGTCTGGAGATAATCGCGAAACTCCTTCAATATTTTCATATCACGGCACAGATCGTCGGCAATCTTCTGATGATCTGTGATGATGGTTTCCAGAGAGTACGCCGGGTACTCTTTTTTGTGGATGAGATTGATATACTCGCGCAGAGAAAGACCGTGCAGATTATAGATGGTGGCTCGGCGACTCAGATCTCCCTTCTGTTTGGCAATCTGAAGAAGGCTGGAACCTGAAAAGACCACCTTCATATCCGGCAGGGAATCGTAAATTGATTTGATATGAATCGACCAGTCGGGATATTTATGGATTTCATCCAGGAAAATGGCTTTTCCGCCAAGCTGATGAAATTCCCTGGCAAATTCAAACAGGTTGTGGGCCTGAAAATAGGGGCTGTCTACCGAGACATACATACCCTTGCCGTCAGCGTGATATACCTCTTTGACATACTGAAGCATCAGGGTTGTTTTTCCTGTGCCTCGTGCTCCAAGAATGCCGATACAGCGGTTGCTCCAGTCAATCCTGTCGTAGAGATACCGCTTGGTTGGGATTATGGAATCAACAAGTCTCTGCTGTTCGCGAAAAAAATGTTCCATTGCGTGTCCTTGTTATTTTGTAAATAGCATTTTACATAATAACCGTTATAATGCAATTTGTATTTTACAATTATCGCGTCAACGCCTTTATAAAATCCCTCACCCCGATTCTTCTCTTCACATTCTTCTCAATCGCCCCACTACCCAAGTTTTTCTTTCAGAGTTGCCGCACGAGATTCGTATTCATTCTCATTGTCATTGCGCCCGGTCATAAAATAGACACGTGTGCTGCCTGTCCGAACGATGAAAGTACCGTTGAGACTGCCGACATCGCGGATGAAACAGTCGGGGGGATTTATTCAAGCAGGAAGTGATTGCGGGAAACCTGGGTGTCGTCGTTGTAGAGGCGGAAGTGGGCCTCGCTGCCCTCGTTATCGCGGCCCGGCAGAAAGTTGTCTGGCTCACGGAACTGGAACACTTTGCCTTTTTGAGGACCGTCTATGACGGTGAGGGTAATATTCATGTATCATCCCAAGAGGCTTGTTTAATACTCCGTCATCGCTTCAATTGTAGCTGCTTTCTTCCCGTCACGTTTCGCCGTCTTCTCAACCAGTCCCAACGGAACAGTCAGCTGCTGATAGCGCTCGAATAGGAACGCCACCCGTTCGGCTTCGGTTTTGAAGTTTGTCCGTCCGTAGGCGGCATCTACGGCGCGGTCCAGTGCTTGGTGGGCCTTGACCAGTTCCGGTGGCATGGTCAAGGGATCGTAGAGGTCGGCCAGGGTGCAAACCCCTCCCCCGCCTCCCCTTGACAGGGGAGGAGCTTCTGAAGTCCCCCCTGACAAGGGGGGATTGAGGGGGGTTAGGTATTTGGCGCGGGCATCAAGGACGGCCTGCGCGGCGGTTTCGATGGCGGCTTGCTGCTTGTCGCTCTGCTCGGGCCAGGGGAAGTTGTTATAGACGATGCCTGCTGAATAGCGGTAATCGCTTTTCAAGCGGCCACAGACTGAGCGCATCCAGGCGTTGTGCATGGTCGAAGAGAGGATGCCGAAGTGGTAGGGAGTGGCGTTAGGGATAATGAACACCAGATCGCTGCACAGTGTTTCCGGAAACATGAAACCGATTGGAATAAACGCACGGCGCTCCGATGAAACCTTTGGAACAACCAGAAAGTTCCCGGTCGGCATATTTTCTACATGAAAACGGGTTGGCGTGTCAGCAATCTTGCGAGTCGGCGCACTTTTGCTTTCAAGACGCACCTTACGTACCGCTTCTATTCGCTTTAGCGCCTCCGGCATGCGCCGCAGTTCATCCGGTGGGCATTCACCAAGCCAGAGACACCAACGCTCATAACCATTGATAAACTCATCACTACCGAGCCAACGCCGGAACCATTTTGCCGCTGAAGGCTCTACTTTCAGAAATTCATCCCGCTCTTCCGTGGTGAAAAGATAGTTTCCGCCATCAATCGGTTTGTTGCCAATCCCGATCTCAGGCACATGACAGATCGGTTTTGTGCGGTTTTGCAGCACCACGTTCGGCCCATCCACCAGGTAGGGGTTGATGTTGTTCACCTTGACGGCATGAGGATCACTCTTGGGAGTGTCATAGTCGAAAAGCCATTTTTCGGAAACTTCCTGCAAGCCGAAACCGATAATCACGCAATGCACAGCCGCCTTGCCGCGTGCCTCGCTGTTCCATTGAAAGGTGCGATGGGCATAGTGAAGTTTCACCCCACGCCGGAAAAGATCAGGCCAAAGAATACCGACCTGCTCTCCCTGGGTAATGGAATTGGTGGATACAAAGGCGGCTTTCAAACTCCCCTTCCCTTGACGGGAGGGGTCTGGGGGATGGGTGAACGTGCCATCGTCATCGCTGCTGCAACTTCCCCCCCACCCTAACCCTCCCCCGCCAGGAGGGAGGGAACCTGTTCCCTCCGCTCCTGCCATAAACTCTGCAGCCTTGCGATACCAGCAGGCCACGTAATCCAGTACTCCGGCACCTTTGGCATCGTGAAAAACAGTAGCAACCTCAGCTCGCTGGGCATCGCTCAACATCTTTGAACCCACAAACGGCGGATTCCCCAGCAGATACGACAGCCGATACGCCGGAACGACATCATTCCAGTCTATCCGCAGCGCGTTGCCATGCACAATGTGGGGCGCCTTCTTCAGCGGCAGGCGGGCGAAGTACTGGCCGAATTCCTCCGACACCTTCAGGTTCATCTGATGGTCGGTCAGCCAGAGAGCAACTTCGGCAATGCGGGCCGGCCACTCTTCGATTTCTATGCCGTGAAACTGATCGACGTTGACGCCGATCAACTGGAAGATATCCAGCAGCATTTGATCGTTCTGGCGGACATGGCGCAGTACCACCAGCTCAAGCAGGCGCAGCTCACGGTAAGCGATAACAAGGAAGTTACCGCAGCCGCAGGCCGGGTCGAAGAAGGTCAGCTTGGAGAGCTTTTTCAGGAACTCGAAAAGCTGGTTCTTGTTGCGCTTGACCTTGTGGAACTCGGCCCATAGTTCATCCAGAAAAAGCGGGTGAATCAGTTTGAGGATGTTGGTTTCTCCGGTGTAGTGGGCACCCAGATTACGGCGGGCGGTGGTATCCATGATCGACTGGAAGAGCGAACCAAAGATAGCCGGGCTGATACGGCTCCAATCCAGGGCGCAGCAGTCCAGCAGGGTCTCGCGCATGGCCTTATCGCAGGCGGTAATCGGCAGCATTTCACCAAAGAGCTGGCCATTGACATAGGGAAATGTTGCCATCTGTTCATCGAGGGTTTTCGGCCGTTTTTCCGGCGGGGTGTCCAGGGTCTGAAAGAGCTGGGCCAGGTGCATACCCAGGTCGCTGCCGTCTTCACTGGTACGCTGCTCCAGATAATCCTGAAACAGACGGCGCTCAAAAAGGGCGGTATCCTCGGCAAACAGACAGAAGAGCACCCGCACCAGCAGAATTTCCAGAGCGTGACCATCGTAACCGGCCGCCTTGAACTGATCGTGCAGCTTGCCCAGTTTCTCGGCGGCCTGTACGTTGACCGGGTCTTGCTGACCAAAACTGCGGGTCTGGTAACCGGCAATGAAGCCAAAAAGACGGACGTGCTTGGGGAGTTCAGCCAGGGTGAAATCATGCTGTTCGTTACTGTCGAGATCGAAAAGTCTGAAACGGGCAAAGTCGGACACCAGCACATAGCGGGGCAGATCACGCTCTTTCAGGCCGGGGAAATAGTCGAAGGCCTGGCGGGCGGCACGTTCCAGATCCTTGCCGCGCGATTTGTGTTCGACCAGCAGCACCCCTTTCCAGAGCAGGTCGATGAAACCGCCCTGGCCGTCGCCCTTCTTGACTGGCGCTTCAAAAGATGCCACCCGGCGGCGGGTGATGCCAAAAACATTGAAGAAGCCATCCCAGAAGCTCTTGGCTTCGGCATCTTCCGAACATTCTGTCGCCCACTCACGAGTGAAAGCCAGGGAGCGGTCGCGTATTTCATTCCAGGATAACGGCATGGTGGTTCCTGTTGTAAAGTTTGCGGAAATATATCAGAAATTAGCGGTAATTTCGCCACCAAATGTAAAAACATATTCATGGCAGCAAATACGGCACTGTTTTAGAATGCTAAAATGCCATCTTGTAAATTATGGTGCGTTGAAGGTACATTTTTGGTATCCAACGATTTAAGAGTTTATGCGGTGTGTAGCGTCAGCGGAACCACCGCATAAACTCTTAAATCGTTCTTATCTTCTTGCGGGTACGTTACAGCAACGATAATTTTCAATTAGATAAACAAACTCGACGTTATAAATCGCAATTTAAAGCAGTTTACTGATAATGCAGCCTTGCCACAGGTCTCAATCATGTAAAAAAACTAGAAATATTGCTCTCTCAAATGCTACTATCTGCGCTAATGCTCCTGTACTTATCTTCATTAGGTGTAGCGCATCAATATAAATAGGCACTTACCGTGAAATGTAAGTGCCTATTATTTTAAAATTCTGGTTTTGTTATGCTTTCAAAAATACGGAGGACAAAATGGATATCAACCACTTCTGTAGCCGGTGCGGAAGCGCTGTTCTAAAATCAGCGGATCACTGTGACCACTGTTCCGCAAAATTCACCGACAAATTACGCTGCGCTGCGTGCGATTATATCGGGACTGAAGAGGATTATACGCTGGACCGCTGCCCGAAATGCGGATGCAGCCGACTTATCGCTCTGGAGCTCAAAGCGCCGTAGCGCTCGAAACGCAGCATCAGGTGGTTGGCACTGCTCCGGTTTCCTGAACAGCTTCTTCATTCATGGCACCGGTACGATATCCCTGTAGGTCAAGCGCCACATAGGTAAAACCGGCCGCTTTGACCACCTCCGTAACCTGGGACCTCAGCGGTCCGCTTGCCAGTTCAAACTCCTGCGGCCCCAGCTCAATGCGAGCGACACTGCCGTGATAGCGGACACGCAGGACCCGAAACCCCAGCATGCGGAGTGACTCCTCTGCCTGACCAACTTGTCCAACACGCTCTGCAGTGATAGCGGTGCCATACGGAAAGCGGCTGGAAAGACAGGCAAAGGCCGGCTTGTCCCAGGTAGGCAGACCCAAGTAAAGCGAAAGATCACGAATATTCTGTTTACTGAAACCAGCCTCTTCCAGTGGACTACGCACCCCGATTTCAGCTGCCGCTGCACGCCCCGGACGATGATCACCGGCATCATCGCAGTTGGTCCCGTCCAGAACGTATGTGAGCCCTTCCTGATCCGCAATCGCCCGCAACTTCCCGAATAGCTCATGTTTGCAGTAATAGCAGCGATCACGCGGGTTCTCGCGGAATTCGGGAATATCCAGCTCTTCAGATACAATCTCCCGGTGACGGCCACCGATCTGCTGAGCCAATGAGCGGGCTTCCTGCAACTCGCGCTGCGGATAGGTTTGGGATGTGGCCGTAACCGCCAGCGCTCGCTCGCCAAGGACGTCAGCTGCGACGGCAAACAGCAGCGTCGAATCAACGCCGCCGGAAAAACCGATCACACAGCTTTCCATTTCAGAAAGTATCGCCCTGAGACGGGCAGTTTTATCGTGCAATTCAGAATCCATTTATTCAGCTACCAACTGGCTCTTGGTAAAGAGCGCTTTCAGCCAGTACCCCTCGGCCTCGATATTCTCGCGACCGCCCTCTTCACGGTCCACCAGCGTGACGATGCCGAGCACCTGCAACCCCTCTTCTTCTGCCCGCCGTACCGCCTTCATCGAAGAACCACCGGTCGTGACGACATCTTCCACGATCACAACTCTGGTCCCGGCAGGCAGGTTTTTACGCCCTTCCAGCCACTGACCGGTGCCGTGTCCTTTGGGTTCTTTGCGAATGATAAAGGCGTGCATGCTCGCACCATCCAGATGGGCGGCAATCGAGGTGGCCGTAGCAATCGGGTCAGCGCCCAATGTGATGCCGCCAACCGCCTGAACTCCTTCGACATCTTTAATGGCTTCGTAGAAGAGTTTTCCGACCAGAAAACCACCTTCGGCATGCAGTGTGGTCTGTTTTCCATCAAAGTAGAAATCACTCTGGCGACCGGACGCCAGCGTTACCAGACGTTTTTCGTACGACAGTTCCAGGATGATTTTTTTCAGCTGTTCGCGATCACTCATGCTCAAAAGTCTCCTCTTCAAATAGTCCCATCTGCGGCTTCTCAACAGGCTTGGGGAATGCAACCGGGTAGGTTCCGGCAAAACAGGCTTTACAATAATGCGTATTACCGTGACCAATTGAGGCGATCAGCCCCGCTTCAGACAGATACCCGAGTGTGTCAGCGGTAACATAGCGGCAGATCTCATCAACCGTATGTGAGGATGAAATCAGCTCTTTGCGGTTCGGAGTATCAATCCCGTAATAACAGGGATAACTGGTCGGCGGCGAAGATATCCGCAGGTGCACCTCTTTAGCCCCCGCCTGGCGTACCATTTTGACGATCTTGCGCGACGTGGTGCCCCGTACGATCGAATCATCGATAACTACCACCCGCTTGCCCTTGAGCAGCTCTCGCACCGGGTTGAGCTTGATCTTGACCCCGAAGTGGCGAATGGACTGGGCCGGCTCGATAAACGTACGCCCGACATAATGGTTACGGATCAGACCCAGCTCGAACGGTATGCCCGCCTCTTCGGCATACCCCATGGCAGCCGGCACACCGGAGTCGGGCACGGCAATGACAACATCGGCATCCACAGGGTATTCGCGCGCCAGCTGCCGTCCCAGCTCTTTGCGGGCCAGATAGACATTCCTGCCGAATATGTACGAATCAGGACGCGCAAAATAGACAAACTCAAATATACAGGGGGTCGGTTCAATTTTTTTGAAGGGAAACAGCGACTTGATATTACCGTCTTTCGTACAGATGACCATCTCACCCGGCTCAATCTCGCGCACGAAATCGGCTTCGATCAGATCCAGCGCACAGCTTTCAGATGCGACCACCCAGGCATCACCGAGTTTGCCAAGACATAGCGGCCGGAAACCGTTGGGATCGCGCACCGCAATCATCCGCGATTCGGTCAAGAAGAGCAGACAGTAGGCACCCTGGATGCGTTTTAAGGCATCAACGATACGATCTACCAGCGAGTTGGTTTTGGAAGCGGCGATCAGGTGAATGATGATTTCCGTATCCATGGTTGTCTGAAAGATCGAGCCGTACGCCTCCAACTCCGCCTTCAGAATCTGGGCATTGACCAGATTGCCGTTGTGCGCAACGGCTATTGATCCGCGCGAATAGTCAACCATAATCGGCTGCACGTTCTTTTCCACCGATGCTCCGGCGGTCGAATAGCGCACATGCCCGATGGCAGCCTTTCCGGGAAGCTTCTTGAAGACATCCTGATTTCCGAAGACATCTGCTACCAGCCCCATACGTTTATGAGCATGCAGACTTTCGCCGTCTGACGACACGATACCGCAGCTTTCCTGGCCACGGTGCTGCAGGGCATACAGACCGAGATAGGTCAGATTGGATGCCTCTGAATGATTGTAAATACCGAAAACACCGCATTCTTCTTGAGGACGAGATAACTTCATAAGTAAAGGCTCCATACTCTTTGGCTCAGATCAGATTCTTTCTAACATACTCGGCGGCATTTTTGTAGAGAATCAGTCCATCGCCCTCTTCCGGTAACTGCTCCCGCGTCCAGCGCGGATGCTGGGTGTAATGAACAAACGCCTCGGGATGCGGCATCAGCCCCATCAGGCGACCGCTCGAATCGCAGAGAGCAGCAATAGCGTGTGTGGAGCCGTTCGGGTTGCACGGGAACTCCATCGTCGCTACAGCGTAATCAGCAGCAGTGTATTTCAGCACCGCCAGGTGCCCGCTCTCAATCCGCTGCAGGGTGGCGTCCGAATCGCAGAGGAATTTCCCTTCACCGTGACGTACCGGAAGATAGATACCTTCCGCAATTCCGCCGGTAAACACACTGGGTGACGCTGGATCGACCTTCAGATAGGTCCAGCGATCCTGAAAACGTCCGCAATCGTTATGCGTCAGCGTGACCGTCTGTTTGAGATAGTCGCCGTCGAAACCGGGCAGCATCCCCATCTTGACCATCAACTGAAAACCGTTGCAGACACCGAGGATCAATTTGCCGTCGGCGATAAAGCGGGTGAACTGCTCAACAAGCTTCTCACCGGAACCGCTGACGGCGGCATGTTTAAGGCGATTGGCCTGTGCCTTGGCGCTCCCCAGATCATCACCATCCAGAAATCCACCGGTCAGGTTAAGAAAATGAAAATCATCCAGCCGGAGTTCACCGGACAGGATCTCGGCGATATGGGCAATGACAACATCATCAAAGCCCCCCAGACGGCAGGCATGCGCCGCCTCCATCTCGCAGTTGGTACCGTTTCCGGTTATGACAATAGCGCGTGTCGGTTTCATGGTGTGCTGTTCTCCTTGATTATTGGATGGTGACTGACTGTTGTTTCAAGCGTCGTAACAAGAGTACCAATTTCAATTCGTAGGCCTGGAAGATGATTTTCGATAACATCCCATACAATCAGCCAGTTGACCCCGAAATATTGATGAATAAGCTTGTCACGCATTGCTGCAAATTGCTTCCACTGGATCTGAGGATTCAATTTTCGCAGAGGAAAAGAAACGTTCTTTGTGGCCTCTCCAATAATTTCAATACTGCGGGCGCAGGCTCGCTGCAATATGCCATCCTCAAGAATGTCTGTCGCCGTTTTGCCAGAGGTGGCCATAAGCAAAAAATCAATTTCATCGAGAATATGCTTAAGGAACACAACGTCAGGCTTCATGCCAAAGGACCTCTTTCTCAATGTACGGACGGACGTGGAGACTCAAACTGTCCGGTGTCACAAGGTCAATACGGCGACCAAATAATTTTTCAAGTGAAAATGCCAAATTCATATAGTTGTCAAATGTAGGACTCTCAAATTCCACCAAAAAATCAAGATCGCTTCTCACCCGCCCTTGGTTTCGAGCAAATGAACCAAAAAGACCGATGCGCCGCACCCCCCTTTTTTTGAGTAACTCTTCATTTTCGCCCAACATAGCCAGTATATTCTGACTGGTCAGGGTTATTTTTTTGGCTTTCTCTGCCATAGCCCTACCTCCTCTGCTCACCGTTCCAGACACCCCGCACCAGGCGGATATCCTCATAACTGATCTCATCCGGTAAAGCTTCTTTCAACTCGCTCAGCCCCAATCCCCCCTGTTTTTCAAGCTGTGCCCGGATCAGCGGAACCTTTTCTTGCGAGACAAAGCGCAGCAGATCGACATCTGCACCCAAACCATGCAACTCTTCCAGATGCGCAGCGATAGTTGAGCTTTTCAATCCGCGTCGCGCGGAGATTGCTTCAAGATCAAGCCCTTCACGATAGAGTCGCAAGGTTTCTTTCCGGGTATCGCTGGTGGTCAAGGCCAGATCTTTGTCCGTCAGACGGGAGACCGTGCCCCCGACATTCTCCTTAACATAGGTTGCGATAACGTCCAGAAACGCTCGACCATACTGACGCAGCTTGTGTTCACCGACTCCGCTGACCTGCAGCAGTTCGCGTGCATCTGACGGTCTGCTGCGTGCCATTTCGGCCAGCGTAGCATCCGAGAAGACCACAAAGGGGGGCACATTGGCTGCATCGGCAATTTTTTTACGCAATGCCCGCAGCGCATCAAACAGAGCCTGATCATAGTCACGGCGGCCACCGGCCCGTTTCTTGCCCTTCTCGACTGTTTGCACCGCATCACGCGGCCTGCCGAGAATAACGGCGGTTTCTCCCTTGAGTACCGGACGCGCTACCGGAGTCAGCTTCAGAGCGCCAAAACGGGTAAAATCCTGCGCCAGATAGCCGAGATGAATCAGCTGCCGGATAATATTTTCCCAATCGACCGCCGACGTATCGCTGCCGATACCGTAGGTGGAAAGCTGATCATGTTTCAACTCGCGCACACGCTGGTTCTTGCTGCCGCGCAGTACCTCGATGACATGCATCATGCCGAAACGCTCGCCGACGCGATAAACGCAGGAGAGCGCTTTTTTGGCCTGTTCGGAAGCATCAAAACGCTGCGGCGGGTCGGTACAGATATCGCAATTGCCGCAATCATGCTGACGCTGGTCGCCAAAATAAGCCAGCAGAGCCCTGCGGCGACAGGTCAGCGCCTCGGCATAGCCGACCATGGCGTTCAATTTCTGCAGTTCGATCTTGACCCGCTCGGCATTGTCGCTGTTCTCGATCAGCATGCGGGCGGTCATGACATCGCCCATACCGAACAGCATCAGCGCTTCAGACGGCAAACCGTCCCGCCCTGCCCTGCCGGTCTCTTGATAATAGCTCTCGACACTTTTAGGCATATCGTAATGCACTACAAAACGTACATTCGGTTTATCGATGCCCATCCCGAAAGCAACCGTAGCCACCACGATACGGATATCGTCCTTACGGAACGCATCCTGCACCCGCATGCGCTCATCATCCGGCAACCCGGCATGATAGGCCGCTACAGAAAAACCGGCCTCGCGCAACCGTTCGGCAACCTGCTCAACCCGCTTGCGGCTCAAAGCGTAGATGATCCCGGCTTCATCACGCCGGCCAGAAAGAAAGGAACCGAGCTGAACCAGCGGCTTCTGCTTGGGGATAACCGTATAGGTGATGTTGGGACGGTCAAATCCAGCCACAAAAACGGTGGCGTTATTGATACCCAGTTGATTGATGATGTCCTGGCGGGTCTCGGGATCAGCCGTGGCGGTCATGGCGACAATCGGCACTGCCGGGAAGGTGGTGCGCAAGCGGCCAAGCTTGACATAGTCGGGACGGAAATCGTGCCCCCACTGCGAAATACAGTGCGCCTCATCAATAGCAAACAGCGCAAGCTTCAGCGTGCCGAGCCGTTCCAGAAATTCGGGCATCATCAGCCGTTCCGGGGCGACGTACAGCAGATCAAGCGTACCGGCATCCATCTGCTGAAAGACCCGCCCGACCTCGGCAGAATTGAGCGACGAATTCAGGCAGGCCGCCCGGGCGCCATTGGCTATCAGCGCATCCACCTGATCCTTCATCAGCGCAATCAAAGGCGAGACAACAATCGCCACGCCATTCCGGTGCAGTGCCGGTATCTGATAGCAGAGTGATTTCCCGCCACCGGTCGGCATGACTAGAAAGACATCCTCACCAGCCACGACGCGCTCGATGACATCCTGCTGCGGCGCGCGGAACTCATGAAAGCCGAAGACGGTTTTGAGGGTATGATGAAGGGTGGTGGGCATGGATGTTATGTGTCCTTGTTGAGCAGCTCTTCCGGCCACTTGTCTCTGACGCCTTCTTCGCCTGCGTAGTAGCGGACTTTCGAGCTTTCCTCAAATATGTCCATTGCCGGCAAAATGCTGATCTTCCCGGAATCGGGATATTCGCAGACATCAATAGTGGCTTTGGTGCGTACATCCAGGTAGAGACAGGGTTCACTGCTGTGATTGTACAGTTGATGGGTACCGGACGGCCCTTCCTCAAAGAAGATAATGTCTCCTTTTGATACCGTCTGAAATCCGTCAGGCGAACGTAATGTGGCTTCTCCTTCTAAAACGACGAACAGTTCTTCCGCATTCCGATGGCAATGGTACGGATATGAAAAAGTGCCTGGAAACAGTGATTTGATATCAAAATGCAGATACTTTGATTGTGAAAGATCACCCAGCGGCGAGCTCTCTTTCCAGGAAAAGTGCGGGATTGAGGATCTGTTTTTCGTCAGTTCAATTTCAGAAGATTTGAATATTCTGGGCATTCATTGAGCTCCCGCTAAGACTATGCTGCCGAACTTTCACGACAATCGTTTTACAATTTTATTAAACCAGCAGCGCAATCGGCGCTGTATGCTCAAAAAGAGCACTGACATCCCATGTTCGCTGCCACGGAATTTTGCGCAGCCTAACCGCCTAAGATTGAAGTGGGTGCTGTTTTTCTATCTAATAGTTTCAGATACCAATAATTTTACCATCTCTTCCGAAGAGTACACCGGTATCCGGGACTTTATAAAATCCTTCTTATTACGCGTAACAATGGCTTCAACTCCAGTATGACAGGCTGCTTCGTGGATCACAGCATCCTCGTAGTCTCTAAAATCTGTAACAAAAGCTGATTCGAGTACACATCTGTTGACAGGTGCCACTTCAAAAAGTCCCAACATTTTCTTTATTTCTTCATGTGCCCTTGCTGCACCAACCTCTTTGGCAGCAAGATAATATACGGTCGTGATTGTGGTGCCACACAAGTACCCCATAATTGTCCCGTTTTCCACTCTTGAAAACAGTTCCGCCGCTGCATCCACGAAGGGTACCCGATCCAACAGCAGATCAAGGACTATATTGGTATCCAGAAGAATTTTCAAAGGTGTTTTGCCTCCAGATATTTTTTGTAATCCTTTTCATCAAGATTCGATTCCCGCAATAAACCTCGCAGTGATTGAGTTATGGGTGTTGATGGCATACTTGTTTTGATCTTCTGTGATGTCAGCAACGTAAAGTAATCCGCAACAATTTGCGATACTGATTTCCCCGCTTGTGCTGCGTAAGATTTTGCTTGTTCGATTAAATGATCCTCAAGGCGAAGAGTAAGCTTTGTTTGCATAGTTACCTCTAAAAATGGAAATGACGTATATTTATACACTAAATATACGTCAACAACTTATTTGTGTCAAACAGCATTCCATGATTATATTAATTTGTAACTGTTCGGCACATATTTTAAAAAGCTTGTCATTCCCGAGGGTTTAATCGGGAATCCAGACGTTGACTTCGTGGGCCCCCGATAGAATCACTCGGGGATGACAGGCTTTTTTGCCAGTATGGTAAAAGCACTGAATAGTTACATGTTTTTTCAGCATCATCACTAGTTTTACCCGTCGCGATGCACCCCGGAAGTACTTGCTTGATCAACTCCTCACATTTACCCTGACGAAAACGGAAAAGCCACAACCCCGACCCGCTCAATCTCTTGCCGAAAACTATCCGGAACCTGCGACCAATCGAGTATATCCACCAATATCGGCAGATTGCTTTCCGAAAAAGCGTCCCGTACTTCAGCGAGATTTTGAACCGGAAGTTGCGGGTTATGAGGATTTCTTGCTGCCAGATCAAGATCACTCCCGTCGTGGGCAGTCCCCGTAACCCGACTTCCGTAGGCAAGTACCTCAGCATCCGGCAGATGAGTCGCCAAAATCTGCCGAACAATTGCCAGCAATTCCGGGCGTAGATCAAGATTCTGCACGGCCTAACCTCTCACGCAGCACAGACTCCAATGCACGCGCGTCACAAATGAATCGCGGCAGCAACTCCAGTGTCTCTTCGGCAAAACCGACACCATAATCGTGAGCAGTGTTATTGCGATTATCCCGATAGGAAAACCAGCGTTCAACGGCATCAGACGTCATCAGATCATGCTTGGCTGCATGCCGCAAAATATCCTTGAACGTCAGAGCATCAACTTCCCGTGGCCGGCCGGTATACGCCTTAAGCGCCTTTCGCAGCAGCTTGCCAGCCGTTTCCAACGTCAGCTCAAAACCTTTAACCACCGCATTACGGAAAATTTCATACTCAATGTCTCCCGGATCAGCTGCTTCCAGACGGAAAAGAGTTGTTTCGAGAGTAGTAATGCAACGTGCAAAATGGTCGGTATTGAGGTTCATACTGTCATCCTTCAAATCATACATACCAAGGGATCAATTGGTTTCGGCTGAACGCCCTTTCCAAAAGACAGGATGTCTTTTCAGGTGCATAACTGCAATTACAAGAATCCATGTATCACGCTTCTGGTATATAACTGCAAAAGGAAATCGATGCGTTAGACAACGCTTGGTGCGTTTTGATACTGGATGCCACGCATCAGGATTCTCAATAATACGGTCAATCGTACGGTAGACTTCATCCGCAAATTCATAGCCGAGCCCAGGCGATTCCGCGTTATAATAATCAGCAGAAGCTTCTAAATCCTGCTGTGCTTCCTCCAGGATTCGTAGTTTCATCGACAATTAATTCTTGCGCGTGATTCCTCACGTGAAATTGATGTTGTTTCACCTGCATCGAAATCGTCAATACGTCTTTCTGCCTCAATTGCCCAAGCTCTATCAACTGCAGCACGGGAATTTCGATCAAAACTTGCAAGAAGTTCTTCAATGAGACCGGCACGTTCAAGCGGCGGAAGTGATAAGGCTTCATCCATTACAGTCCGAGCAAGATTTGACATTTTGCTTGCCTCCCTAATCAGGTTATTATTACATCTCCCGCAGCGTCTGCTGCCAGGCCTCTTTCAACTCCGCCAGATCCGCTTTGACAACTACTTCACCATTCAAGCCGGTAATCGTAAGCGCCGACTCTTCCGTTACAACGCCGATCGAAGCGAAACAGTTGCCGGTCATGATCGCCTCGAACCGGTCGCGCTGTTCCGGATGCACCGTTACCAGATGTCGGGAAGCCGATTCGGAGAAAAGCAGTGTTCCGTCATTCTTGCCGGCAGGATCACCTTTCCAGAGCACGCGTGAGAGATCCAGCTTCATCCCAAAGCCACCGGCAAAGGCACTTTCCGCCGCCGCCACCGCCAGACCGCCGTCGGAGAGATCGTGACAGGATGCTACGGTTCTCTGGTTAACCGCCTCATGATAGGCCTGATAACGCTTGTAGGCCTTGACACTGTCCACATGCGGCACCTTGTTGCCGACCGCGCCGGAAAGTGCCAAATATTCCGATCCACCCAGTTCATCACCGGTTTTTCCGAGCAGGAAGACTATATCGCCCGTCCGCTTGACATCCATGGTAACCGCTTTGCGGGCATCCTCGATCTTGCCGATGACAGAGAACAGCAGCGTGGGGGGAATGGAGATTTTAGTCGTGCCGTCATAAAAATCATTCTTCATCGAATCTTTGCCTGAAATCAGCGGCAGATTGTAATCCATGCAGACGTCGTACAGTGCCTGATTGGAGCGCACCAGCTGCGCCATCTTGTAGGCGCCGTCCGGAGTTTTCTCCGACTGCACCGGATCACACCAGCAGTAGTTGTCAAGCCCGGCCACCAGATCCAGCGAACCACCGACGGCCACATAATTGCGCAGCGCCTCGTCAACCGCATTGGCGGTCATATGATAGGTATCGATATCAGAGTAACGCGGACAGATGCCGTGGGCAGTTACCACTCCTTCGAATGAATCCAGCAGCGGCCTGACCACGGCAGCGTCGGAGGGACCGTCGTTGGTTACGCCGCTGAACGGCTTGACTACGGAACCACCCTGCACCTCATGGTCATAGCGCCGCACCACCGATTCCTTGGAGCAGACATTCAGGGCTGCCAGCAGTTTTTTCAGGTCACCAGTGTAATCAGCTTTCACCGGTAATGCCGGTTCGTCATGCACCGGCGGGGTCCACTTGGCCGGCAACTGCATCGGTGGCAGGCCTTCGTGCATGAAATCCATCGGCAGCCAGGCCACGGTCTGCTCGCCGTACAACATATGGAACACACCGTTGTCGGTGAATTCACCCAACACGGTCGCTTCAACTCCAAAGCGGAGCGCCATGGCCAGAAATTCGTCAATCTGTTCCGGCGGAACAGCCAGCGACATCCGTTCCTGCGCCTCTGAAATGAGGATTTCCCACGGATTGAGGCCCGGATATTTAAGCGGCGCCCTGGCCAGATCCATACGACAGCCGCCGCATTCACCGGCCATCTCGCCAATCGAGGATGACAGGCCGCCGGCACCGTTGTCGGTAATGAAGCGGTAGAGTCCCTTGTCGCGAGCCCGGATCAGGAAATCGAACATCCGCTTCTGGGTGATCGGGTCACCGATCTGCACCGCCGTTACCGGCGAATTTTCGTTGAGCTCCTCAGACGAGAATGTGGCGCCATGAATGCCGTCCTTACCGATACGACCGCCGGTCATAACGATCAGGTCACCGGCTTTGATCGACTTTTCATATCCCGGCTGACCGTTGACAAGAGCCGGCATCAGACCGGCCGTGCCGCAGAAAACCAGTGGTTTGCCGGCGAAACGGTCATCAAACACCAGTGATCCGTTAACCGTCGGGATGCCGCTCTTGTTACCGCCATGTTCGACACCTTCGACGACACCTTCGAAAATCCGGCGCGGGTGCAGTAAGCGTGACGGCAGCGGTTTATCGTAAAACGGGTTGGCAAAGCAGAACACATCGGTATTGAAAATCAGCTTTGCGCCGATGCCGGTGCCGAACGGGTCGCGATTGACACCGACGATACCGGTCAGCGCTCCGCCGTACGGATCCAGTGCAGACGGGGAGTTGTGGGTTTCCACCTTGAAAACCAGCGAATGTTTATCGTTGAATTTGATGACACCGGCATTGTCTTTGAAGACCGAGAGGCAGAAGTCTTTCGCCCCCATCCGCTCACGGACATCTTTGGTCGTACGCTGGATAAACGACTTGAACAGAGATTTGATCTCCTGTTTCGTGCCATTCTCATCCTCATACTGCACCGTGCCGGCAAAAATCTTATGTTTGCAATGCTCCGACCAGGTTTGCGCCAGGCATTCCAGCTCCACATCCGTTGGCTTGGCCCCGAGACCGAACTCCTGCCGTGCCGCAATAACAGAAGCATCGCGATACTGTGCCTGAATGATCTTCATTTCGTCCAGCGTCAGCGCCAGCACGCCATCCTTGCTGATCCGCATCAGTTCCTCGTCGGAAACCTCCAGGTCAATCTGATTGACGGGCGTATCGCTATTCGCCCCTACGTCGGCTTTGGGTACATACGCGGGGAAACCGCCTTTGTCGGTAAAATCAGCAGAAGAAAGAATGCTGTAGCGCTGAATGAGTGTGTTGCAGAGCAGACCGGTTGCTATTTTTTCCACATCAGCATGAGTCAGCTTACCCGAAAAAAGGTACTGGACCGCGTAGTAGACCCCCTCACCTTCGACAAAGGGACGTCCGGTCAGATATGCCACCGCCTCGCGGGCGGTACGCCCTACGTTGTCGGTGACTCCGGGGCGAAAACCGACTTCGACCGCAAAATTAAAATCGCCCGCCAGAGGTTTGTCAATGCTCCAGGTCTGGATGACCGGATCGCTGAAGGGACCGCCTGCGGCCTGTTGCAGTTCATACTGCGAAAGAGAGACATCAACGGTATACACATCGACCGTACGGACCTCATCAACCGGAAGATGCAGAAAATGCTCAATTTCACCTTTGATGCGCTGGCCGCGTGCATCGCGAACATCTGCTTTGAGTGCTACTTCAATTCGATTTGGCATATCAGATCTGTCCTTTGTCCATAATTACCGTCCTGATCGGGTACGGTATTTCAATAGTCCGTTTGCGAAAGTTTGAGATGATCGACGAGTTAACCCGATCCGTAGCGGCGAACAGGGTTGCGTACTCTTCCACCCAAAAAAAGAGCGCCATATTCAGGGCGCTGTCACCGAATGAAACAAAAAACGCCTCGGGCAGCGGATCGGCAAGAACGCCGTCACACTCCAGAGCAGTTGCCACCAGCAGCTGTTTGACCTGCTCAACATCACTGCCGTAGGCCACCCCCACATTAATGCGCCCTTTGACCCGTGGATTGGGAAAAGCCAGATTGGTCAGCATGGTATTGCAGAGATCGGAGTTCGGAATGATCAGCATCTGGTTGTCCAGGGTCTTGATTTTGGTACTGCGCAGGCCGATATCCAGGACGTCTCCCACCTGCCCGCTGGCCAGTTGGATACGGTCGCCAATTCGAAAGGGGCGGTCCAGCATCAGAGTGAAACCGGATATCATATGGGCCAGCGTATCTTTGGCCGCCATGCCGATCGCCAGAGAACCGATACCAAGCGCGGTTACCAGAGAAAAAATATCATAATTGAAATGCTTGAGAATTACGATCAGCTCTGTACCCATCAGAAACAGGGAAACAATCTTTTCCGCAACCGGCATCATCTGCCGCGACAGGACCGCGCCGGAGCTTTCCTGCTGGCTGGCGACATACCATTTCATCAGTTCGTCAAGGGCATGGTAGATCAGGCTACCGACAATCGCGACCAGGATGATGTAGATGACCCCGGAGGCGATCAACACCAGCTTTTCATGCAGCGGCAGTGACCGGATGGCCAGGTAGACACCCGTTACCAGAAACAGCCGCGATACGTGCGGTATCACCCGTTGCAAAACCCGATCGTCCAGGTCGGTTGCGGTAAAGCGTGCCAGACGTATGCCCCACTTGTTCAGGAACATGACCGCCACCTGCGACAGTATCCAGAACAGAGCCAGAATCAGCAAAGCTGCCAGAATTTCTTTGGACCAGAACAACAGAAAACCGTCCGACTCTTCGGCCTGCATAAATCCGACTATGAAACCAATACTATTACTCACCAAACACCCGCTTGAAGATCGTATCGACGTGTTTGAGATGATAGTTCAGGTTAAATGCTTCTCGGATTTTGGCTTCGCCGAGCGCCCCGAGTACCTCTTTGTCAGCCAAAAGCTCCGTCTGGAAATCGGCTCCTTGTTCCCATACTTTCATGGCGTTGTGCTGCACCAGGCGGTATGAGTCTTCACGCGAAACCCCGGACTGCGTCAGATCGAGCAAGATCTTCTGAGAGAAGACCAACCCTTTCATCTGGTTGAGGTTCTTGATCATATTTTCTGGATAGACCACCAGATTTTTGATCAGGCCGTTCAGGCGACGCAGGGAGAAATCGAGCGCTACCGTGGCATCCGGAGCGATATAGCGCTCTACTGATGAATGCGAGATATCCCGTTCATGCCAGAGCGCCACATTTTCCAGGGCCGGAATACACAAGGCCCGGATGTAGCGTGCCTGACCGGTCAGGTTTTCGGAGAGGATCGGATTGCGCTTGTGCGGCATGGCCGACGACCCCTTCTGTCCTTTGGTGAACTGCTCCTCCGCCTCCAGTACCTCGGTGCGCTGCAGGTGACGAATCTCGACCGCAATGCGCTCCATGGATGAAGCGATGACGGCCAGCGTACAGAAAAATTCGGCGTGACGGTCGCGCGGAATGACCTGGCTTGAGACCGGTTCGGGCGTCAGCCCCATCCTGGCACAGACGTACTCTTCGACAAACGGATCAATATTGGCGAAGGTTCCGACCGCACCGGAAATGGCGCCGGTAGCGATATTTTCGCGAGCGGCCGCCAGGCGGGTCCGGTTGCGGCTCATCTCGGCATAAAACGAAGCCAGTTTGAGGCCGAAGGTAACCGGCTCAGCGTGAATGCCATGTGAGCGCCCCATACAGACAGTGTTCTTATGTTCCAGCGCGCGCAGTTTCAGCGACACCAGCAGCATATCAATATCGGCCAGCAGTTCATCGGCCGCCTGAGTCATCTGCACCGACAGACAGGTGTCCAGAACGTCCGAGGAGGTCATGCCCTGATGGATAAAACGCGCCTCAGGACCGACGAACTCGGCTACCGACGTTAAAAAAGCTATCACGTCATGTTTGACCTCTGCCTCAATGATATCGATACGTTCGATGTTGAAATTACCTTTCTCGCGGATAACCGGGATAACCTCTTTGGGAATGACACCCAGTTCAGCCTGGGCTTCACAGGCCAGGGTCTCAATTTCAAGCCAGATGCGGAAGCGGTTCTGCGGCTCCCAGATTTTTGCCATGTCAGGGCGGGAATAGCGTGGGATCATTGGTTACTGCTCCTTTTTTATGAGTATGTGTCTGGTGCTAAATTTCCATAAGCGGGCCGGCATGATACTGATCTCCAATAACAATATGCGGCGCACAGACATTCTGGTCGCTCAGAAACGACGCCGTGGTGCGCTGCACGTGCTCCGGATGGTTGTTGACTTCGGAGAGATGCGCCATAACCAGCGCCTCAAGCCCTTCATGAGCCAGCTCGTGCAGCAGTGCCAGCGACTCTTCGTTTGAGATGTGACCATGCCGGGATTTGATACGCTGCTTGAGCTCCCACGGATAGGGACCGTTCATCAGCATATCGACATCGTGATTCGACTCAAGATTCAGAAAGCGGCAACCGCGCAGTTTTTCAGTTATCAGTCGCGTGACAATGCCAAAATCGGTGACGGAGGCAGCACGCCCCTCGCGGGATTCGACCACGAAGCCGACCGGATCGCAGCTGTCGTGCGTAATCGGCACGACATCAATCAGCACCTCTCGGAACGTCACAGTGGAACCGGACTCGAATTCACGCAGCTGAGTCTTTTTAAAAAACTTATCGGCCTTTGCGCACACCAGCTGGCTGGCAAAGACCGGCACATTGAATTTGCGCGCAAAAGAACCGGCACTGCGGATATGGTCGATATGCTCATGCGTAACCAGCACGGCATGGACTTTTTCGGGATCAATGCCACGCGTCTCCATGCGTAACAGGGTCTCACGCAGAGAAAGACCGGCATCGATCAGCAGGCGGGTATCGCCGGTCTCAAGATAGAGACAATTACCTTTGCTGCCACTTGCCAGCGAACAGATTTTCACTCAGACTCCAGATATTTCGGGTTAATTGATGCGCCGACGGACTAAAAAGCGGCTACAGACAGAAGGAAGTACCACAGGAAATTGCAATGTAGCGGGACGCTCTTTCCGGAACTCAGGCAAGCGGTATTTATACACCGAAGCAGGCAGATATTTCAAGATTTATCGGTTTTGAAGCAGCATGGTGCATCTCAAATTTCGGAGATATCCGAGCCGGTTATTTCAACATCCGGCCACCCTTCGTAAATCCAATCTTCCAGCCGCTCCAGCACCTGATGCGGAATGGTTTTATCCGGGCTGACCGTGACAAAGGCCAGCACCCCTACGCCGGCATTATCCTGTCGGTCAACCTCGGCGCAGGCGACGTTAAAGCGGTTTCTGGCCCGTCCAAGAATACTTTTGACAATACCGCGTTTTTCTTTGAGGGAGTGGGAAGGGAGGGAGAGATGTATTTCGAGACAGAATATGTGCATTGCTAAAACTCACAATGCCTCGGAGTACGCGGAAAAGGAATCACGTCGCGGATATTTTCCATGCCGGAGAGATACATCACCAGGCGCTCAAATCCAAGACCAAAGCCGGCATGCGGACAGCTCCCCCAGCGGCGACTGTCGAGATACCACCAGAGCGGATCTTTGGCAATCCCCAGTTCTGCCATGCGAAGCTGCAGACGATCAAGCCGCTCTTCGCGCTGGCTGCCACCGATAATCTCGCCAACCTTCGGTACCAACAGATCCATGGCAGCAACAGTACGGCCATCTTCATTCTGCCGCATGTAAAAAGCTTTGATATCTTTCGGATAGTTGAGAATAAAGGTTGGTCCGCCCACAATCTGCTCGGTTATATAACGCTCATGCTCGGTCTGCAGATCCAGACCCCATGCAACCGGATACGCAAAGGTGATTCCCGACCGCTGTAGGCGCTCTATCGCTTCCGAATATTCCATACGGGCAAAATGAGCCTCCGCTACCCTGGCGATACGTTCAATCAGGCCGTTTTCAATGTGCTTATCAAAGAAAGTCATATCCTCACTGCACTCATTCAGAGCAAACCGGCAGAGATAGCGGATAAACTCTTCCGCCAGATCAGCATCAGCCGCCAGATCCGCAAAGGCCATCTCCGGCTCGATCATCCAGAACTCGGAAGCGTGGCGGGCCGTATTGGAATTTTCGGCGCGAAACGTCGGGCCGAAGGTATAGATATCGCCAAACGACAAAGCAAACAGCTCCCCTTCCAACTGTCCGCTGACGGTCAATCCGGTTTTCTGAGCAAAAAAATCCTGGCCGAAATCGGGGGTCCCCTCAAGAAGCGGCGGCTCCAGAGCGTCAAGAGTTGTAACGCGGAACAGTTCGCCGGCACCTTCGCAATCACTGGAAGTTATGATCGGCGTATGGACATACAGGAAATCCCGCTCGGCAAAGAAGCGATGAATCGCTTGAGCCAACTTCGAACGCAGCCGAAAGACAGCACCAAACGTGTTTGAACGGGGACGAAGGTGAGCAATGCTGCGCAGGTATTCGAAGGTGTGGCGTTTCTTCTGAAGCGGATAGCTGTCATCAGCTGCTCCGATAATTTCAATCGAACGTGCTGACAGTTCCCATACTTGACCGGATGCCGGCGACGCGACCAAAATCCCGGTAACCGTCAGAGCTGTTCCGGTTCCGATTCTGCAGATCGCTCCAAAATTCGGCAATATCGGTTCTGCCACAACCTGGATACCGTCGAGCGTAGAACCATCGTTAAGAACGATGAAACAGATCCCTTTTGACGACCGTACCGACCGGGCCCATCCCGAGACAGAACATACTGATCCTGCCATACCGGAGCTGATACTATTCTTGATTCGTGTTCTCATGGTAATTCCCCGGATGACCTGCCTGGCATGAACATGGCCACAGTGTGCTGATCAGACATACCCTACGGAAACGCCTTGAAAAGGAGCAGGACGACCAGCGTAATTGCGCATCCGAGACACGACCCGATAATGACCTCCCACATACTGTGGATTCTCATAAGCAGCCGGGAATGGCTCACCATGGCAGCCAACCCGACCGCCAAAAGCGAAATAAGCGGGTCATGGGTATTCAGCGAAAGTGACGTTGCAACCGAGAATGCAACTGCGGCATGGCCGCTCGGCACCCCGCCATGCAGCGGTGTGCCGGTGCGTGTCAAACTTTTTACGACGATAACAACAATCACCACGATCAGCACTGATACGATGGTGGCGGTGTCGGAAGGTTTTCCAAACATGGCCAGAATCTCCCCGTAGAGCGGCATTACATATTTCGACAGCAGCAGGTATCCCATAATTCCCGCACCACAGGCAGCAATCAAAACTGCGCCGGCAGCAGTATCTTTGGCCACTTTTGCCAGCGGGTGAAATTCAGGGGAAACGAGATCAACAACCGCTTCAATCGCCGTATTTAACATCTCGGCGCAGAGCACAACAAGAATTGAAAGCGCCAGCAGACCGAACTCGGTCGGAGTCACTTTCAGAAACAGCACGGCCAGCAACACCACAATCGACGAAATGAAATGAAACCGCATATTTCTTTCCGTACGAGCTGCGTGAAGAATACCTTCAACGGCATAATTTGCTGATTCTATAAACCGGTCGGGCTTAACAACCCTTCCTTCTTCAGAATTTTGAATAACTGCTGCTCCTTCTCCTGCATTTTAACCGCTTCAGCCTCACCGCTTCGTTCGTGATCAAATCCACAGAGATGCAAGATCCCATGCAGCAAAAGGAATGACAGCCGCTCAAAAAAGAGCATTCCCCCCTCTTCGGCCTCACGCACTGCGGTATCTGCTGAAATAATCACATCGCCAAGAGCATGAGGGTTAACGCCGGAACATTCACCCTCCTGCAGGGAAAATGAAATCACGTTGGTCGCCCGGTCCCGCTGTAGATAGTCTCGGTTAATGATCCGCATGGTGCGATCACCAACGATTGAGACTGATAGCTCTGTTTCGTCAGGACATCCCAAGTCGCTTAAGATTTTCACCGCCACTTTTTGTAGATTCCGGCTCGTGAACCGATGCCGTCTCTGACGGTTGTTCAGCAGTATCAGCATGCGCAACGCCTCCGTTTACAATCTTCAGTTTATCTCGAGTTTCGATTTTTCTGGTACTGCCACCCGCCTTGTGGGCTGGCTCCGGATAGTTAACACGATGATGGAAAATTCCGTTCAGGATGTAGTTGAAGCTCCTGGCTATTTCATGCAGGTTTTTTAGCGTCAATTCACATTCGTCCAGTTGGCCGTCAATAAAGACATTATTGATAAGTTTCTGAACCATACCCTGAATATGATCAGGTGTCGGATTGATCAGCGTTCGTGATGCAGCTTCAACACAATCGGCCAGCATCACGATACCCGCCTCACGAGTCTGCGGTTTTGGACCGGGATACCTGAAATCCTTTTCATCAATCACCTGACCGGTTGCGCCAGCCTGGCTCTTGGCACGGTTGTAAAAAAACTTAATCAGCGCCGTGCCGTGGTGCTGGCGGATGATATCAACGATCTGTTGTCCAAGCCGTTTTTCACGGGCCAGTTCAGCGCCTTCCTTGATATGTGAAATCAGAATCAGGGCGCTCATACTGGGGGAGAGTTTATCATGGCGATTTTCCTCGCCCCCCTGGTTCTCGATGAAGTAGAGCGGCTTTGAGGCCTTTCCAATATCATGATAATAGGCTGAGACCCGTGCCAGAAGCGGATTTGCACCGATTGATTCGGCGGCCGCCTCCACGAGATTTCCGACCACAATACTGTGATGATAGGTACCGGGAGCTTTAATCATCAGATCCCGCAGGATCGGTGAATTGAGGTTTGCCAGCTCAAGCAATTTGATGTCGGTCGTATACTGAAAGAGCGTTTCAATAACCGGAATGAAGCTGGATACAAAGCCGGCGCAGATGATGCCGCTTAACAGGGCAAAAAATACGACGTAGATCGTTTGCGACGTTAATAGGGCGTTGGTAAAGGTCTGGAAAGCCAAAGCCAGCGCCAGATTAACAAATGAAACTTTGAGGCCGGCCGTGTAAATCGTGCTGCGACTGGTACAGTGCCTGACACCGTGGGCACCGACAATACTTCCCAGCAGTGAGTAGATCACCACCAGCATGTTGTTTTCGAACATGATCCCCAGGAGCGGCGCCATGATGGAACAGCACACTAAAGCGACTTCGGAGTTGATAAACACTCGAATAATCATTGCACCGGCGGCAAATGGGAACAGATAAAAATAGTTACTCGTATCGATTGAAGGAAAGACCGGTCCGATATTGTGCGATATGGAAAGTGCCGTTTTAAAGCAGAGAAAACTGCCGATAATCAGCAGCGAAATAATCAGAGTATCTTTATTGCTGGGATTGAACTTACGGATATTTTTGCAGGCGAAACGGTAGGGAAAATAAAACAGCACCAGAATCAGGGCAAACATTCCGACGGCCGTAAAGACTCGACTGCCAACACGCTGCGAACCGTAAATAGCCTGCAGCTTGTGAGCCTGCTCCGGAGTGATGCGCTCACCGATACGAACGACCATTTCCCCTTTCTGCAACTTGAAGAGCACTGGGCGCACCGTCTCCATAGCCGACTTGGCACGCACTTCGGAAGCTTCCCGGTTATAGAACAGGTTGGGAAGCAGTATGCGGGCAATAATCGCCGAAATATGTGCGCTGTCGCTCTCGTTGCCCAGTCCGCTGTAATGCCACCCACTGACAATACTGCGGGCCTCGCCGATTTCCGTATAACTGGTTGATCTGTCACCGCCACCGATAACGTGACCGTTATTGTCAACGATTTCTATACCGCGACGTGTATCAGCCTGAAAGACCTTACCGTCCAGCACAATCTTGCGCAGATACAGATCATTTAACAGATTGGTTACGCTATCCTTAAAAGACTTGTCAGATTTGACGCGGATCAGCGCCTGAATTTCATAATCTTTCAAGTCTGTATCAAGCAGTTTTGTCAGCAGTTCACGCCATTGAGCGGCTTGCTTATGTGCTGGGCTGCCACGTTCTGCACGAATTGCCGCAAAAGTCTGATCAAGCTTTTCAACAATGGTTGAAGCCACCCGGTCATTCTGGTTGTAGACCACCGGAGCATTCGTAGCAGCCTCTTTGCGGCGCTGCTCCGTCAAAGCCCGGTCTTCAACCAGCTGGTCCTGAATGGCACGTATATCCGATGTGGAGATGTCACCTGTTTTGTATGAAGCTGTTGTAATGTGCTGGCCGGGCAGAATTATCAAGGCAAGCAGGAATGCGGTCGTGGCAAGCAGGATAGTGCGGTTGCGGCGGGCTGCTTCAGGTTTTGAGAATTTTTTAATCACCGCATCAAGCACATTTGAACCAAACTGGCTCAAATATGACACGATATTCTGATCTTGTTTGTTGCCGGATTGATCAATCATGGACGTCAGCACCAGAGGATGCGTAAAGTGTAAAACAGGGGTATGAACATAATCTGATTCCAAAAAGGTGTCAATAAAACTATCTGCAAGTAATTTCAGACGATTATGGCGTTATCCACGCGGATGAATCTCCTGATGCAGACGTTTAAGGCGATCGCGGGTTACGTGGGTATAGATCTGGGTAGTGGCAAGGTCGGCATGACCCAGCATGATCTGTACACTGCGCAGGTCGGCGCCGTTTTCCAGCAGATGCGTCGCAAACGAGTGACGCAGCGTATGCGGCGAGACATTTTTGCGGATGCCAGCCATCAGTACCCGTTTCTTGATGATATTCCAGAAAGCCTGACGACTCAAACCCGCTCCCAGACGTGACAGGAACAGTGTCGGATTCTGTCCCATCGGGTCGAGGAGAGGGCGCACTTTTTCAAGATAGATTTTCACATTCTTCCGAGCAGACTCTCCGATCGGCACCAGTCGTTCCTTGTTTCCCTTACCCACGGTGACCAGGTATCCGGAATCAAGATTTACCTCACGCAACTTGAGTCCGACCAGCTCAGAAACACGCAAGCCGGTAGCATAAAGCAGCTCCAGCATGGCACTGTCTCGCAGGTCTTCGCTCCGTAAACCGACGCAGGCGAGCAACAGAGCTTCGACTTCGCGGCCATCCAGAAAATGCGGAAGTGTTTTCAACGCTCGAGGAGCCTCAATGATACTGGCAGGATTAGTATCTACATAATTTTCGATCAGGAGAAATTTATGGAACATGCGGATGGCCGACAGGCTGCGGGCACGACTGCGAGGATTGATACCCTGCTTTTTCAGAACACCCATAAATTTAGAGACATCGATGCTCTGTATCTCTTCAGGCGCCCGGCGTCCAAGCGATTCCAGAAAGTCAAGATAGCGCGCCAGATCACCGCTGTAAGCCCGCCGTGTATTATCGCTGAGCCCCTTCTCGACAATGAGGTACTCGATAAAAAGATCCAGAAAGTCGTTAAGTTTTCCGCTCTGCATTTCCGTTTTCCCTATTGCTATTATTTCATGTCAATTTTTTTCATATAAAAATTTCATTGGCAGACTAATTTATTGATTGACGTAATATAATTGTCTTGCTATAGCTAATTCACACTAATCTGGGAGTAAATGAACATGTTAATACAAGTAAACTACCTTGACGGACGCCACGATTACGTAAAAGACTTTGTGCTCGATCACCTGATCGAATCAAAAGAAATTGCTCGATTCAGACGTTGCACCGGATGGGTTACCATCGGTGTCGATCCGGTTCGAAGAAAAGTACGTTCAACACCCCCACGCTCACCTCATGATGTCAAAAGAGTTTCGTTTTAATTCACCGGCAGCTCCCAGGTCGCGTATTACACCCACTCATCAATGGCTTTTATCAGCCTCGTGCTGATATCAGCCAGTTTTTCCTCAGCTGTAATCTTGCTTCCAAATATGTCACGCACATAAAAGACGTCCGCCACCTGATCAACCTTGGTTGAAATTTTGGAAACGCCTATGTACAATCCCATTTCAGTCAGGGTACTGGTGATGAGATAGAGGAGCCCGACTTTGTCGTGCGCATAAATATCCATGACCGTGTACTCTTCCGAAACCTCGTTGTCGATGTCAAGCCGGGTTGCAAAACGGGGGGACGGGCGTGAGGTCATCAAGGTCGGGCGCTGACGTTTGGCAACCAGTTCTGAGACTCTGATCTCGCCGGCAATTACCAGCCGCATGTCATTCTCAATCTTCTGCCAGCGTGTAACGTCAGTAATAAGCGTCCCTTGCGGAGAGTTAACCTGTAGAATATCAAGAACCTTGCCATTCTTACTGGTGTTAATCTGGGCACCCAGGATATTGACGCCGTTGGCGGCCATAACTCCGGTAATCCGTGAAAACAGTCCCGGCATATCATGAGCACAAACGGTCAACTCCGAATAACCGCTTTCCGGCTGATGGGCGACTCTCATCAGTATGCCATCCTGCTCCTGGGCAATTAGCAGACGGACATGTTCCGCAATCAGTTGCGGCGGATTTGACAGCAAAAGCCGTACCGGCATCGCCTTCAACTCGTTACGGGCATCATCGCCTGCAACATCATTTTCCAGCATCTCCGAGACCTTTTTGATAACGGATTTGACTCTGTCGCTGCGAGCCTCCTGCTGGAATCCGCCCCGGTCAAGAATGGCAAATGTCTTGTCGTACAACTCCTGAAAAAGAGCTGCCTTCCAGTTTGTCCAGACATCCGATCCGACCGCCCTGACATCAGCCACCGTCAACAGATAGAGCATTTTGATATTTTCGCTGTTCTCCATTTGATGGGCAAACTGAGCGATCATTTTTTCATCATTCAAATCACGCCGCTGAGAGATGTGCGCAAATAACAGATGATGACGCACCAAAAATTCCAGCCGTTCACTGTTTTCACGTGAAAGCCCCATGCGGCGAGCGATGGTAGGGATCATGGCAGCTCCCTTTTCAGAATGGCCGCCCCCCTCCCCTTTTCCGATATCATGGAAGAGTGATGCCAGAATAAGCAGCTCCGGCTTGCCAACCTGCACCGCCACCGCACAGGCGTGTGGCAGGAGTTCTCTCAGTTCGCCATTCAGCATTTTTTCAGCCTGCTCAACCACGAAAAGCGTATGAATATCGACCGTATAAATATGATACATGTCATGCTGTACTTTACAGTAGATATGTTCGAGCTCTGGAATGTAGCGATTCAAAAACTCAAGGTGATGCATCAGCCGCAAGGTTTCAGCACTGTTTTTTGATGCCGTCAGGATATTCATGAAAGATTGATTGACGTCACGGTTACGGCGGAATTTATCATTTACCAGTGCAAGGTTTTTTCTGATGGCCCCTTTCAACCGGACATTCAGGGAAACACCATGTTTTTGAGCCAGCTCAAAAAACCGCATCAGGATGACCGGATTTTTTTCAATCAACGATTCATCAGGAAGCGTCAATTCACCCTTAAGTACAAAGCATCCGTCTCCAACCGGACGACGCACGAAATAGCCAAGAATCTTTAAAGCACCTTCATCTCGCCAGATACAGCGCGAGACGATGCTCGACGTGAAATGCTCGACCTTGTTTCCCTGACGGTAATAATCCCGCATAAAATCTTCAACCGCCAGCACCCGATCTCCATCCTGGTACCCCATAAACTTCGCCAGATGAACCTGGGCATCAAAAGTAAGCTGATCATTTTTTCGCCCGCTAAAATAATGCAGCTCGTTTCGCAGGCGCCAGAGGTAATCAAGCGAGGAAAAATAGGTTTCCAGTTCATCTTCATCCAAAATTCCCTTGATAATCAACTCACGCAGATCGGAAAATTTGAATTTAACACGCGCCACCCACATAGCGGTCTGCAGATCACGCAATCCCCCCTCGCCCTCTTTCAGATTCGGTTCGAGAAGATAGACCGTAGAACCGTACTTGCTACGGCGAAGCTTCATATCCGATACTTTTTCTTTGACAAAGCTGTCACTTGATTTGGTCAGAATCTGGGTGAAAATAATCTTGTGAAGTGTCGTAAACAGCGAACGGCTTCCCGAGAGATAGCGGGCATCCATCAGGGCGGTCTTGACGGTGCCATCCGCAGCCGCCATTTCGATACAGTCTGTAACCTTACGGACCGAATATCCGACATCCAAGCGCACATCCCACAAAAAATAGAGTAACTTCTGGGCAACATTCTCAACCGTCGCTGTTGGCATCGTACCGTCATGCAGAAACATAATGTCGATATCGGAGTAAGGGTTCAGCTCATTGCGGCCATATCCTCCGACCGCCACCAACGCAATACTCTCGATTAGCGTATCGCCACCACCCAGATCAAAAAGAATTGAGTGGAAAAGTTTGTTGTTCAACTCATCGATCATATCGCATAAGAGGTGCGTAATTTCGGTCCCGGAGGCACCCGCATCGTGCAGCTTTTTGATCTCATCACGATAAAACGTCAGAAATCTCTTGCAGCCGGAAAGATATAACGGCCGCTTTTCATCAAAACCAGCCATACCAGCATCGCCAACAGCGCTAATATCATCAGGGAAATAATGGTCGATAACAAATTGCATGAATGTTCCTTGTAAAGCCAATGTATTGAAGAACTGACGGCGACAGTGACTTCAGCTCGAAGGCGGAGAGTATACGTGAGACATTGAAACGAGTCAAAAGCTATAACAGGGGAGATCAGTGTGGTGAAGAAAACGGCAGGAGCAGCAGATTGTACAGAGTGAGCTTATGAGGATCACGGTATTCCTTGAGACCGATCGTCATATCCAGGTGCCCTTTTTCCGGTTGCGGACGATAGGTACCAAAAAGACGATCCCACAACGGGAGATTAAAACCGAAGTTGCTATTGGTCTCGCGGGGTATGACAGAATGATGAACCCGGTGCATATCCGGCGTAACCAGGAAAAGACGTAACCGTCTGTCGAGCAGGTCCGGCAGTTTGATATTGCCATGATTGAACAGGGCGCAGGCATTCAGAACGATTTCAAACATCAGTACCGCCCCGCCAGGAGCGCCCAGAAGAACAATGGCCCCCATTTTAATACACATGGAAAGCAGGAATTCAATCGGATGAAAACGATTGCCACTACTGACATCCAGATCCAGGTCGGTGTGGTGCATGCGATGAAAGCGCCACAGGACAGGTATATGGTGGAAGGCGGCATGTTGCAGGTAGATTATGAAATCAAGGACAAAAAAACTGAGTGTGGTAGCCAGCCACGGAGGAGTATTCAGCAGATTAAACAAGCCCCACCCGCGAACCTGACAGAGTTGAGATAGCGCTACCGGCACAATCGGCAGCGCAAATCTGACAAAAAGGGAGCCAATGAGAAGTAATGAAAAATTCGTTAACCAGCGCAACCCTGTTCCAACCGACAACGGTCGCCGTGGAGCAAGAATTTCTCCACAGGCGACCGCGATCAGAACTACTACACATACCGTCAGTCGGAGACCCGATTCCAGTGACATACTACACCGTCATACGGCAAATTACTTTTTGCCGCACGGGGCACCATTGCAACCACCAGGTGCCTTATTACATCCGACCATCTCTTTCTTGTCGCATCCGCCCATGAACTGACTGCATTCACCATCACACTTGTCAACCGGCAGTCCGCTCTGACTCCGGATTGCAAGAATCTTTGACTGCAACGTCTTGATGTCTGCCTGAAACGCGGCGATCCTGGCCTGATCGGGAGCCCCCTTCAGATTTTCACGCTGTACCTCAAAACGCTTGATCATCATCTCCTGACGCAGATCAATCGTATCGACTTGAAATTTTCGGAACGGATCTGCCGGTGCATGCGCACCAACTTTATCACATTTGTCGCAGCCGCCATCCATACCGTTGATGCCAGCTCCGGCAATCCCGCTCAGTGAAGTCCCCAGAGCCAGCGCAAGCAGAATTGTTGATATTTTTTTCATGTTTTGCTCCTCCAAAAGTAGATTCTGATTATTTTGCCACCCGTAAACAACTGAGGGTCAGCGCTGCACGGGAAATCCGTTGCGGCTCCAACCGACAATACCATCGGTCATGTTGTAGACATTTTGAATTCCCCGTTTTTTCAGGAAACTCGCAGCGAACGGGGAACGCCCGCCAACAGCACAATACACAAGAATCGTCTTATTTTTAGGCACTTCAGCAACGCGGCGCTCAAGTTCGGCTATGGGGATAAGTACCGAACCGGCCAATTTACCGTCTCCGTACTCTTGTGCGGTACGTACGTCGAGTAGATAGACAGCTTTATTGCGGTCAAGCAGAACTTTCGCTTCCCGCGATGAAATATCAATCACGGCGCTCGCTGCGTGGGAAAAAAGTGCCGTAACCATCGTCATCAAAAGCGCCAGCAGAACTCGTTTCATCGTGCAAAACTCACTTTCTGTTAAAATTTACGCGTTTCAAAATACAATTCAATAATATACATGTCAATATAAATCAGGTTATACCCACGTTGCCAATGTGTGCTATAGTACTCACGCGTAAAAAAGCACGACCTTCACAAAATCTGATGGAAAGGAGCACATCCCATGAAAAAATTTCAGCGACTGATTACTTTGACAACAGCAATTGCACTGGCACTACCGGTTGTCGGCAATGCGGCGACAGTGGAGAAAAAAGGAGGGTATGTTTCAGGATTTCTTGGCATCACGGTTCCTGTCGATACGACGGTAACAACTGACAACTACTCCTCCCCACCCGTATTCACAAGCGACACGGTATCCTTTGATCCCGGTATCAATCTTGGCGCGACAGGTGGCTACGATTTCGGTTCGATCCGACTGGAAGGGGAGATTTCCTACAAGCATTCCGAGATTAAATCTATTACCGACCTAAGTGCCGGTGGTGACCATTACCGCGCTATTGACGGCACAGTTGGCGCTGCCGCCTTTATGGCAAACGCTTTTTTTGATCTGCACAACAACACGCCGGTCACTCCGTATCTGGGGGGAGGTATCGGATTTGCAACCCTGCATCTCAGTGACACGTTCGGCAGTGGTTCTAACGGCAGAAAATGGCTGTATGACTCCGGTGATGCCACCGTCTTCGCCTATCAGCTTGGTGCGGGGGTAGATATCGCCATCAACCGCCGGTTTTCGATGGACATCGGTTACCGCTACTTTGCAACCGATACGGCAACATTCAGCAATGATTTCGACCGGGAGCACAGTTTGAAGTATGAAAGCCACAATACCAGCGTCGGATTCAGGGTCAAATTTTAGCCGATCGGTCACTTCTGGCTGTTTTCGAAAATGACAGCGAAGTCGTCTTTTATCTCACGGAACGCCATCAGGATCTGCTGGTCAAAATGCCCCGGCATGGTTCGGCCGTCACCGTTCAGAATAATATCGCAGGTTTTGCCATGATCGAAAGCGGCCTTGTAGACGCGACTGTTACGCAGTGCGTCATACTGATCGACAAGCATGACGATTCTCCCTTCCAGCGGAGTTTCATCCGCTTTCAATCCTGAAGGATAACCGCTGCCATCCCATCGTTCATGATGGCTGGCAGCAATCGTCGCCCCCATTTTAAGCATACGGTGTGGCGACCCTTTCAGAATACGCTCTCCAATGATGGTGTGCTGCTTAATCATTTCAAACTCTTCCACCGTCAGGGCACCCGGCTTGAGCAGAATGGAATCGGGAATACCGATCTTGCCGACATCGTGCATGGCGCTGGCGACAGAAATATCATCGATAAAATCATCCGCCAGCTGCAGCTGCTGTGCGAGGCGCTTTGCATACATCCCGACCCGCGAAATATGCAGACCGGTATCCTCATCGCGTAACTCCGCCGCTGCAGTCAGTCGCTCAATAATTTCACGGCTCATATGCGTAATTTCGCCTAACGCCGCGTTCAACTGTGCGGTTCGCTGCTCCACCGTCCGCTCCAGTTCAATTTTGTAATTCTTCTCGATCTGCGTCAGGCGTTTGTAGTTAACTCCCTTTTCTACCGTGTGAACGAGTGCCGGCGGACGGTAAGGCTTGATGATAAAATCAAAGGCTCCCATTTGAATGGCCTTGACCGCTACATCCAGGTCAGCGTAGGCTGTCATCAGTACAACCGGGGTCTCCTTATCCAAAAAACGTATCTTTTCGAGCAGTTCCAACCCATCCATAATCGGCATATTGATGTCGGTCAGGACAAGGTCGACCGGTTCCATAACAAACTGCCTGACCGCTTCCAGGCCGTTTGAAAAGGGGCGCACCGTGAAACCATACTCCGAAAGCAGCGTTGTCACGCTCTCCAGTACAAAGCGGTCGTCATCGACCAGAAAAATATTTCCGTTCGTATTAGTGTTCATCGTTCAACACCTCACGTATCTTCATAAGCAATTCTTTGGGGGTAAAAGGTTTGGCAAGGAAATTCATCCCCTCTTGCAGCCCTAGCTGGCCATTGGCCACATCCTTCGCATATCCGCTGCAAAACAATACTCGCATCGTGGGTGCCATGGCTATAATTTCCGTGTAAACCGCTCCTCCACTCAGAGTCGGCATAATCGCATCCAGAATCACCAGACTGAGCCACTCCCGGTTTTCTCTGAATTTCGTGACCGCATCCTGACCGTCCACCGCCTCAATAACGGCATACCCGAATTCTTCCAGAATTTCCCTGGCAAGTCCGCGTGTGGTCTCATTATCTTCGGCAATAAGAATACCGACACTGCGCCCTTGAGAAGACACTGCTACAGCAGGAGCACTCTGTTCGGCAACCACTGGCGTTTCCTTCAGAAGCGGAAGATACAGCTCAAAAGTTGTTCCGCTACCGGGAGCACTCTGACAGACGATAAACCCACTATGCTCCTTGATGATACCGTAGACGATGGAAAGCCCCAGTCCGGTGCCCTTGCCAAGCTCCTTGGTCGTATAAAATGGCTCAAAAACATGCTTCAGGGTTTCTGCAGGCATACCGCCACCGCTATCGGCAAAAGTGAGCAGTGCATACTCCCCTGGATGCCCGAATCCCTTAGCCAGCACGAAGTCATTATCAATACTGAATGGCGTACTTGTAATGACGATTGAGCCACCGTGCGGCATGGCGTCTCTCGCATTGGTGGCCAGATTCATCAAAACCTGCTCGATCTGGCCGCTGTCAGCCATAACCGGCAGTTTCTGTTCATCAAGCCTCATTTCAAGATGAATGTCTTCATTGATCAGGCGCAGAAGCAGTTGATGCACCCTGCGTATAATCTCGTTGAGGTCAACATTCACCGGATTAGAGCTTTTTTTGCGACTGAATGCAAGCAATCCCTGGGTCAGAGTCGCTCCCCGTTCTGCAGTGGCGGAGATCTGTTCGGCAGTTTTTTTAAGTAAACTCCCCTCCGGAAGTTTAAGTTGCAAAATACTGGCATAACCGACGATGGCCGTCAGAATATTGTTGAAATCGTGGGCGATACCACCGGCCAGCTGGCCAACAGCCTCCATCTTCTGCACATGGCGTAACTGTCCCTCAAGTTGTTTACGATCAGTAACATCCTCCTTGATGGCAATAAAGTGCGTAATCTCCAGCCCGTCCCGAATAGGCGCAATCAGCGCCTGTTCCCAATACAGGTCGCCATTCTTCTTGCGGTTATGGAATTCTCCACGCCATTCTCCGCCCGCCAGAATCGTTTCCCAGAGCACCCTGTATTCCTCAGGCCTGGTTTCTCCCGTCTTAAGAATGCTGGAGTTCTGACCGATTACCTCCTCCAGGCTGTATCCGGTTAACATGGTAAAGTGTGGATTAACATATTCGATACTGCCGGAGGTATCGGTAATCAGCACTGAAGCGGGACTCTGTTCGACCGCTACAGAAAGTTTGTGCAAATCCTGCTCAGCTTTTTTTCGTTCAGACAGCTCCCGCTGCGATTCTTCATTTAGACGGGCATTTTCAAGAGCCAGTGAGGCCAGTTCGCCAAATTGGGAGAGAAGCTCCATCTGTTGATCATTGAAGATTATTCCGCTTTCTACAAAAACCAGCCCCAGGACACCAACCACTTCTTCACCGGTTTTGAGCGGTACTCCGGCCATGGCATGCAGCACATTACGGTCATTATCAGGAAGCCGCTCTTCCCAACAGCTGTAATCCGCAATGTTAAACGGCTCACCGGTGACCCAGATGCGACCGGCCAAACCCTGGCCCGGCTTAATGGGATAGTGCACCAGGCTGTTATAGATACCGCTCTGATACAGCATATCCAGTTCGCTGCCGGAACTGTTTTTTAAATAGACATAGCAATGTTCGGTGCCAATCAGCGACCCGGCCCGCGTCACAATCGCCTGGAGCAGACTGGCTACATCCAGACGTTTGATCAGCCCCAGAGTGGTTTCATGCAGCGCCTGCAGATAGGAATTCTGACAATGCAATTGAACGTCGGCCTGTTCACGACGCTCCAGATCTGCCAGTAAATCATTACGTTGCCGGTCCACTTCTGTAATCAGATCATTGAAAGTACGACCAAGGACCGCGACTTCATCTTCCCCCTGTATCCGGAAAAAACGATCCTGGCCCTCTTTGCCTCCCAAATACTCAACATGGCTTATAAGTTGCGTAATAGGACCCGTCAAACGATTGAGGTAATAGCGCATAATCCAGAACATGATAAAAGAGAGGAGCGGCAGGACAATCACAAAGATTCTTCTGAATTGTGTGACCGGCAGGTATGCCTCAGCTAAGGGATAGTTAGCACCGATAATCCAATCTTTTGTCGTTAAGTGCTTGAACGTAGCCAGGGTTTTTAATCCACGAGAATTAACCGTTTCACCCGTACCTTCGAAACCTTGCAAAGCCTTGTCAAGCAGCAGATTCGAGCCGAGCGGAAAATCCTTTTTTAAAATACGGTCTTTATCCGGATGGACAATCATGGTCCTCTTCGTATCAAAGAGATACATATAGCCGGTATGACCGATCTTGCGCTGATTGAGTCCACCCAGAAAATTAGAGCGCAGCAAATCGATACTGCCGCCAAGCACAGCCATTACTTTGCCTTCTGCATCCAGAATGGGAGCCGTGAGCATAATGGCGGGATGGCACGGTAAATTTGTTCTCCATGTGATCAGTCATTCATGACAGGAATTTTGAGTCATTTTCAAGTAATCAAAGACCATTCGTACGTTTCTCATGAGTTGTCTCATTTTTTGTGCGACACTTACC
>Ga0172367_10000714_pt1 | contig 50722 bp, 38 predicted proteins | sample Lak10m_FD_114542 | JGI IMG/M metagenome (GOLD analysis project Ga0172367, IMG submission 114542) | Freshwater microbial communities from Kabuno Bay, South-Kivu, Congo - kab_022012_10m | ecosystem: Environmental > Aquatic > Freshwater > Lake | place: Democratic Republic of the Congo: South-Kivu...
AGGGATTGAATTTCTGGATACGATGATTGTTGGTATCCAGCACAAAAACATTACCGCTCGTGTCAACAGCAAGCCCTTTTGGCATTTTCAGCACCCCTTCGGTTCCCCAGGTCAGCACAGCCTTGAAAACTTCCATCTCGGCCCGGACGAGCGAAGAGGTCATCAGCAGGCAGACGATACCTGAGGATACAAGCAGTCGGACAGTGTTTCGTAACAGGTTCAACATGACGTTCTCCTGATTGGGTTTAAGCGCCGACATGGATGGTTGTTGCATGTTTCAAACCGTAAGGCGAATAGATACGGACCTCGATACTGTCCCCGACTTGTGGCACACGGCGTAAGGTCAAGGTCTTGCTGCGGCCCGACACCAAAGGTATCCAACTCTCCAGATAACCGTTATGCATGACGATAGCGCGTAGCGGATAGCCCTGCGGGTCATCACCCGTGAGCGTGAGAACTTGCCCTTCCAGTGATGCAGTGACCTGTGGAGCCAGTAATTGATTGAAATCTTTACCTGTCTTCCCAAAGCTTACAGAGAAATTCGGGTGGCTGGATGTCTGGTGGTCCCCCCCGGGGTTGAATGAGGAATACCAGTGATAACGGCTGCGTGACGGACCTGAATCCAGTAACTGGAAGGTCACATTGGTCGATTCGGCATATTCTGGCAGGTCATCAAAGGTTGTTATGGCGCCGGTCGAGTATCCCGATACCTTGTCATAGACTTTATTACGTAACAGGATATTGCCCGTTCCCGTGGCGGTATGCACGTCTGTCATGCTGATGCCATGGGTATCATTGATACCCGGAATACCTATCCGGTTATTGCTCAGGATGATGTTATCCGACAGGTTGGCCGCAAGCCCTCCCACGGCCGCCTCGACATTGGGGAAACCGATCCAGTTGCCCAGAAAACTGATATTGTTGGGGCGGCAGGATATCCCGCCAGGAAAGACACAGTCGGCGCCAAACACGCCGAGGCCGCCATTATGAGCCGTATTATTCCTGACCATGACATTGCTGACCGGACCATAGGCAGGCGCAATGGAAATCGCCCCGGTTGCCGAGACCAGTTTTACCTTGTCCATGACCGCCTGCTCGATCAGCAGGTTATCAACCTTGTCATGATTAAGGTAATCGGCCGCCCCGCCTTCCACCTCCACGTCGATACCAACGCCTGAGCCGCCCCCGTTGACGTCCAGCCAGGTATTTTGGTCATCGGTCAGGACCGTCTTGATGGAACAGGTTTTACAGGTGCCGATATGAATTCCCATCCGGGCATAATCATAAACAGCCACGCGCTCGATTTTCACGTTTTCATTGCCGCGCATGCCGTTGGAAACGGTCAAACCTTCCAGGACAAAGCCTTTGAATATCAGGTCACGCAAGGTCAGGTTTTTGGCTTGCTGAACCCACAAACCGAACCAGCCTGACCCCATCGCGGTGGTTGGCTGGGGATTCCTGCGCCCATCGAATGTCAGCCGTTCAATCTTGACGCCCGACGGGAAGCGTTTGCCTAGCGCCGGATTCTGGTAAAGACCGGGTATTTCCATGACGTTGTTAGGATTGCCATTGCTGTCTGCCAGCATCGCCAGGGTCGTGTCCCAATGACCCTGCAAGGTCAGGCGTCGACTCAGGGTCAAGGGTGTTTCAATATCAAAGGTCCCGCTACCCAAACACACCACACCCCCCACCGGCACGGAATCCAGCGCTTGCTGGATTGCGGCGCTATCTCCCAGATTATCATCAGGAACTGCCCCAAAACTGGCAGGATCGATACATCCGGCCATCAGATTGGACACTGGAAGGCCCAGACCCAGAACAAGACACAAGCCCAGTATTTGGTTCATGCAATCCTCCTCAAACCGGTTGAAATTTGGACGCTACCCTAAATTGAGTAGCGCCGAAGATAGGGAATGGGGTCAGGTCTCATCAACCAGCCTCATATAGCTGAGGCAAAGTCTAGGATGGGGTGCCCCATAACCCGCCGCAAAATCCTGTTGACCTGGCATATCGAAAGAAAGGCGGCACACCATTGTGATTGATATCCGGCAAAATTGAAAAGCGCGGCACGTTATTAGCTTGTTTGAACCGTTCGTTGACTCAGCTCATTCACATTTTGACTGAAGCCTTGTCAGTCAGCCATGGTGTGCGGAATTCAAACCCCTGTCAGCTCGCCTTCGGCGTGATGGACGTCTGAGCCGGGGCTTTTGGTCAGTCCCGTGACGGCATTCTGGTCCCTGCCGATATTGATGGACCAAGGGTCCGTCCCAACATGAGAATGGCCGTCGACGACGAGCATGTTGGGGCTGTTCATAAAAATGGCATAACACCCTGATATGCTTGATGAAGAGTGCAACACGAGAGACCATCATGAGTGACCATGCCCCTTCAGTAGCCATCAAGCCCGACCTCAACCAACAACCCAGCGCTTTCGGAAGCTATACCTTTCTCATCATTCTCGCCGCCGGGGTCTCCTTCACGGGCATCAGCCTGTTTGGGGACATTGCGCGAACCGCCGAACCGGTGACCACCTGGCTACCTTTCGCGCTGCTGGGAGGCGCGTTACTCATTGCCCTGGGGTTCGAATTCGTGAATGGCTTCCATGATACGGCCAATGCCGTGGCGACAGTGATCTACACCCACTCGCTCCCACCGCACGTCGCCGTTATCTGGTCCGGGCTCTGGAATTTCCTGGGTGTCCTGGTGTCCAGTGGAACCGTGGCTTTCGGCATCATTTCGCTACTGCCGGTGGAGCTGATCCTGCAAGTGGGAAGCCGCGCCGGGTTCGCCATGGTGTTTGCTCTGCTCATCGCGGCGATCATCTGGAATCTTGGCACTTGGTGGCAGGGCTTGCCGGCCTCGTCCTCGCACACCATGATTGGCTCCATCATCGGCGTCGGGGTTGCCAATGCCCTGATGCAGGGCCGCGACGGTACCACCGGAGTGGATTGGACCCAGGCCATCAAGGTAGGCTATTCGCTCCTGCTTTCCCCTCTGATCGGCTTCGGCCTGGCGGCATTGTTGCTGCTGGTGCTGCGATATTTCGTAAAAAACCCGGCACTGTATCGGGAACCCCAGGGACAGCGTCCGCCACCCTGGTGGATACGTAGCTTGCTGGTTCTAACCTGTACCGGGGTGTCCTTTGCCCACGGCTCCAACGACGGGCAAAAGGGCATGGGTCTCATCATGTTGATTCTGGTGGGTACGGTGCCCATCGCCTATGCGCTGAATCGAGCGATGCCCAGAGATGAGATTGTGCAGTTCGAGGCCATGACCCATGTCAGTCAGGAGTCCCTTAGACGTCTGGCGCCTGCGCCGGCGCCCGCCTATCCCGACCAGGTGTTATCGACTTTTATTCGGACCCACACTCTGACACCCGCGGTCATTCCCGCCCTGACGGTATTGATCGGGTCAATAGGCGACCAGATTCGGGACCATGAAACGCTCTCGCACATCCCTGCCGCAGCGGTTCCCAATGTCCGCAATGACATGTACCTGGCGTCGGAAACCATCCGACTGCTTGACAAGCACCACCACGCCATCCTGGATAAGGAAACGCGCGCCAATCTCCAGACATTCAGAACCTTGCTGGATTCCGCGACCAAATTCATTCCGGTATGGGTTAAGGTTGCCGTCGCGATCGCGCTCGGTTTGGGCACCATGATTGGGTGGAGACGGATCGTAGTGACGGTGGGGGAGCGCATCGGTAAGACTCACCTGACCTACGCCCAAGGCGCCAGCGCGGAGTTGGTGGCGATGCTGACCATTGGCGCAGCGGACCTCTTTGGCTTGCCGGTCTCCACCACGCATGTATTGTCCTCGGGGGTAGCCGGCACCATGGCGGCCAATGCCTCGGGACTGCGGATGGGCACGATTCGCAACCTGTTGATGGCCTGGTTTTTGACGTTGCCAGCCGCCATGTTGTTATCCGGCAGTTTGTACTGGCTGTTTTCTTTGCTGGCCGGGCTAGCGTGATGAAATCGAAAAGGCTTGTGTGGTCAATTTGGCGAGGGTGTCATCAACAGGCACCGTGACAATCCGATACCTGGCCAACAACTCCAATGCCTTATCACGGCCTGCCATACCAATGCGCGTCGTAAATATCCTTCAAAATTATGGCTGTCATGGGGTGACTCTTGCATACCCCAACCCGTGAGTACTCTCGCCGCCTGTCTGGCAGAAAGAGGGGGAGCGTCCGCCCCAAAACAAAAAGGCGGGATGAACCCGCCTTTTTGCTGGATGCCGAATCGGTCTCAGTTGATGACCGGGTCCAGTTTGCCCTTGGCGTAAAGTTCGGTCATTTCCGCCAGGCTGATCGGCTTGATGCTGGAGGCTTTGCCGGCGGTACCGAAGGCTTCGTAGCGGTCCTTGCAGATCTGCTTCATACCCTTGGTGGCCGCGGCCAGGAACTTCCGGGGATCGAATTCCTTCTTGTTCTCCGCGAAGAACTTGCGCATCGCGCCGGTGGAAGCCATGCGCAGGTCGGTGTCGATGTTGACCTTGCGGACGCCGTGTTTGATGCCTTCGACGATTTCCTCGACCGGTACGCCGTAGGTCTCGCCCATGTCGCCGCCGTACTCGTTGATGATCTTCAACCAGTCCTGCGGAACGGAGGAGGAACCATGCATCACCAGATGGGTGTTGGGGATGCGGGCGTGGATGGCCTTGACGCGGTCGATGGCCAGAATGTCGCCGGTCGGCGGACGGGTGAACTTGTAGGCGCCATGCGAGGTGCCGATAGCGATGGCGAGCGCGTCAACCTTGGTCTTCTTGACGAAGTCGGCGGCTTCCTCGGGGTCGGTGAGCAGCATGGAGTGATCTAGACTGCTGCCGCCGTGCTCCAGAGAGCCCAGGCAGCCCAGTTCGCCTTCGACGGACACGCCGCAGGCATGGGCCAGTTCGGCCACCTTGGCGGTGACTTCGACGTTGTACTCATAGGTTGCCGGGGTCTTGGCGTCTTCCTGCAGGGAGCCGTCCATCATGACGGAGCTGAAACCGCTCTGGATGGAGCGGAAGCAGACCGCCGGGGAGGCGCCATGATCCTGATGCACGCAAATCGGGATTTCCGGGTACATTTCCAGGGCGGCGTAGACGAGGTGACGCAGGAACGGTTCACCCGCGTATTTACGGGCGCCGGCGGAAATCTGAATCAATGCCGGGCTGTCGGTTTCCTTGGCGGCCTCCATGATCGCCTGGAGCTGTTCCAGGTTGTTGACGTTGAAGGAGGGAACGCCGTAATCGTTTTCAGCCGCGTGGTCGAGCAACTGACGGAGTGAAATAAGGGCCATGGTTGATCCTCTATCGATGGTTCACAAACCCCGGCAGGCCCCTAACCTGGGACCCGCCGGGATCGGGGTTATCAGAACAGTCCTTCGACGGTCTTGACGACGTTATCGACGGTGAAGCCGAACTCCTTGAAGAGTTCGCCCGCCGGCGCGGATTCGCCGAAGCGATCCAGACCGAGGACTTTGCCGCCGAAGCCGACATACTTGTACCAGGCGTCGGTCACGCCGGCCTCCACGGCAACCCTTCGGGTTACGGACGGCGGCAACACCGAGTCGCGGTATTCCTGGCTCTGGGCCTCGAAGACGTTGGTCGAGGGCAGGGACACCACGCGAACATTCTTGCCCTTTTCAGCCAGCGCTTCCTGTGCCTTGACCGCCAGTTCCACTTCGGAACCGGTGGCAATGATGATGGCATCCGGGGTTCCGGCGCAATCACGCAGGATGTAGCCACCCTTCTCGATGTCGGCGATCTGCTCGGCCGTGCGGCTGACATGCATCAGGTTCTGACGAGAGAAGATGAGCGTGCTCGGCCCCGACTTGTGGTCGATGGCCGCCTTCCAGGCGACGGCGGATTCGACCGCGTCGGACGGACGCCAGACCCGCATGTTGGGAATCATGCGCAAGGTCGCCGTCTGCTCGACCGGCTGGTGGGTCGGACCGTCCTCGCCCAGACCGATGGAGTCGTGGGTGTAGACGAAGATGGTGGGGATCTTCATCAGGGCCGCCATGCGCAGCGCATTGCGAGCGTACTCGGAGAACATCAGGAAGGTCGCGCCGTAAGGAATGAAACCGCCGTGTACCGCAACGCCATTCATGATGGCTGACATGCCGAACTCGCGCACGCCGTAGTACACGTAGTTACCATTGTGACCCGGGGCGCAGACATCGCGGCAACCGGACCACAGGGTCAGGTTGGAGCCGGCGAGGTCGGCGGAGCCGCCCAGCAATTCGGGCAGCAGCGGACCGAAGCCGTTGAGGGTGTTCTGCGAAGCTTTGCGGCTGGCAATGGTTTCGCCCTTTTCGTTGACCTTGGCGACGAACGCAGCGGATTTCTCGGCCCAGTCGCGGGGCAGTTCGCCCGCCATGCGGCGCTCGAATTCGGCGGCCAGTTCCGGGAACTCACGGCGATAATGCTCGAAGCGATCATTCCAGTCACCTTCGACCTTGGCGCCAATTTCCTTGGCATCCCAGCCCTCGTAAACTTCAGCCGGTATTTCAAACGGGGCATGATGCCAGCCCAGGTTTTCGCGGGTCAGGGCTACTTCATCGTTGCCCAGCGCGGCGCCATGGCATTCTTCCTTGCCCTGCTTGTTGGGCGAACCGAAACCGATGATGGTCTGGCAGCAGATGATGGACGGCTTGTCGGTGACCGAGCGAGCTTCCTCGATGGCCTTCTTGACGGCTTCGGGATCATGACCGTCGACCTTGGGAATGACATGCCAGCCATAGGCCTCGAACCGCTTCGGGGTGTTATCGTGGAACCAGCCGACGACATCGCCATGGCCGCGAACTTCACCGTCGATGGAGATGTTGTTGTCGTCGTAAAAGGCGATCAGCTTGCCGAGCTTCATGGAGCCGGCCAGCGAGCAGGCCTCGTGAGAGATGCCTTCCATCAGGCAGCCGTCACCCAGGAAGACATAGGTGTAGTGATCGACGATATCGTGACCGGGACGGTTGAACTGCCCGGCCAGGGTTCTTTCGGCCAAGGCCATGCCCACCGCATTGGTGATACCCTGTCCCAGGGGGCCCGTGGTGGTTTCGACTCCCGGGGCGTAACCATATTCAGGATGTCCGGGGGTCTTTGAATGCAACTGGCGGAATCGCTTCAGTTCGTCGATGGGAAGCTCGTAGCCGGTCAGGTGCAAGAGCGAGTAGATCAGCATCGAGCCGTGTCCGTTGGACAGTACGAAACGGTCACGATCCGGCCATTTGGGATTCACCGGGTTATGCCGCATGTAATCATTCCACAGAACCTCGGCTATGTCGGCCATACCCATAGGCGCTCCCGGATGTCCGGAATTCGCCTTCTGCACGGCGTCCATGCTCAAAGCGCGGATGGCATTCGCAAGTTCTCGGCGCGAGGGCATGATGTTCTCCTAAAATATTGTTGATGAATATGGAACGAAGAATTATCCATCAGAGTCCGGTGGTTTGTCACGATATACCCCTACCGTCCCGAGCGAATAAAACCTCTTGGCTGCTTATTGTAAAGATCCATGACGCGGTGCACTGAACCACGCGCTACGGGATGCGAACTTTAGCGGTCCGCAAGCATAAGAAAAAGTAATTTATTTTTACCGATAGAATAAGAAATTCGTATGATCCAGAGCCTACCGCCACCATGAACGTAACCCTCAAACAACTCAAGGTCTTCGAGCGTGTCGCGAGACGGCTCAGTTTCACGCGCGCGGCGGAGGAACTGTACCTGACGCAACCCGCCGTTTCCATGCAAATCAGACAGTTCGAGGAAGCCATAGGCCTGCCGTTGTTTGAGCGCCTGGGCAAGAAGATTTACCTCACCGAGGTGGGCGAGGAACTCTACAAGCTCAGTCGCAACATCGCTCGGCAACTGGACGAGGCGGAACAACTGATCGAGGAACTCAAGGGTACGGATACCGGACGGCTCCGGGTCTCAGTGGCCAATACCGTGCATTACTTCGCCATTCGGCTGCTGGGCGAATTCTGCCGCCGCCACCCCAAGGTCCGGGTCCAGTTCAAGGTCACCAACCGCAAGGGGCTGTTGCAAAGCCTGGAGGATAACGAGGCGGATCTTCTGCTGATGGGCAAGCCACCCGAAACCCATGAACTGGAGGCGGAATCCTTTCTGACCAATCCGCTTGTGATTATCGCCCCACCCAATCACCCTTTGCGCGGGCGAATCAACATTCCCCTCACGGCATTGGCCAACGAAACCTTCATCATGCGCGAGGTCGGATCCGGGACGCGCAATTCCGTCGAGCGCTTCCTGGAGGAACGCGGGGTACGGCTGACTGTCAGCATGGAGATGAATACCAACGGCGCCATCAAGCAGGGCGTCGAGGAAGGGTTGGGTCTTGGCATCGTCTCCATCCACACGCTGGAGAGAGAACTGGAAAGCGGCCGACTGGCGGTGTTGGATGTGGAATCCTTTCCCATCCTGCGCCAATGGTTCCTGGTCCATCGTGCGGGCAAACGGCTTTCGGCCCTGGCCACCGAATTTGCCGATTTCGTCCGGCATGAAGCCCAGCATTTCGTGCGGAATGACATCATCGAAACCGCCCTGGGCCGGTCACTGGCGGATCTCAGGAACCTTGATCCAGATCCACCCTGAGATTGTCGATCAGCCTCGCCCTGCCCAAACGTGCGGCGGCCAGCACCACCAGGGCGGAATCCGCCATAGCCGGAATGCCCAAATCCTCGCGGCGACGAATGGCCACATAATCCACTTTAAATCCCGTGTGCTCCAGAGCCCTGGAACAGGCCTGCTCGATATCCGTGAAATCCCGGCGACCTTGCGTCAAGGCCTCCGCCACCCAACTCAACCGGGCATACAACTGCCCCGCCAGGCACCTTTCATCGGCCGAGAGATAGCTATTGCGGGAGCTCATCGCCAGCCCATCACCCTCCCGGACCGTGGGCACCCCGACAATGCGGATGGGGAGATTCAGATCCGCCACCATGCGGCGAATCACCATCAATTGCTGAAAATCCTTCTCCCCAAACAGGGCCACATCGGGCTGCACCAGGTTGAACAGCTTCATCACAACCGTGGCCACGCCCCGAAAATGACCAGGACGGAATTGTCCGCAAAGCTCATCCGACAGCCCCGGCACTTCGACAAAGGTCAAGGCCTGGGTCGGACGCGGATACATATCCGCCACCGTTGGCATGAACAATACGTCAACGCCAAGAGCCTTCAGCCTGGCGGAATCCTCCTCGATGGTGCGCGGATAGGCGGCGAAATCCTCGGTAGGACCGAATTGCAAGGGATTGACGAACAGGCTGACCACAACCCGCCGAGCCTCGCGTTGCGCCTCCTCGACCAGATGCAGGTGGCCGGCATGCAGATTGCCCATGGTAGGGACCAGGGCGATGACCTCTCCGTGACGCCGCCACGCACGGATCAGCTCGTACATGCTGGCAACATGGCTGACGGTATGCATGGGGGCTTATGCGTGGCTCTAAAAACAGTGCTCAGCCGCGGGAAACTCTCGCTCTCGCACCGCACGCACATAGCTATCCAGGGCACTGGCAATACCCGTCGAGGCCCCCAGAAAATTCCGGCAAAACTTTGGGCAATGAGGCGTCAAACCCAGCATGTCATAACACACCAGAACCTGTCCGTCGCAATCCGGCCCCGCGCCGATGCCGATCGTCGGAATGGCCAGTGTCAGGCTTATTTCACTTGCCAGGCTGGACGGTACGCATTCGAGCACCAGCAGGGCGGCGCCCGCTTCCTGCAGAAGAATGGCGTCTTCCAGCAGTATTTGCGCGGTTCGCTCGTCACGGCCTTGCACCCGGTAACCACCGAGCCGATGAATCGATTGGGGTAGCAACCCGAGGTGAGCACAGACAGGAATGGACTGTTCGGTCAAGGCGCGAACGACCTCCAGCCGGCCCCGGCCGCCTTCCAGTTTGACCATCTGGGCGCCGCTCTCCCTGATCAGCCGGGCCGCGCTTTCCAGGGCTTGTGTGGGTGAGGCATACGTCATGAAGGGCAAATCCACGACCATGAACGCCCGTTGCACGGCGCGCTTTACGCAGGCCGCGTGATAGACCATCTCATCGAGGGTGACCGGCAGGGTGGTTTCATGCCCTTGCACGACCATGCCCAGGGAATCTCCCACCAGGATGAGATCAACCCCGGCCCGATCCATCGCCCGGGCGAATGAGGCATCGTAAGCGGTCAACGCGGCAATTTTCTGGCCGCGTGTCTTCATGGCCTGCAGGTCAGGCAGACTGAGCGGTTGTTGCGGGTCAAGCATGGTTGATGACGGTCAGACCCCGCCGCGGGCACGCCCGGACCAGATCGCTTAGCAAACCCAACCCCGGTATCCGCAGTTCGGGGGCGATTTCCTCCAGCGGATAGAGCACAAACTCACGGCTGGCCAGACCGGGATGCGGGAGGGTCAGGCGTTCCAACTGAAGAATTTGATCACCATAGAGGAGGATATCGAGATCGAGCGTGCGAGGCCCCCACCGCTCACCGACACGCACCCGGCCATGGGCGGACTCTATGGCCTGGAGCCGATCCAGCAAATCGAGCGGTTCCAAAGTGACATCGATGGCCATGACCGCGTTGACATAGTCCGGTTGGTCCCGCGGCCCCAACGGTGTGCTTTGATAGAGACTGGAAAAACCGGCCTCCTGGACCCCCGCCAGATCCTGGATGGCCAACCGGGCGGAGCGTATTCGCCCCGCCGGTTGCTCCAGATTGCCGCCCAGGCCGATATAGGCTCTGACAGGCAGGGTCTTAAGCGCCGGGGACATGTTGGGTGGGTTTCTTGCGGGGACGGCGACGGCGGGTGCGATTGCGCGGGGAGGAATGACTGCCGCTTCGGATCATGGACTTTTGCTCGGATTCACTCGCGGACTGGAATCGCGTCCACCAATCCGCCAGAGCGGGATCCGCCTCGCCAGTCATGGCGCGCAGCACCAGAAAATCATAGGCGGCCCTGAACCTCGGATGCCCCAGCAAGCGAAATGGCCGCCCCCCCTGGATCATCTCGAAGCGGGGTTGCAATGACCACACTTCCCGCACCGGAAAACCGACGGTTTTCGGCAGAGCCGTGATGCGCGCCTGGCGCTGGATGATCTCATTACCGGCATCCTGATAAGCCAGTATCGCATTCTGACCGGACGCCATGAGACGATGGGCACGGTCCCTGACCGGCTCCCAAAGCAGCGCCGCGAAGAGGAAATAAGGCGTGACGGGCTTGCCCTCGGCAATCCGGGTATCGGTCTGGTCCAGGGACTTGGCCAAAAAAATCAGGGGAAATCCCTCCGGCTCACGCCCCAGACAGCGATCGGTTTCGGGAAACAGCGCCGCGAACAACCCGTAATGGCGCAGTTGCTCGAAGGTCTGTACAGCATAACCCGAGAACATCAACTTCATGATCTCATCGAAAAGACGAGCCGCCGGGATTTCGTGCAGCAGTTTGCCCAATCGGTGGATGGGCTGGGCGGATTCCGGATGGATGGAGAAACCCAGTTTCACCGCGAAACGGACGGCCCGCAGCATTCTGACGGGGTCCTCGCGATAGCGCTGCTCCGGGTCGCCGATCAGCCGCAGCATGCAGGCCCGATGATCGTCCATACCGCCGACGAAATCGACCACGGAAAAATCACTGATGTTGTAATACAGGGCGTTGACCGAGAAATCCCGCCGGAACGCATCCTCCTCGATCGTGCCGTAGACGTTATCCCGCAGAATCCTGCCATTTTCCAGGACGCGCTCATCATGCGACTCCTCGCCCTGCAAGGCTCTAAAGGTAGCCACCTCTATGATTTCCTGACCGAAATGCACATGCGCCAGCCGGAAGCGACGACCGATCAGACGACAATTGCGGAACACCCCCCGGATTTGCTCGGGATGGGCATTGGTCACCACATCAAAGTCCTTGGGTTCACGGCCCAGCAGCAGATCGCGGACGCACCCACCCACGAGATAAGCCTCGAATCCGGCTTTCTTCAGGCGATACAACACCTTCAGGGCATTATCACTCACCAGTGAGCGCGAAAGGGTATGCTCCGAGCGTGGGTAGATTCTGGGCAGTCCGCTGGGTTCCTGTACGGTCGGCGGTTGTGGAACCGTTTCAGGTGGAGGGCTGATCAGATTCTTGATGAAGTCGAGGATGGACAGATGAGTCCCTTTGGGTGCAATGGCAGGTTAATGGGACGAATGGTAACGCAGCGAGGCGGAAACAGGCAAAAGATGCCCCCGTTACCGAAAAACGGCTAATATGCCCCTTCCATTGATTGAGCATCAGGTATCCCATGCAAATCGCGCATCAGAAAGTCGTATCCATACACTACACGCTAACCAACGTCGATGGCGATATCATCGACAGCTCCGAAGGCAGCGAGCCACTCTCCTACCTGCACGGCTTCGGCAACATCATACCAGGACTGGAAAATGCCCTGACTGGCCGCAAAGCCGGTGACCGTTTCACTGTCTCCGTGGCTCCCGCCGAGGGCTATGGCGAACGCGACGACGGGATGATTCAGTCCGTGCCCCGAAACGCTTTTCAGGGAGTCGACGAGATTCAGCCCGGTATGCAGTTCCAGGCCCAGTCTCCGGAGGGCATGCAACTCGTCACCGTGATTGGCGTTGAGGAGGATGAGGTGATCCTGGACGGCAACCACCCCATGGCTGGCCTGACTCTCAATTTCGCCGTCGAAATCACCGATGTTCGGGACGCCACTCATGAGGAACTGGACCATGGCCATGTTCATGGACCGGGTGGCCACCATCATCACTGAGTGCATCAGTCATCATAACGTCAACAGGGAAATACCTCGCCCGGGAGGGTGGGGAATAATCGCCTAAGGTCTCCCCCACAAGCCAACAACGCCGGGTGTTTAACGCCCGCGGCGGGTTATGGCGCGCTAACCTCTTGATTCATCATACTGAATCATGCTTGGCGCGCCTGACACCGACACTAGCGACCCGACTCTCCCGTCAATTCGGCCAGCTTCTTTTCCAGTCGCTTGAGCCGCGTCCATATATCGTGCAATTTGGGTATGACGGCCATGTTCTTCAGATATTGCTGCAGCGGTTGAGCCGGTCCGCCGGCATACGCACCCGGCGCCTTGATGCTATTGTTGAGACCGGCCCTGTGCAGCAAGAAGGTATCATCCGGTACGCTGACATGGTCCAGCGTGCCGGTTTGACCGGAGGCAATCACCCGCTTCCCGAAGCGCGTGGAACCGGAAAGTCCTGTGTGGGCGCAGAGGATGCTGTCTTCACCAATCTCGACGTTGTGGCCCAGATGACACATGGCGTCAATGACGGCGCCGGCATGGATATGGGTGGCCCCGTAGGTGGCACGATCGATGTTGGTATTGGCGCCGATGATGACACGGTCCTCGATGAGGACCGTACCCGTATGCGGAATGCGGTGATTGCGCCGCCGCTCGTCCTGGGCAAAACCAAACCCCTCCGAGCCGATCACGCACCCCGCTTTGAGAATCACATCGCTGCCGATCCGACAGCCATAACCCACCACGCAGCCCGGGTGCAGCACCGTCCCGGCGCCGATGACCGCATCGTGTTCAATGACGACATTCGCCATCAGCACCACGCGCTCGCCCAGCCTGACTTCCCGACCGATGACGACGCCCGGACCAATCACGGCATCCACCGGTACGGACACGGTTTCATGAATGATGGCTGATGGGTGGAGCCGCGGCCATTCGGTGGCCCGAACGTCACGATCCGCAAAGGTCTGCTTGAGGATGGCCATGGCCAGGCGCACATTGGGCGCCGTGAGAATGGCCAATTCCCCTTGATTCCCGAGTTCCGCCGCCAGCGCCTCGCTGATGACCACGCCCGAAGGGTGTTGCGACCGTACCCGATCGAGGTACTTGGCGTGATCGATGAATACCAGATCGCCGGGCTGACACTCTTCGATGGGTGAAATACGCCGCAACATCAGATCGGGGCCTGAATGAGCCACTATCAACCCCTGGGCGCTGAAGCGTTCGAGAATTTGGGAAGCGAGGAGGTTCATGTCTTACCACAGGATGAAATGTAACCTGCTCATGATAGCCCAAGTACCCGAGCCATGATGGATACCATGGCCCGTCTCTCTAGGCTAAGTTGCATGATGCTACAGGGTTTACGGTAAACTTTCGCCGATGCGCTTCTTCGCGGGGAATCCGAATTCGATGGATATCACTCCCCCGTAGCCATCGCCATAGGACAACCCTGTCTCGTCTCAACTCCAGCCATCGAATTAAAGACCACCCCAGCCCTCATCAGCCTGAGTCAACTTTCACAGAGAACCACCCACTTGGCTGCCGAATTACAGGAACACCCTACCCCCGATTCCCTGATCGAGAGCACCGCCTCCGAACCCCGGTATCAGCGTTTCTCTCAGGAATTGGTGGCGCGCGGTAAATTGCGCGAGACCGAGGTCATCCGCGCGCAACGGTTGGCCGCGCAAACCGACGAAACCCACATCCCGGCCTTGCTGGTGAAGCTGGGGGTGGTTTCAGAACGCGATACCGCGGAAATCCTCGCTGAAGTCAGCGGCCTGCCGCTGGTCGCACCCGAGGATTATCCGGATAGCTCACCCCTGCCCGAGACAGTCTCCATACGCTTCCTCAAGGAAAATCATCTGATCGGCCTGGCCGCCAACGACAGTTCGATCACGGTGGCCGTGACCGACCCCTTCGACCAGGAATTGCTGGACGCCATCGCCCTGGCCTGCGATCGGCCCGTACTCGCGCGGGTGGGGCTGGGGAGCGAGATCGATCGCGCGCTGGAGACCCAACTCGGCCCCGGCAAGTCCCTGATGGGTGAGATTACCGATACCTTCGGCAGCGACGAGGATATCAACGAGGCCGATGTCGAGCATCTCAAGGATCTGGCGTCGGAGGCCCCGGTCATCCGCATGGTGAATCTCATCATGCAACGCGCCGTGGAAATGCGCGCCTCGGATATTCACGTCGAGCCGTTCGAGCAAATCCTCAAGGTTCGGCTACGCGTGGATGGCGTCCTCCGCGAGATCGAATCGCCGCCGGTACGCTCCACCGCCGCCGTGATCTCGCGCATCAAGATCATGGCCAAACTCAACATCGCCGAACGCCGCTTGCCGCAGGATGGCCGCATCAAATTACAGGTGCAGGGCAAGGAGCTGGATCTGCGCGTCTCCACCGTGCCCACCATGTTCGGGGAAAGCGTCGTCATCCGCCTGCTGCACAAGGAAAGCATCAAATTCGACTTCTCCACGCTGGGCTTCGAGGGTGAATCACTGAAGCGCTTCCTCGATGTACTGGAAACACCCCATGGCATTATCCTCATTACGGGGCCAACCGGCAGTGGCAAGAGCACCACTCTTTACACGGCGCTGCACAAGATCAACACACCCGACCGCAAGATCATCACCGTGGAAGACCCGGTGGAATATCAACTGGTGGGCGTCAATCAGATTCAGACCAAGCCTCAAATTGGCCTGACCTTCGCCCAGGCGCTCCGCTCCATCGTCCGCCAGGATCCGGACGTGATCATGATCGGTGAGATGCGCGACATCGAAACCGCGCGCATCGCCGTGCAATCCGCGCTGACCGGGCATCTGGTCCTGTCGACCCTGCACACCAACGACGCGGCGGGTGGTGTGACCCGGCTGCTGGACATGGGACTGGAGGATTACCTCATCACCTCGACCGTGAATGGCATCCTGGGCCAGCGGCTGGTCCGGCGGCTGTGTCCGCACTGCCGGGAAGTCTACGAACCGTTGCCCGAGGTGGCCGCCGAGTTGAAACTGTGGAATTACAGCGACGAGCGTACCATCCACCTTTACCGGCCGGCCGGCTGCGACGCCTGCGACGGCACGGGCTATCGGGGGCGGTTGGCGATCACCGAGTTGCTGGTCATGAGCGACGACATCCGCCGGCTGGTCATCAGCAACGCGTCGGCGCGCAAGATCGAGGAACAGTCACTGCTGGAAGGCATGCACACCATGTACGAGGACGGCATCCGCAAATCCGTGCAGGGCATGACGACCGTGGAAGAAGTCCTGCGCGTCACCGCCGACAGTTGATCAGCCGGAAACCCACGTAAAACCATGCCTCAATACCGCATCAAGGCCGTCAATCGGGATGGCGAGACCATCGAGGAAGATCGCGAGGCGCCCAGCGAAAGCGCCCTGATCCTCAGCTTGCAGGAGGAGGGCTTGCTGCCCATCCGCATTGCGGCAGCCGGCTCTGGCGGTCTGGCCTTCCTGCGCTTTGGCCGTCGCGGCGCGAAAATTTCACACAAGCAGGTCACGCTGTTCACGCGCGAGTTGCTGACCCTGCTGGAGGCCGGCTTGCCGTTGGACCGTGCCTTGAACATCCTGCTGGAGCTGACGGCGGGTGAGCCTGAATTCAACGCCATGATTGGCAAGATCCTGGAGAAGATCAAAGGCGGCGCGCAGCTTTCCGATGCCCTCGAAGCCCAGGGGCCGGTGTTTTCCCGGTTCTACCTGAATCTGATCCGGGCTGGCGAGGCCGGCGGCGCGATTGAAGTCGTGCTGGATCGCCTGACGAAATATCTCGATAGCTCCAAGGAACTTCGTGATACGGTGACCACCGCCATGATCTACCCGATCATTCTGGTCATCATGGCGATCGGCTCGCTGCTGTTGCTGTTGACCTTCGTAGTGCCGCAATTCACCGAGATGTTCGACAGCGCCGGCAAGGAATTGCCGGTCCCGACCCAGATTGTCGTCGGCGCGGCGGATGCGATACGCTCCTATTGGTGGACCCTGATTCCCCTGATTGCCCTGGTCAGCGCCTGGATTCGGTATCAGCGGTCCGATCCGGTCCGCCGGCTGGTCTGGGATGGCTGGATGCTCCGGCTGCCGCTGTTCGGCGAACTCATGCTGAAATTCCAGGTGGCCAGTTTCAGCCGTACCCTCGCCACGCTGCTGACCAACGGCGTGCCCTTGCTGGCGGCGCTATCCATTGTCAAGGACACCTTGGACAATCGCCTGGTCGCGCAAAAACTGGGGCTGGCCGTCGAAAGCCTCAAGGAGGGCGGCGGCATGACCGCACCGCTGATGGAGGCGGAAATTTTCCCCTCGCTGGCGATGCAGATGATCAAGCTGGGCGAGGAATCGGCCCAACTCCCGGAAATGCTGGATCGCGTCGCAACCACCTATGACAAGGAAATCAAGATCTCCATCCAGCGCTTGCTGGCGCTGCTGGAACCGATACTGATCGTGGGCCTGGGCATCATGATCGGCGGCATCATCATTTCCATCCTGATGGCGATTCTGAGCGTCAATGATCTGGCTTTCTAATGGATTCGGCGATCGCAAGCCGAGCAGCGCCAAAGCATCCGTTTTTCAATCGGGAGGCGGTTCAACTCGCGAAAAATTACATGAAGTGGGAAAATCCCGCGCCTCACGTGAACTTCAACGGGCGTGGACCAGCGCCTTGCCCCAACACCCCAACACCGTCTGACAATCAACCAACAGAGATATGATGAAACAACCTACGCTGCACTTCCCGCGAGCCTCGGCCCGGACACAAACCGGATTCACCCTGATCGAACTGCTGGTGGTGCTCGCCATCATCGGCCTGCTGGCCGGCCTGGTAGGCCCTCAGGTCATCAAGCATCTCGGTGAATCCAAAACCAAGACCGCCAAATTGCAAATCGAGGAATTGACCTCCGCGCTGGATATGTACCGCCTGGATGTTGGGCGTTACCCCAACACCGAGGAGGGACTGGGCGCGCTGGTCGAACAACCCACCAGCGCCAAGTACTGGAATGGCCCCTACCTCCGCAAGAAGAAGATGCCCGCCGACCCGTGGAACAACCCTTATCACTACGTGGTGCCGGGCCAGCACGGCAAATTCGATATCTTCAGCCTCGGCGCCGATAATGCCGAGGGTGGCGAGGGCGAGGATCAGGACGTCAGAAGCTGGGATTGAGGCATCCAGGGCGGCGCGGATTTACGTCTTCCGTGACAGGGCTGGCCTTGGGCCGCCCGATAGCCATGATGAACTCGATGAATCCAGGCCCGCGCGGGTGTCTGGCTGAGGCGCTGGACCGAAGCCACCCCGCCAGCCCGGGGCAACCACTCACGGACTTGAGGCTGCCGGTTCGCACGAATCCGCCCGTTCGGCCAGGAGGCGTCGGCTTTGGGGGAGGATTTACCCTCCTGGAGATGCTGATCGTATTGGTGATCGCCGCCATCCTCATGGCTACCGTGGTCCCCAATTTCGGTCCGGCCATTGCCAGAGCCCAGCTTTACTCCGCCACCCGAGACATCGCATCCGCCTTGCGACATACGCGCGGCCAAGCCATGATCACGAAACGTGATGCCCTCTTTGAGCTGGATACGGAACAACACAGCTATCGGGTCACGGGCAGGGCAAAGGCTTACAGTCTGCCCCCCGAAATCGCGCTGAGCCTGTACACCACCACCACGGAAACCGTGGGCGAAGCCACCGGACGAATCCGCTTCTTCCCGGATGGTTCGGCCACGGGTGGCCGGGTCACGCTCACGGCCAGCAAACAAAAGCGGGTGGTGGACGTGAACTGGCTCACCGGCGAAGTGCGCATGGGCGATGATGACAGCGATCAGTAAACTCAACCATGTTCAACGGGGGTTCTCACTCCTCGAAATCCTGGTAGCATTCGCCATCCTTTCCCTGTGCCTGGGAGTACTGCTACGGATCTTCGCGGGGGGCGGCCATATCGCCGGAACAGCGGACGAATATTCGCGCGCCATCCTCACCGCCGAATCCCTGATGACGCGCGTCGGCCTGGAATCGCCTCTGAAACCCGGGGTTACCCAGGGCGTTCTGGACGATCGCTACCGATGGAACCTCAACGTCTATCCCTATCCGTTTGATCAAAGTCTGGTGGGCGATCAGAAACTCGGCTTCAAGCCCTTCTGGGTCAAACTGACGGTTGAATGGGGCGACGAGGAAGACCCTCGCGCTTTTGACCTCGTCACCCTGCGACTGATACCGGACAATCCGGAGGGTGAGTTCAAATGATGCCCTCGCGGACCCCCGGACACGCCGCGGGATTCACCCTCATCGAAGTGCTCATCGCCACGGTGCTGCTGGGCATGATGATGCTGATGCTGACCGGCAGTCTGAGAATTGGCGCGGATAGCTGGGAAGCCGGCGAGGAACGTCTCAATCAGGCCAGCCGGATGTTTATCGTCGAGAGCTTTCTCCGCCGCCATATCGGCGGACTCATGCCGGTATCCGCCGTCAGCAGCAATGGAGAGATGGAGCCTGCCTTCCGTGGTACCGGCAACAGCCTGAGCTATGTCGCCCCCCTGCCTGATCAACTGGAAGGGGGAGGGCTTTATCGTTTCAAGGTGTATGTCACCGGCCAGGATGAGACCAAGGCGTTGAGAGTGTCCATCACACCCTATCGGTCCACGCCGGAGACGCAAAAAACAGAGCCGGAACCCATCGATGATATCGCCATCGTCGATCCGGTCAGGGAGGTCAAATTTGGCTACTACGGACCCTCCGAGAATGAAGCCGACAACAATCAAAACGGTGTACCGAAAGGGAAGTGGGTTGAATCATGGCGGGATTATCAACTCCCCACCATGATCCGCATCGATATCGACCCCGTGGGTGAGGAGCCCTGGCCCAGCCTGGTCCTGGCCCCCCGCACCTTGATGTTGCGATGAGGTCATGACGAACCGGTCATCCTTCCGCCACCAAGGCATGGCGCTGATCCTGGTGCTGTGGGTAGTCAGCCTGATGGCCATCATGGCCGGCAGTTTCGCCCTGAGCACGCACCGCGAGGCGGGCATCCTCAGCCATGCCCATGAACGCGCCAAGGCCATGGCCCTGGCGGAAGGTGGCGTGAATTATGCGATGATGATGTTGAGCCTGCCCGATCCCAAGAAGCGCTGGCAAGCCGATGGAACCCCTTATGTCTGGCAGGTGGCCGAAGATGCCCGCGTCCGACTCAGCATTCTCGACGAGGGCGGCAAGGTGGATCTCAATGCCGCCCAGGAGCAGACACTCAAGACCGTTCTCGGCCTGGCCCTGAAGAATGAAGAACTGGCGATCCGGCTCACCGATACCATTCTGGATTGGCGCGACCCGGATGACTTGAAACGCGCTCAAGGCGCGGAAGCCGAGGATTACCAGGCCAGCAAACGGCAAGCCCCACCACAAAACCGGAACTTCCTGATCATGGATGAGTTGCGGGGGGTGATGGGGATGACCCCGGAGTTGTATCGAAAACTGGAGGGCTGGTTTACCCTGTATACCGGCACGGATGGCTTGAATCCCGCCAAGGCCTCCAGAGAGGTCTTGATGGCGCTCATGGGAGGCAATGCCGCTGCCGTGGACGGTTACATCCAGCAACGCCAGCTAGGGACTGCCCCGGCGCTCCCCCCCTTACCGGGAATGCCCTTCGGCGGCTCCAGCGATGCCGCCTATACGGTGGTAGCCATCGCTGAAATTCAGGGTCAGCAGGGCGAGGGCGTGGAAACGACCCTTCGCCGTGGCCCTGGCGCCGATGGCTCGTTATTTTCAACCTTGCGCTTCAAACCCTACAGCCCACCGGTTCAGGCTGCCCCCCCAACCGACCCCAAAGCGGAATCCGGCCAGACCAACCCCGACGACTACCCTACGACTCCTTGACGAAACTCATGCTCAAACTGGACGGCCCCTTGGAAATGCAGATCAAACAGTTCTGGGACTGGTGGACCGGGGAACTGCTGTCGATGGTGCCGGAAAACATTCGTAAACTTCTTGGCGCGGGCACTGAATACCTGATTCTTACCCTGGACGATCATGGCATCGGCCTTGCCCATTACAAGGACGGGGTGGAAAACCCATTGGTGCACTTTCTCCCCCATGAAACCGGAGACGAGGCCAAGTCCAAGTTTCTGAAGGATCATCCTCAATTGCAGGACCTCAAGATCGCCCTGCGCCTGACGCCCACCCAGGGACTGCGCAAACAGATCAAACTGCCCATGGCGGCGGTTGAAAATCTTGGCCAGGTGGTGTCCTTTGAGATGGATCGGCTGACTCCTTTCAAAAGCGACCAGGTCTACTTCAGCACATTCATCGTGAATCGGTTCAAAGCCACCCGACAAATTCTGGTCGAGTTGATACTCACCCCGCGAGCCAAACTCGATGCGATACTCTCACAAGTGGCAGGCTCGGGCTGGCAGCCGGAAATCATTTATCTGACTGGAGACGCCAAACCTGGCGCCTACAATCTGCTGCCCGCGCAATTCAAGCCCGCGAAAAATCCCTGGCCTGACTACATCAATCTGGGGCTGAGCATCTCGACCGTGTCACTGCTGCTACTGCTCATCATTCTGCCCATCTGGTCGGCTCGCATGGAATCCCAGCGGCTGAAGGGCGAAGTCAGCCGCACCACCAAAATCGCCAGGGAAGTCCAGTCCATGCAGGAGGAGTCGGAAAAACTGTTACACCAGGCCAGATTCCTTCAGGATAAGAAGCATTCGGAACCGGTCCTGGTCGATGCCCTGGAAGAGCTGAGCCGCGTAATCCCCGATGGCACCTGGCTGAATGGCTTGCAGTTCAATAATCGGCGGGTCATCATTCAGGGACAGTCACCCTCGGCTTCCAGTCTGATCCAGCGCATAGAGGCTTCCGCCTTCTTCCAAAACGTCAGCTTCGTATCACCGGTCACCAAGGATACCGCCAACGGGCTTGAGCGATTCCAGATCGCCGCCGATGCCGCCAATGGGAGGTTTTCTGAAAAATCTCAGTGAATGGCTGAATCGTCCCATCGCGGTCAACAACTCCAGACTGGGCGCGATCGGACTGCTGCTCGCCCTGCTGGTCCTGTGTTACCTGCTGATCGTGTATCCCTTGCTGAATCTCGGTCAGGAATTTCGGGATACCGTGGCAGACTTGCAGTTCAAACTGCGGCACCTGGAGCAAGTGGCCAACGGCAAGGGGGAGTTAACTCAAAGACTTGATAAAATTAAAGCCCTGGCTCGCAAGAACGAGGCCTTCCTACCCACCAAGACGGCTTCGCTGGCCTCCGCGGATCTACAGTCCCGGATCAAGCAGGCGGTCAGCGAGGCGGGTGGTGAACTCTCCAGCACACAGGTGATCCCCGAGCGAAACGAAGAAAATGCGATCCGGGTCGGCGTCAAGATCCGAATGACTGGCAGCACACCGACGCTCCGTGAAATTCTTCACAACTTCGAGTCTGGAAAACCCTATCTTTTCATCGAAAACCTCAATATCCGCCCTATCCGCATGCCACGTAATCCCAGGGACAAGAATCCCGTCATTGAAGATCGGTTGAGCGTCGACTTCGATGTTGTCGGATACATGCAGGCGCCTTGACCATGCCCGCGCGTCTGCGTCCCTATCTGCTAAGTGGCGTGCTGCTGGCCCTGGCGGTATTGTTATCCGCCTTGCTGGCCGGAGAGTGGCTCTATTTGAAGCACGGCCGGGAAACCCGGGCCGTCATCAAGCCAGCCGCTCAGATGCCTCTACCGGAGGATAAACTGCTACCCGATGACTACGCCCTGCCTGGCCTCAGTCAATATCAGCAGATGGCGGAACGTCCCCTCTTCATGGAGAGCCGCCGTCCGAGTCCCCCCGCGCCCCCTGGCCCCCCCCCGCCATCCAAACCCGAGGTCGCTCCCCCCGTCAATTTCAAGGTCATGGGTATACTGGCCACGCCGGAGGGCCGGATGACACTGATTGCCGACGCCAAGGGAAAATACAAGCGGATGAAGGTCAAGGATGCGCTGGATGGCTGGCAGATTGCCGAAATCAAGGAGGATACGATCGCCATCGAGCAGGCAGGATTCAGGGAAGATCTCTCGCTGCTGAAGAAGCGGACCAAGGGAGCCTCAAAGGGTCCCGGTCAGGCTTCCGCGCCAGCACAGCCCGCGCCGCCGGGAAGACCGGGGAGCCCCACCCCGCCGCATAGGCCCTCGCCGCCAACCCCCACGCCACCGCCTACCGGAGAGGGCATGGAATCCGCCGAGGAAACGGAGGAACCCGCTCCCGCCGAGGCCGAGGAAGACATGGGCCAGAATCCTGAGGAAGGGCAATAAGCGCACGGTCATGCCAGAAAGCGGGGGAATCGAGGATAATCCTCGCCGCCTCCAGGTTGCTGCGTTACCGGTCTCACCTATCCAGATTAAACCGCGATGCCGGTTGTTAAACTATCCACCATGCCATTTATGAAAAGACGCCCTACCATACTGTCCCTTTCGCTGGCCCTGGCTATTGCCGGGTGCGAGTCCCTGGGGCCAGAGGCTGTCAAACGCACCCCCATTCCACCGAATCTGCGCATCGAACCCATTCATAAGGAACTCGATTCCCGTCCGATACAGAGTGAACCCCTGGGCGCGAAACCGGCTCAGCCCCCGGAGTTCTATCCCGCCACGGGAAATCTGCTGGGCCATGGCGGCGCCACGGTGGGCGCGGCGCCCTCATCCGCCGCCCGCGGCCATAGGGAAGGCAAGTACACCCTCAACTTCGATGACGCCGACCTCAACGAAGTCGCCAAAACCATCCTGGACGAGACCCTGAAACTCAACTATGTCATCAGCCCCAAGGTCTCCGGGCGCGTTACCTTGCAAACGACCCGGGCTCTCACCGATGAGGAGCTGATTCCGACCCTGGAAACCTTGCTGAAGCTCAACGGCGCCGTGCTGATCAAGGACAATGGCATGTACCGGATCGAACCGCAGGACTCCGGCGTGGTCGGCGCGCCCGGGGCGCGTTTGGGGGCGCCCGGCCAACGCATACCGACGGGCTATCAACTCCGCGTGGTGCCCCTGCGATTCGTGGGCGTGCAGGAAATGCAGAAAATTCTCGAACCGCTCATGCCGCCCAAATCCATTGTGCGCGTGGACACGACCCGCAACATGCTCTGGCTGGCCGGCAGTTCCGAGGAACTCTCCAGCGTGCTGGATACCATCCAGCTCTTTGACGCGGATTTCATGCGGGGCATGTCGGTAGGGATTTTCCCGCTGGCCAATGTCGAGCCGGCGCTGGTGGGCATGGAAATCGAGAAAATCCTGGGTGACACCGCCAAGGGACCCTTGGCCGGATTGGTGCGGATCATGCCGATCGACCGCCTGAACGCCATCATGGCCATTACCCCGCAACCGCGTTACCTGGAAGAGATCTCCAACTGGGTGAGCCGGCTGGATCGCTATAACCCGCGCCGGATGGGCAGCATCCACGTCTACCGCTTGCAGAACGTCGATGCTGTGGAGTTGGCCAAGACCCTCAGCAACATTTTCGGGGGCGGCGGCGGCAGCGGCAGCCGGGCGTCCCTTCGTCCGGGCTTCCAGGACAGCACGGTCGGCGCCAGCAGCGCCACGACGCCCGGCGGGGGGGGCAGTGGCTTCACCAGCGCCAGCGGCGATCTGGGGTCCAGCACCTCCGGCGATCTCGGGATGGGATCCTCCTCGGGCAGTCTGGGCTCCAGCATGGGTCCGAACTATGGTGGCAGCAGCGGTTCCAGCGGTTTCGGAGGAAGCTCCTCGGGGGGGCTGGGCGGTAGCTCCTCCAGTGGTTTCGGCGGCAGTTCGGGCAGCGGTTTCGGCGGCAGTTCCGGGGGCGGTTTTGGCGGGAGTTCCTCGGGGGGTCTGGGCGGCGGCGGGTCCTCTGGCGGCTTCGGCGGCGGCATCGGACGCGGTACGGGCCGCGGTCAAAGCAGCACCGCCACCAACATCGGCAATATCCGCATCGTGGCCGATCCGGCCAACAATGCGTTGATCGTCACCGCCAAGGCCCAGGAATACAAGGAAATCGAAGCCGTCATCAAGGAACTGGATGTCCTGCCGCTACAGGTGCTCATCGATGCCACCATTGCCGAAGTCGTCCTGACCGATGACCTGAAGTACGGCATCAAGTGGTATTTCCAGCAAGGCGGCAATGCCGAGGGGCTCTCCAGCGTCATCGGCCGCAATACCATGGATAACGTCACCGAGGGACTGAAGGCCTATGCCTTCAGCTACTCGCTGGTCGCGGCCGGCAAGGACGTTCGTTTGCTGCTCCAGGCTCAGGCCGACAAAGGCAAGGTCAACATGCTGTCCTCGCCCTCCGTGATGGTGCTCAACAATCAGGAAGCCTCCATGCGCGTGGGCGATCAGGTGCCCATCCTGACCGGCCAGTATGGGGCGGTCGGTACCGGTACCACGACCGGCGTCATCAACCCGAATCCGGCCTTCACTTCCTTCAACTCGATCCAGTACCGCGATACCGGCGTGCTGCTGAACGTGAAACCCAGGGTCAATGCCGGCGGGCTGGTCAACATGGACATCATCCAGACCGTCAGCAATGTAGCGCCCAAACCGGCGGGCGACACCTCCCAGATCGCGTCCCCGACCATCGCTCAACGCCAGATCAAGAGTAATGTCGCGGTACAGGATGGCGAAACCCTCGTCTTGGGCGGTCTGATCCGCGAGAACACCTCCAATGCCAAATCCGGCATTCCCTTGCTGTATGAGCTACCCGTCATTGGCGACCTGTTCGGATCCACGACGATGAAATCAGAACGCACCGAACTCGTCGTGCTGTTGACCCCCCGCATCGTCGACAATCAGGTCAAGGGGCGCGAGATTTCCAACGAATTCCGCCGCAAACTCACCGGGCTCTACGACCCGGGCCCCTCGAACATCAATATCGGCGGGGGAATGAATTACATGCCCTGAGCCACCCCCAAGGGACATTCTGCTAACCTAGCCGGGGTTAACCGCCCGCACTTCATTTCACAGGAGGAGTAAACATGAGAACGTATAAAATCGCCGCCGCCGTCACCCTGGCCCTGCTGACGGGTCTTTCCGCCGTTCAGGCCGAAGAGGCCGCCAAACCCGCCGCGCCCCCCGCCAGCGGAGGTCATCAGATGGGGGGCATGAACATGGGCGGCATGATGATGAGCGATGAACGCCTGAAGCAGAAACAGGAGCATCTCCTGAAGATGCACGAATTGTCCACCAAGATCCTCGCGGCCACCGACCCCCAGGAAAAGGATAAGCTCAAGGCCGAGCAGCTCAAGCTGATGAAGGAGCATGAAATGCAGCACCACATGATGATGCAGCAACACATGCAGGACATGATGAAAAACAAGGGCGGGATGCCCGGCATGCCTCAGGGTGGAGCGGGCGGTGGCATGGGTAACATGCAACACGGCGGCCCTGCCGGCGGCATGGGTAACATGCAGCAAGGCGGAGCGGGCGGCGGCATGGGCAATATGGGCAACATGCAGCATGGCGCGACCCCGCCGGCCGCACCGGCAACAGCCCCAGCCATGGCTCACTAACAGCGTTCACGCGCGAGCGCCTGGGCGGTCAGGGACCGTCCAGGCCACCCGCCGCGCCACCGCCGACCGCCCCGTCCGCGGTCAGGTCATACACCATCAAGTAGTCGTCATAGCGGAATCCATTGCCGCATTCCGTGATGTCGGTCCGGCTGATCACGAACCCGGCGCGCTGGTAGGCCCGGATCGCGAGCTCATTGCCCCGAAAGACATAGAGGTAGATTTCCCGCAGTGCTTGCCCGCGGCCGAACGCCTGAACGCGCCGCAGCGTCTGGTGACCGATCCCCCGACCATGATATTCCGGCAGCAGGTACAGCTTGCTCAGATGCAGCCGGTCGGCCTCCGCCTCGACCGCATAGGCCAGGAACCCCACTCGGCGGTTGGCGACCTTGATCCACTCATACCGGCCGCCGGCCCGCATGTGCCTGACCAACTGCTCGGGCCGGTAAGCCCGATCCCAGAAGAAATCCATCTCCGCCTCGCTCAGAATCGCCGGCAGATAATGCCGCCGCCAGATGTCTCTGGACATCTCCGCCAGCGCGTCGGCATCCCCGGGCAGCGCTGTTTCAAAATCGGCGTGTTCCATCGGCAGGCTAGAGTCGTCGTAGGTGGCAGGAGCAACAAAAAAATTAGAAACCGGCTCGGCACATGAAGTCGCGGTCATAGGATGAGGCATGGATGAAATCGCATCCATCTCGTTGCCGGATGGATGCACCTTTTTACATTGGTGTATCTTATGGCTATGTGTCAAGTAGGTTGATGGTTGTCAGGCGTGAAAGTTTGGATGTTTGACAGGTAGCGGGATGACCCTGCTGAAAATGGCATGTCACGTTATACCAAAGACTTGACGATATCTGTCCGTCTTATATGCCCAAACCGGGGTAATACAAGACGCCTTTTGGGGTGTCCATTTCATATAGGGCAGGTAAAACCAAAACATAACACTAACTACAAATATACGCCACATGACCAAACATCGAAAGTTCAGCATAACCACTGTTGACATCATTGTAGTACTTTCCGGAATCGCGGTACTGCTGATAATGGGCTACATTCCTGATCCCACAATCAAAACCTTATTTGAGGCGATTGGTACAAGCCTCATTGGCGCTGGATTTGTCACATATTTACTTCGCAGATTCTACTCAGATGAGCCAGATGATATGGTGAAAATCGTGTCTGATAACCGAACTATTCTGGATAGTGAATATAGACAGCGAAAATATAAAGCCCATGAGACAGATATTGTCAGCATTGCCTTATCTGGAGCACTTAGTGAACTAGCTACCGATCCCACCGAAAGAATGCTAAAAAGAATAATTTTTGATCGCGCCAAAGTTAGGCTTTTGTTCTTATCGCCCACTGCAGGCTATGTCAAACAACGTGCAATGGAAGATGCCGTAGCAGTTGATGAATTGCAAGACACGCTTAAAGAATCTGTTGTTTGTTGCATCAAAATCTTCACTCGTCTTAATAATCTTTACACGATAGCGTCATGTAATAATACTTTGCAACGCGATAAAATGGGAACAATTGAGATAAGACTGATTGAGCTATGTCCTCATTTTACGATTTATCGTACAGATAATGACATTCTTTGGGGCATATATACTTCAGCGCACAGAGGTCTCTTCTCACCTGTGTTGCAGGTTCCAAAAGAGCAACACATGTTATATGAACAGCTAATTGGTCATTTTAACAAGCTGTGGGATAAAAACATGACCACTCCAAATGGTGACAATTGCCTTGTTAGATTTTACGATCCTCATGTCCCCACTCTAAATGAGAGCCTATTTACAGAGGTTCTTGGATCTGATTGGAAGATGAAATATTTGAAGCCCTATCCAGGCAAAAATAAAGGTTTATGACAGAGAAAGCCTACCCGACATGGTTTGCGGTGGACGGGCGAGGGCTTTCGACCCGCCCGAGGGGGTTCTGCCTCGAAAGCCAGGTAGGGTACGAGACTGTGAAATACCTCGAATTTCACCCATTTCGACAGTGAAGAATCAATGAGTTATAGCCAGATAATTGCCGTTTTTGGCAATACTTTCACAGTCTCGTACCCTACGTTTTATGGTTGCGATTGTCGGCTGTGCATACTCGGCCGGGTAACCCGATGATGCTCGCGGAATCCGGGGTGATCGCGCCACCGAATCCCCGTATTCCGCTGCGCAACATTTGGACTTACCTTTGGTTTCTTGATTACCGCAGGCAAATACCATATCTCAATCACCTGCGCTAACATTCCTGGACGGGCGCATTACCATCGACCCCGCTATTGGTAACGGCAAACCCACGCTACGCGGGAAAAGGATCACCGCGCAGACCATTTTGGATTTTCTTGCGGCCGGCGACAGCGAACAGGACATTCTGGAGCAATATCCAGGTTTGGAACATGAGGACAAACACGCATGCCTCCGCTTCGCCGCGTTGCTTCATGCAGGCTACAGGATAAATATTTTGCCTATCAATATTCCAGCGGACTCCGCTTCGCCACTCCCCTGAACTTTGCGTTTGCCGTAATACATGAACAAGTTTATCCACATCAGATCAGCCAAGTTCCCGGTTCTTCCCGGTGAGCAAGAGGAACTGGTGAACGAGGGCATGTACGGCAAGGCACTGGCGGAGTACCTACAGGCCAAGCTCCGCGAGCGGGGTTACGACGCGCCATTCATCTGCTGTGAGGATTGGGGGTGGTGGGTTGAATTGAGAGCGCCGTTCACCTTTGGGGTATGTATTTACTGCGGGCCTGAAAGAGACGGACCACTTGACCTTTACTGCACGGATGGAGCCACGGCGCGGAAGAAATGGAGTTGGCGGGGCTTTCGATTTGTTGACACCACACCTCACGTAACCAAGTTGCACAGCGACCTGGTTGCCATTTTTCTTGCCGATCCCGATATTCAAATGCTGGGCACCGAACTCGATTCACCTTTCGCGGACGACGACAGCGAACCTGCATGATAACGGGAGCAGGCACGATTTCTTGACATCGTGGCCCGCCAGCGCGGTTGCCTCACAGCGGCCCGATCTCAGCGCCCGGCGGACTCCACTCGAAGACTTCTCGCAAGTCCACGATCAAGCCGTCCAGCACCACTAATGGCACGGCCTCCTGTGGCCCAAAAACCTCAGATTCGCCATAGCGCCCGTCGCGGGTGAGCAGAAAACGCTGGACATAAAGCTCCAGCGGATCCAGGACCCAATATTCCCGCACACCCGAGCGCTGATACAGCCATTTCTTTTCCCGCAAATCCTTGGTGGAGGTGCCGGGCGACAGGACCTCGATCACCAGATCCGGCGCGCCTTCAATATGGCTGGGCGTGATCCTGGCCGGATCGCAGACCACCAGAATATCCGGCTGCACCACGTCGGTTTCGGACAGGCGCACATCGGTCGGGGCCATCAAGGGCCGGCAGCCTTTGCCGGCCAAGAGTCGATACAAAACACCATGTAAGTTACTCACTACCATCTGATGCCGGATGGATGGCGCGGGTGACATGTTGTAGGCCACGCCGTCGATGATTTCCCAGCGTTCGTCATCTGGCCAGGTCAGGTATTCGGTCCAGGTATAGCGGTGATCCTGGGGTAAGGCGGATGGGGGCATGGAGAACTCCTGCGGGGAAAAGATCGGGGCATCATTATGGCGCATCCTTGTTCTGAAGCGCCGTTGTATCGGACCTTCGGGTTCGCTCATTAAGCAGCACACGGGAACCACAGTCGAAGTCCATTGGAACGACTGCGCCCCCCGGGTGGCTGCCCGAACCATTACCTTCGGCTACTCCCCTTTCAACTTCACACCAGGCAAGACTAAAGGAATGCACGGCTCCGGAATACCGCCGGTGATGGAGTCTGATCACCCCTTATGAATTCCACCATTCCGGCTCGCTCTCCTCGGTCATTACCCAGGTGGAGTCCTCCGCCACGCCAGATCGGTAGGCCGCTATCGGGGCCAGCGCCTCGGCCGGTGAACACCCTCCATGGTAGCCATTGCGTTTCGTGGCGTAGCGGAGCTTTTCGCTCCAAGCCAGCACGATTTCGTCTTGCCCGCTGGCAGCCTTGATCCTGTTCCCGGAAAGTGTGATTTCCCCATCGTGCAGTTCCAGATTCGGCTCACGCCAGCGGGCATTCGGGCTATTGGCGATCCTCTGGGCGCCCTGCTCCAGAATATGCCCATGATCGCTGGTGATCAAAACGGTGCGTTCGGCCGCGCGCGCTTCCGCCAGCAGCGCGTCCAGCCCCCGGAACTGGCGGAGTTCCCAGCGCAGCCGGATTTGTTCGCTTTTCATCAGGTGGTCATCGACGGCGTTGATGACGGCTCCGACGACGCGCTGCCGGGTGTCGCTCAAGGCCTGCCGCAAATCGTCGGAGATCGTCAGCCCGGAACCGTCGAGCAGGCTGGCCTTATGAAACAGACGCGGCGGCTTGCCGGCGGCAGAGTGAGCCAACAGACCGGGATGGGCACGAAATGCGGCGACTTCCGACGCGGCATTACCGGTGCAGGCGCGCCCCGAAAGCAGGGAGGTTCGTGAAGCCTCGGTCGTGGAGGGCAACATGGTCAGTAAAGTGGGCTGCGACGGGTCCTTGAGTCTGTATTGAAGCCATCCATGTTCCCGAAGGCTGCGGTGCAACTCCAGAAAGACCGAAATACTCATGCCGTCGATAACGACCAGCAACAGCCGACCCGCCGCCGCGATCGGGGCGATATAACGCTCGATGGCCTCTTCTATGTGAACCAGTCGGTCTCCGTCCGGTTGTTGCGAAACCAGGGCTTCCGCGAACTTCCGGTCGAACGCGGCCCGCCGCGCCCCCGCGGCTTCGCGGAGCGCCGCCAGGGCCTGGGCGACCTCCGTAAAGTCATCCCCTTCCAGAAGCACCGCCCTCGCCCAGTCCACCCAGGCCAGGCGCCGCCGGTAAATCATGGCCAGTTCGGTCAGTGATTCCGCGCCATCTTCCGGCGAATCCGCGAGCCAATTGACCAGGTTGACCGCCATCCGGAACCGCTGGGCGCGCTCGGCGGACAGCAACGGACCCCGGTGCTCCATGAGGGCCTTCAGGCAGACTGAAGCCCGCGCGCCGTCCCGCTCGCGAAGCGCCGCCGCGAAACCTTCCAGCCGGTTCAGGAACCCGGATTCACCGTACCGCGCCCTCACGGCCAGGGCTTCCGCCTTGAGCTGTCCGACCAGCGCCTCGAAACGGCTCACCTGCTCCTTTCGTTCGAGATCCGAGGAAACCTCCAGCAGCCAACCCGCCGCGCCGGCCAATGCCTGGATCGTATCCGTTTCAGGCGTCAAGCCGCCGAAGAGCGCTTCGAGCCGCGCCGTAACTTGCGCCTGTGTTGCCATGAGAGAGGGATCGGGGTGAGCGAGGGTTTCGCACAGCATCCCCACGGCCAGGAGTTCATCGGCACGCCCGGTGTCGATGGCGGCAAATACCAGGCGTATGAACTCCCCGACCTGTTCCTGCAACTTGCACAGAATCTCCTGCCGGGCCACGGGATCGAGGGCCCGATACTGCTCCCGCCGCGGGGCATCGCCGGCCCACCGCAACAAATCCGCCGGTGTGGGCGGAAACGCTTCAAAGCCGAGCACCCCCTTGAAAAGTTCCTTCCAGGCGCGCTCTTCGTCCAGCACCAGCGACCGGACCGGCGCGAAACCGCCCGGCGGCAGGTAACGGATCAACAACTCCGCCAGCCAGCGGTGCCGAACCAGGCGCGGATCAACTTGCGCGGCGCGAAACAGCATCACCACGCTCTGCCAGACGTCATGGGTAAACGCCCGTCTTTTCGCGCAACGGGCCAGGACATCGGCGCCGAGACTGTTGTCCTGACCGTCGAATAACAGGATCACGGGGCTGGGACTCCCGGAATGCCGGTACATGGCCTCGCGGACCGCCAAGGGCGAGCGGCAGCCGACGACCGGCCAGGCGACGGCATTCACATCCACCGTGGATTCCGCGCAGGACTCTGGGCTCAGGCTCAGCAGAACGAACGGCGCCGAGCGGTCGGCCTCATGGACCTGTCTGGCGAGCAAGGCAATCTGATGCGCTGGAATCTTCATGCGTGCTCACGGATCACGATCCGTATATCCACGCTAGGATGTTCCAGCTTTTCGATGGCGGCCATCGTCTCGTACAGGAGATCCAGGGCGTCCTGTTTTGCGACCTGCGACCGTTCGACGCAATGTACCGGCTGTCGCCCGTTCGTGTCTGGCGCCGGCTGTTCTCCCTCGCCACCCGGGACAGGCTTCACCGGCGGCGCCGCCTGGTTGGCGACATCCGCCATGAGCGCCAGGGCATCCCGCTCGAACTGCTGCATCGCCTGGTGTAGTGGCGTGACATATTCGTATTGCAGGACCGCATGGGCCAGATGCTCCAGGATCACGCCGGCGCGCACGGCAAATTCTCCAGCGCCCGCCACGATGGTTTTCAGGCTGCTCACAAGGTGGTGATTCGCTTCGCTTCGCGCCAGCGCCTGAGCGCTGGCGAGGATGGCTTTGGCTTCGGCCTCCTCTTCCGCGCTGAACCCCAGACGGGCGAACACTCGCACCAACTCGAAATCGGATGAACAGCCCTCGATGATCGCCAAGCCATCCCGCAGCTTCGTGGCGCCGGCCTCCCGCAAAGCGGTGTCTTCCGGGGCCAGGGCCGTGACATCCAGCGCCTTGGTCAGGGTGGCGATCGCCCGCAGGTAGCTGGCGACAAAGGCGGCCTCGCGGAGCCGGGACCGGGCCAGACGTCCAAACTCCGCCAGGCCCGGCGCCGAACGATACAGGCACGCCATGGCGGGGTCGATCAGGGCGCCACCCAGTGTCGTGGCCCTTTCCCAATCGTCGTGAGAAGGCAAGGGCTGCTCGCGCGCCTCGCAGTCGTCCGGCAACTTGCCGATGTCCCCGGAGAAGGCCTGACCGGAGCGAAACAGGGAACGATTGGTTTTCGCCAGCCAGGTCAGAATGACGAGGTCTTGCAAATCGTCCCGCAGCCCGCGCACGCGGGGTAAATCCAGCCAGCGGCGCAGTTCGCGCACCGTCGGCTCGCGCCCGGCCTGCTGGGCGATGCACCGGATGAAGTGCTGCGACCAATCATCCCGCAGTTGCAGCGCCGCCTCGCCCACCTGGGCAAGCTCCAGTTGGGGGGCGATCCGCCGCGCATCCTCCCGTAGGGCCGCCTCCATCTCGATTCGGCCTCCCGGCCGCTGGGCGGCCGCGATCAGGACCTCGGCCAGCCGCTTGACGGCGATGGGGCGGGGTTCGGCATCGAACCGAGGGTGATCGGGAAATTCATAGTCCAGCGCCTGCTCCAACAATTTCTCGCAGGCATCCCGGAAGGTCGCGGCTACCGGCGGGCGCAATATCAGCGAGGGATCGAGGCTGTAGAAATGTTCATCCAGCGCATCGACCGGATCGAGGGTTTCCCGGGCCATCGCGGTGAGTCCGTAGGCCGTGTGCAGACTGTTGCGAATGAACTGACGCAACTGGTCCCGCTGGTTGCTCAGCAGCACCCGGGCCTGTTCCCGGTCAGCCTGAGAGAGATGCTGGGCATTCTGATCAAGATTGTTGCCACGCAAGAGGAAGTTGAGCACCACGAGGCGCCCCAACTGATCCTGGGTATTGGGCGACAGGAAGGACGGCAACCAGACCACGGCGCGTCCCACCTGCCCGTCGTTGAGAAATTCGCCAATCCTGGCGGTATCGTCGGCGGGTTTGTGGGGCGGCTGGTCGAAGGGAAAATCCACCAGGATACGCCAACTGCCCTCGCGGCCCTTGAGCGTGTCGAAGGACTGCTCCCGGACATTGCCGAACACGATTTCGGCCTCGCGACGCGAACCTCGCCACATCAGCGTGAGCGTCGGGAACAGACCATGGGCCACGTTATCCGAAAGACCCAGGCCGTCCACGATCATTTGCCGAACCTCTGCCTGGCGGTTGCCCAGGGAATCGCAGCCCTTCGCGTTTTCCAGGATGGCGTCCGTATCGACCTGGGCGATTTCCAGGGCAATGATCGGGTTGGCGGAATCGTCCGCGATCTTGATCTCGCCCGCCTGGCCCGCCCAGCGCTTGAGCTTGCCCAACACGGTGGGGCCTTCGCTGCCCGGCACCGGGGTGCGAATGGTGCCGTGGTTCAGGGCCGCCAGCCTGGCCGGCGTGAGCGCTTTCAGGGCCTCGACTTCCGGCACCAGGGCGGCGAGCACCAGGGTCTTTAGCAGGCGCGCATCGTTCCGCAACGCCGCGGCCTTGCGCGCCTCGATCCGGCCGGCCTCCAGGTCCTCCCAGGTGAAGCCGTGCTGTGCCTCCAGGATGGGCAACAGCCGGCGCCGCCAGAGTTGTTTCGCTTGATCGAAGAACAGCTTGATGCCATGGGTGAAAGGCTCATCGCCTTCGGCGATTTCGTCGAACAAGTCCCCCACCGGAATCACGTCCCCGATTTCCAGGCTGTCGCCCCGGTTGACCAGCATTTGCAGCATCAGCTTCAGGGCGGTGCGCTCCCGCTGCAACATGGATGACACCGCGATCAGGGTTTGCACCAAGGCCGGCGTGAAGGGATAGAGATCCCGCAACATGGATTGGTCACCCTCGCGCGTCAGCAGGGTTTGCAGCACTTCGGGATGCGCCGCCAGCAAGCGGTTGATGGCGCCGTCGAGCAGGGCCTTCTGCTCCGGCCCCCGGGGAACCAGCAGGCGCTTCTTGGCGATTTCCGGCAGGTTCCGGTCTTCCAGCATCACCTTGTCGAACCGCGCCTCCCACCATTGCAGCGTATCCGCGAAGGACAGTTGCTGCGCGCCCGGAATATGCTCGCCGACGAGTTCCCGGAGATCCCGCTGTCGGGCCATGAAACTGACGATGGGGATGGGCCGGTCGGCGTTGGCGGACTCCACGAGCTTGGCGACTTTCTGGCCTTCCCGCGCCACCCAGGCGGCATCGGCGGAACGGCTCGCCAGCCACAGGATGAATTCGTCCAGGAACAGCAGGACTGCGTCGTAACCCAGATCATGGGCATGATGCGACAGGGCGGACAGACCGTCGTCCAGGGAGGTGTAAAGCTCCCTTTCCGACGACGCCAGGTAGCTCTGCCTGCTGTAGAAGGCCCGGGTCAAGACTCCAACCAAGCGATAGCGCTCGTTGCTGCCCGGCGGTGCCCGTAAACCGGCTTCGAACCGGGCCGAAGACCAGACTTGGGAAACCTTGCCCCACACTCCCCCCGTGGGCTGACCGCCTCCTTCCGCCTCGCTCATCGCCTGGAAAAATGCCTCATCCCCCATGCGGGCTCTAAGCGCCTTGGCATCGGCGAGGATGCCTTCCCTCTGGTAAAAACCCGGAGTCGGCGCTTCGGGATGCATTTGGGCGACATGCTCGGCATAGCCCGAGAATAGCGCCGCTTCCATGGTCTCGAGTCCGGTCATGTGGTACGGCACTACCAGAAACTTCTTTCCCTGGGTCCAGCCGTTGTGCCTGGAAACCACCGGGGCCAGTTCCGGCTTGCCGCGGGCGGCGGGGTCGCCCCGCAAGAGCAGCGAGAGCATGGCCATGAAGTGGCTTTTGCCCGCGCCAAAGCTCCCGTGCAGGTAGGCCCCCTTGCTGGTTCGGGAGTCCAGCGCTCTCTTCACCACGCCGAGCGCCTGGTCGAAGCACTTCACCAGTTGCGGCGTCGGCACATACTGGCGCACCGTTTCCGCCGGAGCGCTCAGGCCATCCGTCAGTTTCAGCACGAAATCGCCCGAACTGACCTGTTCGGGAAGCGCGAAGATTTCCTTGAGTTTGGGCATGGGCGGAGGCTAGGACTTTGGTTTTGGAAAGTAGCGGACACCGGGAATCGCGGCGAAGTCGTCGTCCTGGGTCCAGAGCGTGGCGCCATGGGCCAATGCGGCGGCATAGATCAGGCTGTCCGCCATGGCGAGACGGTGCCGCAGCGCCAGTTTCGCGGCCGTGAGCGCCAGAGTCTCGTCGATCGCCACGCTTCGGCCCTGCCGCAGGGCTGCGGCGATGTTGTGGGCGTCGGCCTCGCCCTTCACTCGGAGCACGAATTTGAAGACTTCGTAGAGCACGATCGTCGGCACCAGGAGATTCCCCCGGTCGACGGCGATCGGCGCGTACGTCTCCGCGGGCCGTCCTGGAAGAACTCGATCCAGGCGGATGAATCCAGCAGGTTCACAGCGGCCGGTCTGCCTTTTCACGGACGAACGCTTCGGGGCAGCCCCTGAGGACTCCCCGCAGGGATTCGATGGGCGGAATCGGCGCCAGTTGGATGTGTCCCTCGTGGACGACGATTTCGAGCTCCTGCCCGGGGTGGATATTCAAAATCTCGCAGGCCTCCTCGGGGATGGAAACTTGCAGTCGCGGCGAAACGGTCACAATGGTCATCGGTGGTCTCCTGCTGGGTCGTATCTCAGTCCTAAGGGGCGTGCGGGAAGCCCGTAGGGTGGATAAGCGTCAGCGCATCCACCAAACCCGGCTCAGTCCGGCGGATGCGCTTCGCTTATCCGCCCTACCGGGCTGAATTTTAACCCCGCCGCCGCCGGCGCGGCGGGGCGGGCGGGGTCCAGGCGCGGACGTCGGCGAGCGTCAGGCCCAGTTGGGCGAGTTGCGCGTCCAGCAGCCCTTGCAGGTAGTCCCCGCTGGTCATGCCGAGATCGGGGTCGATCTCGGGATGCCACTGGTGAACCCAGGGCAGCCATTCATCCAGGCCCGCCAGGGCCGGAGCCAGGCGCACGGGATCGCTGCCCTCGTTCCGGTGTATGTCGTACACCCGGCCGGCCAGAGCCAGCGCCCGGCCTTTTGTCTCGTAGCCGGCCCAGAGCAGCATGGGGCTGCCCGGATCGCCAGGGCGCTCCAGGCCGGGAAAGCTGACGAACCGCTCCTTGGGCACATCCAGGGGGCCACGCAGTTTCCAGAACGTCCCCTCGCGAAAATCCTCCGGCTTGTACTTGGGCGGCACCGGGATATCGCCGACCTCGGCGGCCTTGCGGCGTTTCTGTTCGGCGGCGATGGCTTCGGGCGGCTCGCCCGCGCATTGCCGGGCCACGTCCGCGTCGATGGCATCCTCCCGGCGCTGAGCCTGCCAGACCGCCTGCCAAACGGCCCGCTTGCGCCGGCCGCTGTCGCTGTAGCGCAGAGCGTCGAGGTAAGGCGCCGCCGCCTGCATGGCCAGCGCCGCCAGCGTGGCGTGTGTGTCGCCGCCGCTGCCGGCGTGGAGATCCAGGGCGCGGCGGAATTCGGCGTCGTCCGCCAGGGCGTCTCCCAGTTCGCGGACGGAGCGCAGGGCCGGCGCAGGTTCGGCGTCGCGGGGCCAGAGGTCGTCCGCTTCCAACCGGTCCAGCAGCCAGTTTTCCAGGGCGGCGCGTTCCTGGATATCCCAGTCGGTTCGGGACCAGCGGCGCTTGCATTCGGGCCGCTCGATCAGGGCCAGGTCGCGGGAGCGGCGAATGGCCGCCATGCGCTGTTCCACCCGCGCCCGGTAATCCGCCGGCCAATGGTCGGGGACGGCGGTGACGCGCTCGGCGCCGTGGCGCTCGAACCAGGTAGTCGTGGCCTTCCCCGCCGCGCAGTCCTGGGCCAGGACGATTTCGAAGGCGCGTTCCCCGACCCGCACCTCGGGCGGCTCGCCGGGATGGCAGAGGTCCTCGTCCCACACGCCGTAGTATTGATAAACCTGCCAGTCCAGTTCCTCCTGCCAGGCGATCATCCGGTTCCGCAGGGATTCGGCGGCGGCGCGGGCGGCGTCCAGTTCGGCACGGGTGGGCACAGCCCTGGCGAACAGGGCGGCCGGCCGGAGCGTCGCATGCTGTTGGGCCAGTTGGTCGAGGCTGCGGGCGAGGGCCACGGGGCGTTGGACTGTGACGGGAAACTGGCCGACTTTGGTGGCATTGAAGGCGTAAAAGTCTTCGAATGCCGCCGTCCGTTGCCGGGCGCCCTGTTGATCGACGGTGCTGCCCTTATTGTGGCAAACCTGTTTGAACCAAAAGCAGGCGGTCGAGGCATTCAACAAACCGAGCATACCCAAGTGCTCATCCTCGGTGGCTTCCGGCGGCAATTTGATGACCGGCGCGGTACGGTTGAATACCTTGCCGCCCCGGTCCAGGACGAAATGATTGTGGGTAGCTACTTCGCCATAGGTTATGGCAAAAGGTGTACGCAATTTGTTAGCCGTCAACCTACCGTATTCATACCAGGCAAGGCCGGACTGGACCTTGGTTATCCCGCCAAACATCTTGGAGTTAGCCAAACCCGTTCGATAAGGCCAGAACATCCCATAGGCATTGGGATATGAATCCAAATTGACAGGTTGAAAATTCCCATCGTAGGGAAAAAGGGCCTCTGTTTGGGTGTCATGGCGCCAGTCCCTAATTTCATCCCCAAGCACCATACCGCGCAGCAATTCTTTTTCAACGCCCAAACGTCGCCAAACATCTGGCGTCTGCAAGTACGCGCCATCTTCCAGGGTGAACGAAGTAATGCCGATAGAGTCGGCGATGTCTCCCAAAATGGATTTTGCGTGGGCCTCCACATCCTCCTTCAAATCCACCGCCCCTCCCCCGCCCATACTCCACGGATGTTTCGCCAGCGTCGACCGCGCCACGTCGGCGACGCTGACCCATTCGGATTCCGAATCCCGCCGGTCGATCTGGTCGAGAATCGCCTGCCAGACGATCCCCAGCGCCGGATCGGCCGGGGTCGCGGGTTCGCCCTTGATGCCCATCACCGCCCGCACCTGCCCCGTCGCCGGGGGCCGCGCCCGGCCGAGGAGAATCACCGTGGGCGTGCCGTGGCCCGGAATGTAGGCCCCGGCGGTATCGATGACATGGGTCAGATCGACGCTCGGGAAGAACGCCTCCACCAGTTTCTTGCCGAATTCCCGCTTCATGTAGGAATTGGCGACGATCAGGCCCACGTAACCGGCCCGCAGGGTGTGGTCCAGCGGTTTCGCCAAGGCCCAGAAACGCTGACAGAACGGCGCGACCAAGGCGTATTTGCCGTGGCAGCTCGAATAGCGCTCCCGATACAGCGCGGAAATCGCCCGGTCCTTCACCGTGATATAAGGCGGATTGCCCACCACCACCGCATACTTCCGGGCGAGTATGGCCTGGGTGGCGTCGAGGTTTTCCACCGCGAAGGCGTGGCGGAAGGCATGGTCTGCCGCCGTGGCGAGATTCTCCCGGGGGGTTTCCAGGTCCAGCGCCATTTGCCGCCGGTCGTGATCGCGCTGATCGAAGCCGTGCAGCAGGCTGTCGCCGGTTTCGATGTGCGGATGGAAATCCGGGGCGAGGCGGAGCTGGCCCACCCCGGCCAGCCGTAGCGCGGCGATCAGCAGCCGGAAGCGGGCGATGGCCACGGCGAAGGGATTGAGGTCGATGCCGGCGATGCGGTCCAGGGCTTCCTGAAGCGCGACGTTGGTGTTGTCCGGCCGCGCCCTCAGCCACAGCGGAGCCAGTCGCTCGAAGGCCCCCAGCAGAAAGTGCCCCGAGCCACAGGTCGGGTCGATCAGATCGACTTCGTCCAGGCGATAGCTGTCCAGGGCCGGGGTCAGGGTGCGGTCGAGGATGAAGGCTTCGACGAACTCCGGGGTTTGCAGCAGGGCATAGCGCTCGCGGGCCGCGGCCGAGAGGTCCTGGTACAGATCACCGAGAAAGCGGGTATTCCAGGCGTCCGGGTCGGCGAAGTCGTGGAGCGGCCGGCCGGTGTCGGCGTCGGTGCCGCGGAAGAAGCCGATCAGGCGCTTGGCGGCGTCCGGCGACACGGGCGCGTCCAGCAGCGCCGCCTGCGCCTTGAATACATCGGCCAGGCCGTGCATGCGCCCGGCGACGGCGAACACCTCCCGCAGGTAGTCGTTGTCCGAGGCGAGGGGTTGCTTGAGGTAAAACGCCTCCTGCCGCGCCACGGCGGACCGGCCCTGGCTGTCGGCGCCCGCGATCAACGGCTCATCCAGCAGGCCGTTATCCTCACAGAAACGCACGAACACGGCGGCCAGCACCCAGGCCACCGCCGACTGCGTGTATTGGGACTCGGCCCAGGTTTCCAGGGCCTCCGCGGTGCGCCCGGCCTCGCGGGCGGATTGCCAGTCGGCGGTCAGCCGCTCCCGGTAGTCGGGCCGGGTGGCGAAACGGTCGCGCAGGTCGGATTCGAGGTCTTCCACCCGGGTTTTCAGGTCGGAAAGGAGTTTGCCGCGGTGGATCATGCAGGGTTCGGCTTGGGTTGACGGTGTTTATGGGCTTATCGGGGCGCCGGGTTCGCTGGATGCGCCGCGCTTATCCACCCTACATTATGAGCCTACGGGGTATGGGCATTGTCCAGCCAGGCGCGGGTAATCCGGCCGTAGTCGGTGGTATTGATGGCGACCGGCATGGCTTGCCCGTCCAGCACCGGCCGGTTGTCGGCGGTCATGGCGCTGCCGATCAGCACGATCAACGGCGCCCGACCTTCGAACAGGCAGGCATTCTGGAGCCTGGCGAACAGGTTCATCCGCTGCCAGCGGGCGGCGAGCCCCACATTGACCAGCAGGCCCGGTTGCTGTCCCTGGAGCAGGCTGTTTTCCACCCGGGGCCAGATTTCGGCCAGCACCGTGGCGAAGTTCCGGGCGTCCACCGACCCCGGCGGCGCGGCATCGGCCGCCAGCAGCACGTTCCAGTCGATTTCCCACTCGCGGGCCTGGGCTTCCAGTTCGGCCAGCACCACGGCATCGAGGTCGGTCACGGCCAGATCGAAGCGCCGGGCCAATTCGCTCCGGGCGCGGTGCAAGTCCTTGGGATCGACCGACAAGGCCAGCAGCTTGCGGGTGGAGAGCGCCCGCCGGATGCGTTCTTCCAACTGCCGGGCGGCCTGTACATCCGGAGTGGAGGAAGGCCGACGGCGATGAAATAACCCCGGTTGCAGGGAGGAGAGTCTTGTCGTGGTCGAGATGACGTGGGCGTCCGTCGCATCGGGAAGGAAGGCCCGGGCATCGGGGTCCCAGACCACGGCCAAACCGGCCTCCCGCAGCAGACCTTCGAGTTCCAGCGTCGCCGGCAGGGGCGCGGCCTCGGGATAGCGGGCATGAACCCGGCGCCGGATGATGTCCGCATCCAGCCGCGGCAGACCGATGAGGGAGTTGACCGCCAGTTTCAGGGCGCGGGCCGGGGGAAGTTGCCGGGGATAGAACTCCAGCCGGGACGAGAGGGCCGCCGTGGTCGCGCAGGCCGCGGCCAGCCGTAGACGGCGTTCCGGGGCCAGCGACGGTCCGCCGGACGGCAGCGGCAGGCGGTCCAGGGCGTCGGCCACCTGCCGCGGCGATGGCAGCGGGTCTTGCGCCGCCAGGCGATCGGCCATCTCACCCAGCATCAGCGCATACGCGGCGCGCTGTTCGGGGGCGGGGTGAGATCCTCCGCCCGGGCCCGCCGGGGCGGCGACGGCGACCACGAGGTCGCGGGGTTCGGCGGCCTCCTCGTTTGGCCGTGGGCGGGATTCACGAGTCAGCACCTGCCAGCGGGCGGATGTCCGGCTGCGTTCCACCGCCAGCCCTGCCCGTGCCAGGGCCAGCGCTTCCCGGCCGCGGTCGGCGCCGGTTTTGACGCTGCCGCGGCGGGTCAGCAGGGCCGCGACGATTTCGTTGACCGTGGCCAGTCCGCCCAGTCCCGCCACGATCTGGACGATATCCTCGCGCAGATGGGTGATTTCCGGCAGTCTGGCCAATCGTTCGGTCATGCTTGCAAGCATCTCCGGGGTCAGCGCGGCGCTCCCATCGGGACCGCTCAGCCTGAGCCAGTCGTTGAGAGTCTGGAGTGACGCCGCATCGCCCTTGCGGGGGACCAGCCCATCCGCCAGCGCATCAACCGACAGCCTGGCAAGGGCCGGTTCCGTTAAGACTTCCTCCTCGATCGGGGTCCCGTTGAACTGGCTCCTCAATCGGTCGGCGAGTTGGTGCAGTTCGCGCGCGACGGCCAGGGCATAGCCGCGATGCCGGTAAAACCGGTTGCGGGGCAGTTCGGCCAGGTCCCCGGCGGTTACGAGTTCGTCGCGCCCAATTTTTTCGAGAAGCTGGAGTTGACGGGAATCCAGTTCCAGGGATTCGATGGGGGTGGAAGGGGTAATCGCGGGCTGGACCGACACGCCCGGCTCCGGGAAGGGGATGACCGCCTGGCTCGGGGCCTCGCCGTGAACGGTCACTGGCCGGGCGATATCTTCGAAAATTTTTCGCCAGTCCTTGAGCATCTGCTCGGCATGGTCGAAACGCTGACGGTGGTCCCGCGCCAGGGCCCTGGCGAAGAAGCTCATGGCCGGGCCGCGAATCGAGGTGTCGAAACGGTCGGGGTCGAGGGTGATTTCAGCCTCCAGCGTGGCCGGATCGGCGCTGCCGTCGCCCCACTGGGGGCGCTCGCCCGTCGCCATTTCGTACAGGGTGGCGGCGCAGGCAAACCGCTCCGCGTAGCCATCCCACAGCCCCCTCCGGCGCAGAAAGGGGTCGAGATAGCCCCGGGTGCCCACCTGCAATTCCGTGCACGGAATGCCGGCCAGCGAGAAGTCGAACAGGGTCAGGGCCAGCCGGCGGCCCGCGCCCGACCGTATGCCAATGTTGTCCGGCTTGATGTCCCGATGCAACACGCTTTCCCGCTCCAGGTAATCCACGACGCCGAGCAGTTCCTCGCCAAAACGCTGGAGCAGGTCCAGCCCCAGCCGCCTTTCCTGCCGCAGCCGGTCGGCCAGGGTTTCCTCGCCCGCGCTGGATAGAAACAAGGCGCTCAATCCGGCAATCTCGAAGCGCTCGTAACACTGGACGATATTCTGATGATGCAGGTTGGCCAGGAGCGAGGCCTCCTGCTTCAGGCGGTCGTTGAATTCGGGTTCGAGCGCGATCTTCAACACCCCCTGACGGGGTTGACCGGACCCGGTCCGCCGGACTTCCAGGGCGAGACAGGTTCCGCCCTTGCCCAGGCGCCGAAGGACCTCGAAGCCGTTGAGACGCGTCCCGGCGTTGGCCTCCAGTGGCGAACCCGTGGACGGCGCGGTCATCGACTCTTCCAGGGCTTCTTCCGCTTTGCCGAGGGCGGCGAGGAATTCGCCGGTGGTCCCGAAGCGATCCTCGGCGGAGGGCCAGGTGGCGAACTGGATCAGTTCTTCGATCTCGGCGAGACAGCCGTTGATATGGGCGGAGAGGTTGAGTCCCGGTCCCTGTTCGCACCTGGCGGCCAGATCGTCGCCATCAATGGCGGGCGCCTCGCCCGATAGTACGAAATAGGCGATGGCGCCCAGGGCGAAGAGGTCGAGCTTGATGGCGTCCGGTCTGGGGGCGGTATGAGCTTCCGGCGCCAGGTAGATGTCCTGGGCGGTGCGGTCCGAGAGCATCTCCCGATGCAGGGTGCCGCTGCTGGCCGCTTCGGTCTCCCGCAGTTGCCGGGTGGCTATCTGCCAGTCGAACAGGGTGACATCGAACAATGCCTCGCTCGGAAGCCGAACCAGGATGGTTTGCGGGGATAGCCCACGGTGATACAGCCGATGGCGGTGCGCGGCCTCCAGCGCCTCGGCAATCGCACGGACCAGTTTCAGCCGCTGCCAGAGGTCCAGGGTATCGGCATGGGCGCGGATGTAATGATCGAGACGCTGTTGCGCCGGATCATGATCAAAAATGAGGGCGGGGCCCTGTTCGCTGTCGATGAAGTCGGCCGCCCTCAGGATGCCCGGATGCCGTATGCCTTCCAGCAGCCTGAATTCCCGACGGGCCGCATCGGCGAGGGTTTCGCGCTGTTCGGCGCGCAACGACCGCCGGGCCGTGTAGAGCCTGACCCGACGCTCGACATCGCCCAGCGCCACATGCCTGGCGAGCCAGTCCTGATGGAAGTCGGTTTCCGCCAGCAGTTGCTCCAGTTGGTAATCGCCTACCCGGCGACTGCGTTGCGGCGGACGAATGCCCACCGCTTCCAGTGCGCGGTTGATGGATGTGGCCAGGTCCCGATCGATGGGCTGTGAGCCGGGGGCGGGCGGGCTCTCGTCGAAAATACCGGCGACGATATCGTTGCGGAGATAGACGTTCTCGCGGGCGGGCCCCGAAAGCTGGCAGCGCTGGGCCGGATCGGACAGGAACACCGTCGCCCGTATATAGGGCATGCGGCGGCGTTGGGCCGCCAGTTGTTTCCGCAGCGCGGAAGCCAATTTTTTGGCTTTTCGGTGCGTCAGCAGCAGGGGGTTGTCGTCGATATATTCGCGTGTCCCGTCGCGCCATACCCAGGTGTGGGTATCGCCGCTGACCTCGCCCGGCCGGCTCTTGATTTCGATCAGAAACAGGCCGTGGCGGGCAATGACCAACAGGTCGACTTCATTGATGCTGCCATCCTCGGCGATGAATTCGAAATTGCTGTAAGCGCGAAACGGCTCACGATTCGGCAGCGCCCGCCGGATGAACTCCAGGGCTTCCCGCTCCCACGGAAACTGACTGGGAGAGATCTCCTTCCAGCGGTTCGTCATGGCTGATGCCTCAAGGGCTGTTCGGTCTCGTCGGCCGGACGTGTTGATCTCATGCGGCGGATTGTTGCCCAAGTCCCGCCGCCATAGGCGGGGGTTGAATGTTCGGTGAGGAAATGGCCCAAGACGCGGAGTATAACCGCGATGGCGATTGGGTTTGTCGTGCCCGCACCATGCGTAAAGGGAGGCGCGTTAGCCAAGGCCGATGACGCTTCCAGGGCCGGAACTCATACGGGCTTGGTCACCCATGGAATTGTCCGGTAGCGCTTGTTGACTTGGCCTCACCCCGGGCGCAGAATTTTCGGCCTGCCCAATTCGAAATTATCAAAATGTCAAGAGGGGGAAGCTCCATGCATCGACGATTATTTTTTTCTGCGGCCTTGCTGGGTTTGTCACTGATATCCAGTCCGGGATTCTCTGCGACGGAGTTTTCAACCGTTGTTATCCAAGTAGCCCAAGTCGGTGAAGACAATGGCCTGCCCGTCGTCACATCGGCGGATAAGTATTTGACTTACCCAATACGCGATACCGAATCCGCGGGCCTGATTCGGAAAATCCAACCCGGCGACCGGATCGAAGTGGTCCTGGATGGGATTAATTCCCGTGACATTAAAAAAATCCAGTCGGTCAGCCGTCCTGTCGAGTCCAGGGGGACGCGCTTTTTGGCATTGGTCTTCGGCTTCGCGATCATCGTTGGCTTTTTCTCCGTGGTATCGGGATTCAAGCCGAAGGTCTTCCTGGTGGGGGCGGATAACCGCTACAGCAATTCCAAGGTCCAGGTCTTTTTATGGTTCGGTGCGATGATGACGGTGTATCTGGCCACACTGGGGTTGAGGTGGTGGTACTTGGGATGGGACTATTTCGGGGGCATTGCGATTACAGACAACCTTCTGGCCTTGTCCGGCATCAGCGCGCTGACCTACGGCGCGGCCAAGGCGATTACCGAACAGAAGGTTGAAAGCGCCGCGCAGGCCCCTGCCCCTGCTGCCGCAGCAGCATCGCCAACCAAGTCACAAGCTGCACAATCTCAGTGGTGGACCGATCTGTTTCGAAATGATGAACGGGAGTTCGACCTCGGCGATACCCAGATGTTTTTCTTCATCCTGCTGGCCGTGGCGATGTTCCTGCTCAACTCGTTTCACTCCCTCGGATGGCTGGAATATGCCAAAAACATCACCCTGCCGGATGTGGATACCACCCTGCTATCGAGTATCGGCCTGAGCCAGGGAGCCTATCTTGCCAAGAAAGCCGCGTCCGCACTGGGTAAAGGTTAAACGGGTGTGGACATTGCCAGCGCCATGGCCTGCTCTGACCAGGGCGCGATACCAGCCCCGTAAATTCGGGACAATCCACCTTGAGCCACCCCACGGTGGCGGGAGAACACTACCATGTCACTGACCAATGAAGTACCGATTCCCGAGGGAATCAATGCCGGCGTAGCCAGCGCCAAACAGGCCACCATGCTCAGCCTGCTGGGGAGTCCGCGAACCCGTTTCGACGAGCATTGTCGGCCGGTCACCCACCCGAAACTGGCTTCGCTCATCAAAACGGCCGATGTGGGTCCATTCCGGGCGACGGGATTGAATCTGGCGGTAGATTCGCTGCAAGCCGTATTCAGCGATGTGAAAGCCGCGGATACAGCCTTGTATGACGTGGTCGGAACCGCAGGCATGCTCTGTGCGCGCCTGGTCCGCGGATCGCAACATTCCATCAGCAATCACTCCTGGGGGACAGCCATCGATTTGACCATCAACGGGGTACTCGATGACAGGGGCGATAACCGGATCTTGCAGGGACTGGTCAATCTGGCCCCTTACTTTAACCAGCACGGCTGGTTCTGGGGGGCGGGTTTCCGCACCGAGGATGCCATGCATTTCGAGGTTGGCGATGCCAAAATTCGGGAATGGGCCGCCAATGGGCTGTTCGGTGCGGGCGTCGCCGCAGCGGCGGACCTGCTTAGTCTCGGCGATCGAGGACCGGACGTCAAAGCACTCCAGGCGGCGCTGAGAAGCAAGGGCGCGCCTATTGCGGAGGATGGCGATTTCGGCCGCGCCACCCAGGCCGCTGTCATGGCCTTTCAAGCGGACAACGGTTTGCAGGTCGACGGCGTGGTTGGCAAGAATACCCGCGGCGCGCTGGGTATTTGAATGGCCATCGGGTGTCCCGGTAATTTTCCCAAGTCGGAACATCCAAAACCGAAGGATATGGCAGGGCTGGCAATCCCGATCCTGCTGGCGGGTTTGCTGGCGCCGGCGTCTGGATATCCTGAACAATCGCGATATACCTCGCTAGACCAGGACTGCGAAACTTCGGTGTATCGGGGCCAGCCGGCAGAGAAATGTCCCGTGGTCGGCGGTTGGTCAGTATGGGTCGTGGCCGAGCAGGAGCGGACCTACCTGGTCTTGCAAAGCAAGGGCTTCTCGCTAAATCTCCGCCGGGAGATGTTTTCCGGAAACCTGGGGCTATTTCCGGATATCCATTCTCCTGACAACCCGACGGCCGAACCCCGCGCCGAATGGCGTCTGTCTTCCGGATCCGTGCCGCGGGCATTCATTGTCAGAGTCCATGGCCAAGACCCCGGGAAAAGTCTGCAAGACGACCCCCATCCCTATCAGTCCCGGTTGCTGGTCGTGAGGCTCGGAGGGAACGCCTGCGTTCTGGGAATCGTTAGAACTAACGAAGAAGCACGACAGCTAGCCGATGGGTCTGGCGAATGTTCGGATAGCCAAGGCAAACCCCCTTGAGCCTGATGCGAGGAAAAGGCTGCAATGGGATTGAAAAGCGCACAAATTTCATGCTTCAGCGTTTCTTCGTTTCGTCTCCACGACGAAATCTCGCCTCAAGGGTCGCCAGGTTCGTGTCTTTCATGACAATGAAGGTGATTACCTCAAACACCTTCCCGCCAGTTTCTGGGATGGGTGGATGCGGCGCGCACCGACCCAGGCGCAACCCACTGCCCGCGCATTGCGCCTTATCCACCCTACGGCGGCGCTGTATTTTTCCTGCGGGGAACGTCATCTTGTAACAGATTATCTGGAAATGAATTGAAGGGATGAACCCAGCATGGGCTGGCAATAAGTTCGAGGCGAAATAACCAGAGCTTCCTCATGGCGGATAACAACAACGAGAGCGAAGGCCTGTTCAGTTTGAGAAACCTGCTCTTTCTCCTGCTGTCAGCCATTCTGAGCGGGTTAATGGTGTTCCAGTCGAACTGGGAGCCGAAGCGCCCCGCGCCGGAAAAGGACCCCCGTCGTGAAGAGGGCATTCAACTGGACGCCCGACTGTGGATGGACCCGCTGGAGTTACCCCGCCGCGATCTTGTCGGGGGGGCCAGCCATGCCACCGGTGAGGCGGACTTCGGCGGCCAGATCATTCGACATCTGACCGACCCGACCAACACTGAAAACAAAATCCGGATACTGGCCGTGCTGCTGGATGGCGACCCTTACGCCGAGAGTACCGAACGGCGGCGTCGAACCCGATACGCCGTCCTTTCCGGGCTGATGGCTTCCAAATTCGGTTACCAACCGGAGGATAGGAACCACATTCGCTATCTGCGCCTTGAACGTCCTTTCGATTATTACGATCCCCACCATGAGCCGCGGGTTCTCTCCCATGTCGAACGGCTGATGCCGGAAGTCATCCCCTACGAGTGGTTTAGTGCCGAAGACAGGCGCAAACAGGGCGCCCCCGTCCTGGTGTTGTGGCTGGATGAGGGCCAAATCAGCGAGCGCCCCCTGCAGAAACTTCTGGTCCTCAAAAACCTGCTGCGGCTGTTTCCCCTGGCCGCGCTCTATGACAAACAGGATACCGGGGCCGTCTTCTACCGCGAGACCCTGTTACAAAAGAAATTGCAGGAGGTTCTGGCCAAGGATAGCCCGCCCCGGGTTGTCCGGGAAGCACAGGTCTGGATCGATCATCTTCTAGGCAAACTCCATTCGAAGCAGGATCGGAAAATTCTTGTCGAATGGCTGGAGCCCTTGGAGACATTATGGAAATGCGGACATAGTAAAAACGTCCCGACGGCAGAGGAGAAGCAATGCGAGGAGGCGTATCGCTTCATCAATCCAAAGAAGCGCCAGGCCAGAAAAGGCAAACCGAGGTCGAATCCAGACAAGATCGCTCTCGATCTCCCGCCCCATAGCTACCTCTTCCAGATACTCGGGGCTTCGGCCAGCGCCGAGGTGATCACCGAGTTGGGAGACTGGCTGAAGAATTATGCCAACGGCCGGGAGGTAGTCTTCCGTCCGGAGGCCTACGATTTTCGCGTCATCGGCCCCGGGTCGTCCGACACCCTCAAGGCCATGGTACAGGATATCCAGTCGGATCAGTTTCCGGAAGAATATTTCTGGATCGATCCCTTTTTGCCAGTGAAAGATCCAGTTTTTACTATGTACTCCCCGTCGGCGTCGGCAACGGAATTACAGTTGCTTGGGGGCAACCTAAACGAGGATGGCTGCTTGGAATCTTCGATGTGGTGCTGCCTGCCAGCGGAAGATTCAGGCACATCTGCAGATCAATGCCGGGTTCAAGACCATTCGGTTGAACCGCTGCAAGTTATCGAAACCTCACCGAACCACCAATCCTGCAAGCTTTCATGCCTCAAGTCCCTCTTCCACAGACGAGGCATTGATCTTCGCCGGATGATCGAGACCGACGAAGAACTCGCCGACGCGCTGGTCGAGGAAATGGGAAAGCGGGGAATTGAAACCAAGGCTGAGAAAAGGTCAGAATTACTAGGGTCAGACACCGGGACTAAGGCAGACACAGGCTCAGGATGCAATGACGAGGCGGGTCTGAACCAGCCGTCGGGACAGCAAGACCCGGATTGCCGCGTCGACGTCAGCATCCGCGACCACGTGGCGCTGGTTTTCGAATCGGACACCACTTATGCACGCGGCCTCAAGAACAGCTTTGTCCAGAGCCTGTGCCGGGAGGATGCTGTGGGCGCCCCTCTGGGTGATCAAATAGATCAACTAATAGAGGCCTGCCGTCGGCGTAGGGAGAGTCTCAGTTTCAGCTACTTCCAGGGTCTGGACGGGGAGGGAGGCGCCAAGCCGAAATTCGACAATGCCCGGGCTGGGAAACAAGGCTCGGTGGGCAATGCGCCGACATCCCTGGAAGATCTGATTCGGTTGACGCGACCAGAGCCGACCAAGGCCTCTTTCGCGGACGATCAGACCGACTACCTGGAGCGCATCGCCGCGGAAATGCAGCACCGTGATCAGAATCTGCGCCGTCATCAGCAGTCGATCCGAGCCATCGGCCTGCTCGGCGGTGATGTCTTTGACAAGATCATGCTGTTGACAGCCCTGCGTCCCCGGTTCCCGGACGCCGTATTCTTTACCACCGAATTGGATAACCGCTACGTCGACGGCACCGCCGATCCCCTGATCGCTCGGAATCTGCTGATCGCTTCCAATTTTGATCTGAAGCGGGAACCCGGCGTTCAGCGCTTTATCCCCCCGTTCCGCAGCAGCGATCAGACCGCCTATTTTTCGGCTACGCTGGCGGCGCTCGAACCGGAGGAACCGAACAGCCCGGTCAGTTACCAGCACTACGGGCGCCCCCGATTATTCGAAGTGGGCCGCACCCGGATGGTCCCGCTCTACAGGTCAAATAATGAGCCTGAAGCAAATGGGTGCCCCCCCGACAATGACGACTCGAAATCCGAGCTTTGCGGCGCTTCATCGAGCTGGAGTTTACCGCCCTGCCATCGGTTAATACCGTGGCTACTCTTGTGGTGCATTGTAGGTTTTAGCGTCATTGCATTGGCCCCAACGGAATCCCGAGGACTGTTGGTTCTGCTGATGATTGTGGCTTTCCTGGGGTTCTTACTTATCTGGTGCGGAGGTTACCACAGCACGGAACCCTTCTCTTGGACGGAGGGGGTGAGCATCTGGCCGACGGAATTCATCCGCCTGATCGCCATCGTGGTGGGACTGTATGGATGCCGGAATTGATTAAGGTACACAGGGAACGGTTTGGGCGGCGTATTTTGTATCCGTCCACTGAAAGAATGAGAGGATCTTTTTACTATTCTTCTGCAAGGCCTTAAGCGCACCCCA
>Ga0172367_10000717_pt1 | contig 50654 bp, 48 predicted proteins | sample Lak10m_FD_114542 | JGI IMG/M metagenome (GOLD analysis project Ga0172367, IMG submission 114542) | Freshwater microbial communities from Kabuno Bay, South-Kivu, Congo - kab_022012_10m | ecosystem: Environmental > Aquatic > Freshwater > Lake | place: Democratic Republic of the Congo: South-Kivu...
AAAACTTATGAACATTGGATGAGCAATATTCGTGATTGGTGTATTTCCCGTCAATTATGGTGGGGACACCGCATTCCAGTTTGGTATCATAATACAACAAAAGAAATTTACTGCGAAGTTGATCCTCCGAATGATATTGAGAATTGGCATCAAGATGATGATGTGCTTGATACTTGGGCTTCCAGCTGGCTCTGGGCACAAGATGTTTTTACCGACAAGCGTGATCAAAAATATTATTACCCGACAGATCTTCTTGTTACGGCGCCGGATATAATTTTCTTTTGGGTTGCAAGAATGATTATCGCCGGATTACACTTCATGAAAGAAATTCCTTTCAAAGATGTTTACTTCACAAGTCTTGTGCGTGATACACAAGGCAGAAAGATGAGTAAGTCTTTGGGTAATTCTCCAGACCCGCTCAATCTGATTGATGAATACGGTGCGGATGCTTTGCGTTTTACAATGACATACATTGCGCCGCTCGGACAGGATGTTCTTTTTAGTTCGGAGATGGTAGAGATTGGAAGAAATTTTGCGAACAAAATGTGGAATGCTGGTAGATTTTTATTAATGAATGCACAAAACATTCCTCTCAATCCTTCGTTGAAAGATAAACATATTGATTTTACGGACAAATGGATTATGTCGCGGTTTCAATCTACACTAAAAGAACTTAATGAGGGTCTCGATAAATTCGAAGTGAACAATGCATCGAAGATTGTTTATGCTTATGTCTGGAATGATTTCTGCGATTGGTACGTTGAACTTGCAAAAAACAGATTATATCAAGGAACGGAGGAAGTGAAATCGGCAGTATTAACAAGAGCAATTCTTTTGTATGAAGAAATGCTGAAACTTGTTCATCCTTTCATGCCGTTTATTACCGAAGAGATTTGGCAATTACTTGATGAACGGAAAGACGGTGAAAGTATTTCTATATTATCATTTCCAAAGTTCGATAATAAATTAATTGATAAGAAGGCCGAAGAGGAAATTCTTTTTGTTCAGGAAGTTGTTTCCGCAATAAGAAATATCCGAGGAGAAATGAATCTTCCGCCATCAAAACAAATAAATGTTTTTCTAAAAACGGAAAAAGTAACCGAAGAACAAGTCCGTTACATAAAACCGCTTGTCCGCATTAACGAGTTAAAGTTTGACTCAAACATTACAAAACCGAAAGCAAGCGCTTCAGCAGTAGTTAAAGGCTGCGATATTTTTATTCCTCTTGAAGGATTGATAGATTTCAATGTTGAAAGAAGCAGAATTGAAAAAGAAATTGCACGTCTTTCGTCTTCGCTCGAGACGGTTAAGAAAAAACTTTCCAACGAAGGATTTATTGCCAAAGCTCCTGCCGATGTTCTTGAGCGTGAACGAACAAAACTTGTTGATTGGGAGAAAGCATTGGATAAACTAAAAACCATTCTTGCCGACCTAAAATAGTACTCGACTATACATTCAACAAGTAAAATTGTATATTGTGAACGAGTGTTCATTAAGAGTTACTTAATTGAAACTAGCAAACACGAAACAGCTAATATTATCAACTGCTTTAGATCTATTTTCTCAGCACGGGTATAACGGCGCTTCTATAAGACAGATTGCACGTGTGGTTGGCATCAGAGAAAGTGCAATTTATAATCACTACAAATCCAAAGAAGAAATTTTTTTAGCCATCCTAGCTGAATTTAAGTCAAGAACTTTTAGCGAAAAAATATTAAGTGATGATTTGCTTGATGATTTATCCAATCCCGAAAAGTTCTTGAGAAATTTTGCCGAACGATTGATAATGTTTTGGAATACACCGCAGGAAAGAAAATTTATACGATTCCTTTTAATGGAACAGTTTACGCGTATTGGGAATAAAGAACTTTCCACAACCGATTACTTAAGCGAACTCCGTAAAATGTGCCGCTTGATCTTCGGCGAAATGATTAAAACAAAAATAGTTAGACAGTTCGATCCGGAGGTTCTTGCCGAACAATTTATCGCACCGTTATTTCTCATCCGCACAGAACATCTCGTCTCCGGTGAGAATAAAAACATTAATTCTGTGTTTAAGATTGTAAATATGCATGTTGATTTTTTCTGGTCAGCTATAAAGAATTGATCCCGGCTAAACAAGTAATTTCTTATTAATAAAAATTAAAAATGCTAATAAGCGAACCGACAAAACAAAACATACTTGAAGCACACGAAAAAATTATTAAACAAATTCACCGCACTCCTATATTTTCATCGAAATCATTGAACTCAATTTTTGAGTGCAGAATGTATTTTAAATGTGAGAATATGCAAAAAGCCGGAGCGTTCAAATATAGGGGCGCAAGCTTTGCTGTTATGTCGCTCCCAAAGTCCGACTTCAAAAGAGGAGTAGCAACTCATTCATCCGGTAATCACGCCGCCGCGCTTGCTCTTGCAGCAAGGACAAGAAAAATCCGAGCATATATAGTAATGCCGCGCACTGCGCCTCAAATAAAAAAAACGGCGGTCGAAAGTTACGGTGCAAGAATTATTTTTTGTGAGCCAACACTTCAAGCGCGCGAAGAAGCTCTTGCAAAAATTGTTCAAGAGACGGGTGCCGCTTTTATCCATCCCTACGATAATTATACGGTAATAGCAGGACAGGCAACCTGTGCCAAAGAAGTTTTTGATGAACTTGGTGAATTGGATTATGTGATTTCTCCGGTTGGTGGAGGAGGATTGCTAAGCGGAACTTGTCTTAGCAGCAAATATTTCTCGCCTAAGACTAAAATAATCGGTGCGGAGCCTGTGGCAGCAAACGATGCTTTTCTCTCATTACAGAAAGGAATTATTCAGCCATCTTTGAATCCAAAGACAATTTGTGATGGGTTGTTGACCCAATTAAGCGAAAAAACATTTTCTATAATAAAGAATAACGTGACTGAAATAATAACCTGCAGTGAAGAAACTATTATCGCTGCTATGAGAATGATTTGGGAAAGAATGAAAATTATTGTTGAGCCTTCTTCTGCGGTAACTCTTGCCGTAATTATGGAAAATAAAAAGATGTTTTCCGGAAAGAAAGTTGCTCTGATTCTTTCGGGCGGTAATGTTGATCTTCAAAAACTGCCGTGGTTATAAAAATTTTTATTAGACAAATACTTCCAGCTTTTTACTTAAACATTCTATCTCTATCGGTGTATTCCCGATTAGCTGTCCATCGGGTGTTAATATTTTTGGAGGAGACGCTACAACTTTTATTTTTCTTGCCTTAAAGCATTCGACCTCTTTCAGTTTAACATGCTCGCCTGTAAATATTTTAGGCAGGCACTGCACTAACCGTATGCGCGTAAGTTTATTTAGCAAAATAATATCAAGCAATCCATCGTCAATCACTGCATTCGGAGCCATAAAAAAATCCTTTCCCGTGTAACGTGTATTTGATATTTCCACAAATACATTTTTCCGCTCGATTTTTTGCCCATCCACTTCCAATTCTAGATGAAACGGTTTTAGTGAAATTGTTCTATACAAAACACCAAGAATGTAAGAAAAATGTCCAAGCGTTCTCAACTTAAATGCGGTACTTGCAACATCCGTAACAAAACCAAGCCCAAGTATATTGATGAAATAAAATTGTTCTTGAGGTGTTTTACAAAAACCAACATCAACACGCTTTGTCTTCCCGGACGTAATGATATTAATTGCTTCTTCCCATTTTTCCGGATATAAATCTAAATCGCGCGCAAAAGCATTTCCCCTTCCAGTTGGAATTACTCCAACCGGAATTCTTTTAGATGATTTGTTCGCAAAGTAACCGTTGATTGTTTCGAACAAAGTTCCGTCTCCTCCAGAAACTGCAATTGCGTCATATTTTTCAAAAGTGAGGTGTTTAATTATCTCCGTACCATGTCTGGCATATTCGGTTTGAACCGATTCGTATTCAATATTACGTTTATCAAATTCTTTATTGATCAGCGAAAAATATTTTGCCCCGTTTTTATTTCCTGATGCGGGGTTGTTAAGATAGAATATTTTCATGTTTACATTGATTGGTTTGTTTAATGTAGAACATAATGGATGCTACTTTTGTAATCAAGTTGTTTTAAAAATAAAAAGGTCGGGGCCGCCCCGACCTAGATTTAAAATTTCCTTTCTATGTATATCAATCCACAAAATGTTTTATCACATTTACAACATGTTCTTCACAAACTTTACAGAACGGTTTTGTCCCTTTAGAAAACATCAGACAATCAAGCATTGGTCTGTAAACACCTTTCGCAGAATACCCGGCACCTTCAAAGACACCGACTTTACCCCAATATTTACTGCTCATTAAATATTTATCAACTTCGTCGCTATGAATTTTATCTTTCCTATTGTATTCGTTTTGTGCCGCATCAATTTCATTTTGCTGAGCTTTCGCCCGTTTTAGTTTCGCTATGTGTTTATTCATTTCTCTTCTTTCTTTCTGCCAGGCATAATCCATTTTATCATAATTTTCTTTTTCCCATGGTGTCGGCAATTCAATTCCGGATGTAACCAGATTTCTCCATTTCAAATTATTTTTATCAAGCATGCGGGTAATGTTTGGTTCCACCGGTTCTTGTCCTTCAGGGTAAAACTCATTGTAAGCTACATCAGAAGTATAATATTCATCTGCTAGTCCACCGAAGGAATGGCCGAACTCGTGCAAAAAAATGTACGGACTAAATTGATTATCGCTCGTAAAGGTGCAATAGAAATTATAAATACCTCCGCCGCCGTAACGTGCACTATTGCACATAATATAGATAGCGTCGTAAGGAACTTGCGCCGCCAGATCACGTATGGCTTTGTTGTCTTCTGTTAAAACGTATCTTTCGGAGCCAAGCGCGTAAACTCTTGTGCTCAGAGCTGTGCTTTTGTAAATGTTTGCCCCCGGTTCATCAATTCCACTTTCTTGCGATGGTTTGAACACTCCATAAATATTAAACTTATTTTTGTTCGATTTGAATGGCTCGCGATCTAAGAACAGATTTGTGTAGCGCTTTAGATCTTTTTCAAATTTATGCTGTTCCGTAGCTATGTAGCCTTCCGCAAGAATTGCTACGTCAACTTTTGTGTGGGGATTTCCGCTATAATGACTTTCAAAAACTTTTACAGATTTGTCCACAACTCCATCTTTGATTATGTAAAGATCGGCAGGGTCAATTTCGGTGTTATAAACTTCATTAAGATTATTTTTTCTGTCGCGTTTCTCCATTACAAATTTAATTTTTCTTTTGGGAAATGGAATTATAGCGCTTTCGTGGTATGTACGCTTGATTCCTTTCGAAGCATCATCACTCGTTTGATATTCCTTAAAATAACTATCGAATCCGCGAGAGAAAATTAGTTTGCCCGAAGAGGTATCATATATCTTATAATAGTAAGCGCCGTTATTAAAATTATCAAGAAGATTTTTTAACCTTCCCGCCCATGTTCCGTATTGATAAACTTGATCAAGTGTTATAAGCTCACTGTTTGCATCGCCAATATGAAAATAATCAATCCGCATCGTTTGGTCGGTGAAGTAGTCGTTGAAGTTAATCGGTTGTGCCTTAAGAATTGAAAGAAGGAAAAAAGAAAAGAAGGAAAGATTTAATAAAAATCTCATGACGTACCCTATTATTGTTTTACTCTGCCGTAAACTTAAGATAAAATAGAACATTGGGAAAACGCGAAGAGACACGGTGTGATAAATAACCCGCTTAATGGTTAAATTTTTAGACAGATGTACAATTTATTTACCCATGCAAAGCGCTTATTAAATATTTATCTTCGCTATGCAAATTAACAATTGAGCAATGAAGCAATCAAACAACATAATATTGATTTTACTGCTTTTATCTTCAATATCGTTTGCTCAAAATGATAACGGATTCAAGATCGCACGGCTTAAATATAACGGCGGCGGTGATTGGTATAATGATCCTTCTGAAGAAGTAAATTTGCTCAAGTACGTAGCTCAAAACACTAACATAAAAACAAAACCGGTTTATGAATTTGTTGATTTGACAAACGGAAATATTTTTGAATACTCATTTTTATTTATGACAGGACACGGCAATATTGTTTTCTCTGATATAGAAGCCGCTAAATTAAGAACCTATTTGGAGAATGGCGGCTTTCTTTATGTTGATGATGATTACGGTTTAGATAAAGCATTCAGGCGTGAAATTAAAAAAGTATTTCCGGAAAAAGATTTGACGGAACTACCGTATAGTTATGGATTGTATCATTGTTTTTATGATTTCCCCAACGGAGCTCCGAAAACACATGAACATGACGGTAGGCCTCCGCAAGGATTCGGAATCTTTTTTAACGGCAGATTGTGTTTGTATTACACTTACGAAAGCAACCCTAGTGATGGATGGGCCGATCCCGAAGTACATAAAGATCCGCCCGCAAAAAGAGAAGAAGCTTTAAAGTTTGGGACGAACATTGTTGTGTGGGTGCTCTCAAACTAAAATTTTTACCAGATGATTTAAGAAGAGAATGAATGAATAGTTATTTTATTGAAATACAAAAGAAACTCCGAACTGTTGTTGAGCATGAAAAACGAAGGGATGGGCTGAGAAAATTATTTATCTCAATAACAATCTTATCTGTTATATTTCTATTGCTTATAATATTTGAAGCTATTGGCAATTTAAGTTCTGATATACGCACAATTCTATTTTACTCATACCTTATTGTAACCACATTTACAATCGGATTGTACGTTGCATTTCCTTTTATAAAAGATTTCATATACTATGTTCATCCCGATTATGTTGAAACAGCCGGTAAGGTGGGTGCTTATTATCCTGATATTAAAGATGAACTTGCAAATGCGGTCCAATTAATAAATGAAAACAACATTAATTACTCAAATCAACTTGTTGATGCTGTTATTAAAAATATTTATTCTAAAACCGAAACACTAAATTTTAATGCGGTTATTGATTTTACTTCCGTAAAAAAATTATGGAAACTTTACATTGCAACATTTATTGCAACTATTATCTTAGTTTTTTTTGTTCCGTCCCTTCATTCCGCAGCAATTCGTTTTCTTAATTACAACAAAAATTATGCGTCTCCGCCAAAATTTGTTTTTGAAATCACTCCGGGAAACAAAGAAATTACCAAAGGCGATAACATTACAATAACGATTAAAGCTGTCGGAGAACAACCAAAGGAAATTTATTTTTCAACAAAATCCGAAGAACAAACTGAGTTCCTGGAAAAAATATTATCACCCGATTCCCTGGGGATTTTTACTTTTTATATTAACAATATTAAAAGTTCTTTAGAATATTTTGCCGCCGCTGAAAATATTACCAGTGAGAAATATAAAATTTCGGTTATCAACCGTCCCATAATTTCAAGTCTCGAATTAACTATTACTCCGCCTTCTTACACCCGTTTGCCTGAACTAACACAAAAAGACAATGGAAATGTAACGGCTTTGATCGGCAGTAAAATTAAACTGGAAACTACTTCGTCGCGTGAGCTTTCTAACGCAACTTTAATGTTCAGCGACAGCACATCAAAAAAGATGAATATTGTTTCATCAAAAGCCTCAGTAGATTTTATTGTTGCTAAGGAAACAGGCTATTATATATTTATCGAAGACGCTCAAGGTTACTCAAACATAAATCCTATTACTTACTCAATAAAAACTTTGGTTGATGAAAACCCATCCATCGAAATGATTTCTCCGAATGAAAATATAAAACTAGGAAATCAAAGTAAGGTATCTCTTGTATCAAAGATCAGTGATGATTACGGTTTTAGTAAAATGAATTTGAATTTCCGGCTTTCTGCATCAAAGTACCGCTCCACTACCGAAGACTTCACGAAAGTTCCCGTAACTATTTCCAGCCAGCAAAAAGAAGAAGAGGTATATTTTGTTTGGGATCTTGTACCGTTAGTTCTTGCCGAGGGAGAAGTTATCTCTTATTACTTTGAAGTTTTTGACAATGATAATATCACCGGTCCCAAATCAACAAAAACAAAGTTATTCACTATCACGGTTCCTTCTCTCGATGAACTATATGCCGAGGCGGAGAATAAACAAAAAGAATCGGCAAAAGATCTTGAGCATACACTTAAAGATGCAGAGCAGCTGAAACAGGAAATGCAAAAGCTAAGTGATGACATGAAGCAAAACTCTAAGGAAATATCGTGGCAGGAAAAAGAGCGTGTTGAAAAAGCAGTTGAAAAGTTCAAAGAGATTACAAAAAAAATAGAAGATGCTTCTCAAAAATTATCCGAGATGAAAAATGATCTGGCAAAAAATAACCTTCTCTCGGAAGAGGTCCTTCAAAAATATAACGAGCTCCAGGAACTGTTGGAAAAAATGAGCAGCGAGGAAATGAAAGCAGCATTCAAGCGATTGCAAGATTCTCTTAATAGTTTGAACCGCGATAATGTACAGATGTCCATGGAAGAAATGAAAGCAAACGAAGAATATATCAGGAAAAGCATTGAACGCACCCTAAACCTACTAAAGAGAATACAGGTTGAACAAAAAACCGATGAGCTTGTTAAACGCACCGAAGAGCTTGTGCAGAAAATAGATGAGTTAAAAAACAAAACGGAACAATCAAATCTATCCGATAAAATAAAACGTGATGAACTGGCTAACCGCCAAAAAAATATTACAAGCGATCTTAAAAAACTTAATGAAGAAACAAATAAGCTAAACGAAAAGATGAATGAACTTTCCGATATGCCGAAAGATCAAATGGAAAAACTTAAGAGCGAGTTGGATAAACAAAACAACGAACAACTTTCCGATGAAGCACTTAAAAATTTACAGCAGATGCAAAAAATGCAAGGCATGCAGAACCAGCAAAAACTTTCACAAAACATGAGCGGTATGCTAAAACAAATGCAAGATTTACAAAATGCCATGCAGCAGATGAATCAGATGAAGGTTTTTTATGATATGATGAAGATATTAGACGACCTTTTAACTCTTTCCAAAGATCAGGAAAGCTTAAAAAATAAAACTGAACAGTTTGGTCTATACTCAAATGAATTCTCCAAAAGCTCCCGCGAACAGAGCGAGATACAAAACAATCTTGGAAAAGTATTACAAAAGATAGGTGATCTTTCTCAAAAGACTTTTGCAATTACACCCGAAATGGGTAAGGCACTTGGGAAAGCCTTGGCCGATATGCAGCAATCAATAAATGCTATGCAAAACCAGCAGGGACCTCCGGCAGCGCAAATGCAAAAAAATGCCATGTCCTCATTGAATGAAGCTGCAACCCTGATGAAAGGCGCGATGGATCAAATGATGAGCGGCGGCAGCCAGGGCGGCGGAATGATGAGTTTAATGCAACAATTACAGCAGCTTTCTCAACAGCAGATGGATTTGAATAAGCTCACTCAAATGTTGAACCAAGGACAGATGACGCAAGAGATGATGTCGCAAATGCAACGACTTGCACAACAGCAGGAAGCAATTCGTAAATCGTTAGAGCAATTGAATCAAGAAACAAAAGAAGCCGGACAATCGAAAAAGCTTGTTTCAAATCTGGAAAAAATATTAAGCGAGATGAAAGAGGTTGTTACAAATCTTCAATCTGAAAAAATGAATGATGATTTGGTGAAGAAGCAAGAAAGGATTCTCTCAAAATTACTTGATGCGCAGACGTCCATGAACGAACGTGATTATGAGAAAGATAGAGAATCTTCTGCGGGAAAAGACTTTAACCGCACTTCTCCGCCGGATTTAATTCTTAGCACAGACGAAGGAAAGAATAAATTAAAAGATGAATTGTTAAAAGCTATCCGCGAAGGATATAAAAAAGATTACGAAGATCTAATTAGAAAATATTTTGAAGCGCTGGAGAAAGTAGTGCCAGCAAAATGATACTGAGAATAGCTATATATTATTTTTTATATGCTACTTTGTTTCTCTAAGAATTCTAGCACTCTTATTGATTTATTAAAATATTCTTTTAATTGTGCTATTGTAATATCTGATTTCTTGCCATGTGCAATATTATGTCTATTTGACATTATTGAATCTATTGCACTTCCTTTCCCCTCCTCTTCCAAAAAATCTTTCAATCTATTCCCCCATGATTCATCAAAGCTCTTAGTAACATCTAAGTATTTTTCAGCCTTTGGGTTCTGTATTTTTGAAAGTTGCCATAATACGAAGTTGGAAACTTGTTTATCACTGCGTTTTTTTGAATATTCACTAAAAATTAGTGGAAGTGCATTTTCTAAGAGGCCTGCTGATAAAACACACAAATATTTTGCCCAATGCGATTGAGTTTCAAAATCAATCTTGCTTATATCTTCAGATTTCTTGAATAAACCTTGAAGTTTTTGTATTTGACTGTGTATTTCAACTATTTTCATTGAACATGACTAATAAACTCAATAGCTTTTTCTATACGTTTAGCAACTCTGTCTTCGTCAGAAGTGTGTTGGTTAATTGCGAATTTGAATTCCCTATCTTTAAGTAAATTTTTGTATTCAATGTTAATGCGACGGGGCTTCATCATTTTCCCTTTTTTCACCCTAGTTGCAATACCAACCATAACAGCATCGAAAATAGCTGCGACTATACCTTTTTTTAATTTAAAAGCTTTGGTGCCAATATTTTTTCTTATGATGTCAATAGTAGTTTCAAACATTTTTTTGTGTTCTTTTATTTCTTGTTCAGTGATATTGGCATTATCAGAAAGGAAGCTATTTAAAAATTCGTTCATGGGTTTGAAATAATTTTTATAATTAAAAAACATGGCAAAAAATCTCAACAAAAGTTCTTGATCCTTTAGACGATCACTTGGTTTACCAAAAATAGCTCTCCAGTTTGTATTATTATTAAGTTCATTTAAGAATTTTATATATGCCGAGTCATGATTGATTGCTACTCTTATTTCTTGAGGTGTAAGTTTTCTTCCACCAGTATTTAATCGCCTAAAAACTTCATGTGTGCTCGGATCATAGTTTTTATTTGTGGTTTGACGAATAATTATAGCGTGTATTAAGGAATCGTCTAATTGTCTTTTATCAAAGTCGTTTAGTTTATCATAAGTAATATCTTCAAATCTTTTTACCACTCCTTCTAATCTGAAACTTCTTTTAGATTTTTGGTCTTCCTTTGGTTTAAAATGTCCATCATAAAAAAATTGCAACGATCGTAATCTTTGTTGGCCATCAATTACCAATAATTTATTAGAATTCTGTTCTTTCGCCAAAAAAACACTGGGAACGGGTAGTCCGAGAAGTAAGGATTCAATAAACCTTGATGCCTCATTAAGATTCCAAATATAATTTCTTTGAAACTTGGGGATAATTATACTACCCTTTCTCAATCTTTCCACTAAACCATTTACGTCAAAATCTGCACCATAGCTTATTACACTATATTCATTTTTGGATACATTCTTTTCCCTTTCCGTTTCATCAATAATGGGTATAGTCTTAAATCTTGGTTTCTTTGTTTTCATTATTTGCCTACTGTTGTATCAACGTTTGTAATAAAGTTATAATAATTTCAATATATAATCCATAAGTTAATAATGAGAAGTCTTTATGGTTTACTTAAGGTTTTACGATTAGAAAATATTTTGAAGCACTGGAGAAGGAAAGGAATAAGAAGTAAGAATAAATATTCCCCTTCGCTCCATTTTGCGCTCTCAGCAGTTAAGTTCCCACAATTGAATAAACAACAATCAGTTGAAGAATATTTTATCTTTTATTGAACAACAACTGTTCCCGTCATAGTGTCCTGATGTAATTTACAGTAATAAGGAAACGTACCCTTAGTATTGAACATATATGAGAAAGTGCCGCCGTTACCAAGATTGCCAGATTCGAAAATGCCATTTGGTGAACCCGGGGTTCCGCTTGATACTGTATGGGCTACATTATCTTTATTGGTCCATTTAATTGTTGTACCGGCACTGACTGTTATTGTTTTAGGGTTGAAGGCGATGCTCTGAATAAATACTTCGTTCGGTCCCGGTGTATCTGCCATTGAATTAGTGTATGAGTTTGTACCGTAATCGTTTTTAGAACAGCCTGTAATTCCCGCAAACAAAAGAAAAGCCACCGCAGAAAGAAAAGAAATTTTATTTTTCATTTGATTACCCTTTCATGTTAATAAAATTGTTTTCATGTTTAGATGAATAACAACTTTTACTCAATTAAAGTTGCTTGGTAAAAATAACCACGGCAACTATCCCGCTTCGGACTATTATACCTAATAGATGAATTGTGATTATTGTTCAAAATTGTTGGTTTCCCTACGGACGGTAATTAGTTAATCCCAAATTTTTTACACTAATAATCAGGGTGTTGGAAAAACATGAGAAGAAATTAATAAATAGAGAAAAGCCCTCTTCCCTTCGGGAAGAGGGTTGGGAGATGTGCTTTTATTCCCATCTTAAATATTTTGAATCGCCAAGCAATTCTTGAATTCTGCGCTGAACAATTTCATTTTTATTTTGCTTACGGGCTTGAAGAGACTCTTGCAATTCTTGAAGTCTCTTCTGAAGCCGTTTTACTTCGTCTTGTTTTTGTGCTTCTCTAATATCAAACAATTGATTAAGTGTGTTGGTCAAATCATTTTTCATCTTTTGTTGGGAATTAGCATCTGCCGCTTTGTATTTAAGTGCTAATAACTCGGCATCTATTTCCAATTCTTTTTCTTTCTTTTGATTCTCGCCAGCATTAAATAATCCAACATCCTCCAACACGCCACTATAATTCCTCATTACGCCAAAAGGAAATGATGAACGGAGCAGTTGGTTATACTTATTCTTATTTAACTTTTTAATCTCTTCCATTTTAGCCCTTACTTCCGGTGTTAAACGACTTAGTCTTTCTTCTTCTTCTTTCTTTGACAGCTCTCCACCCTGTAGAGAATAAGTCTGTGTTAAATCAGTATAGACTTGTGCTAACGTTCCGCTACTGCTCTTCGTCTCTTGCGGTAATGTCTTTACAAACGGAAGCACAAGTAATGTAAATATTAAAATTCCTGTTAACTTTTTCATTTTGTTTCTCCTTTTTAATTAAACGAAAATTTATCCGATTCTTTTTCGAGGGTTTTCATTCTCTGATCCAGCATTATCATTTGTTTGTCCCAGTTGTCCTCGTGAATCAAGTTTATTGTATTTTTTATTTCGTTGATTTGGGTGATGACTTCCTTGCCTTCCCAATCCAGCAATTCATTTGAGATTGTTTTAACCGTGTTGGGTTGATTCGTACTTAATGAAATTACAACCGCAATCGCCGCTAGTACTCCAACAACTGCAAGCTTTAGCGAGAATGCAAATTTTTCTTTTACTGTCCCTTGTGGAAAGAGCCACTCCGTTATTTTAAATCTCTTTTTTTGAACTGCATTCTCAATCATCGTTTCGAACTTTGCATCAAGTATGTCTTCTGTTAATTCTAGGCTTGCTTGATCCAAAACCGTTCCAACATCACTTATTAAAGAAGTGCATGTTTTGCAAACAGCTATGTGTTGTATCCAATATTCTTTTCGATCTGTTGATAAGTCGTTGCATAAATAAAGATAAACCTCTCTTTCAAATTCTTTACAGATCATATTTTTATCGTTACTCATTTTCGCTCCATAATAATCTTTTTATTTTTTTAACCGAGTAGTGCATGTGAGACAGCACCGTATTTAACGGTTCATTTGTGACTTGTGCAATTTCCTTAAAACTCATCTCGCTGTTAATTCTCAATAAAAAAACTTCTTTCTGTTTGAATGGCAAAAGTTCCACAACTTTTTGAATTTTATTTTTAATTTCCTTTCCTATCAATTCTTTATGTGGATCGTTTGTGTGACTCAATTCATCGGGTTCCATTTCCGTTATCATGTTTTCTTTGTTCCGTTTTCTCAATTTGTCCATTGCCGTATTATGCGCTATGGTAAACAGCCATGAGGAAAATTTTTGCAGTTCGGAATATTTATTTATTCCCTTCCAACTTTTAATTAACGTCTCTTGAAACAAATCTTCTGCGTCTTCTCTATTGCCGCTAAGTCTTAATAAATACGAAAACAATTGTTTTCTATAAATTTTAATTAACGGTCCGAAAGCGGCGGTTTCTCCGTTCCGGCAATTTTCAATTAAAGTTTGCTCGCGGGTTGCGCTCATAAAACTCTGTTTTCTAATTCAGTAAACGTAATACTACCAATTTTATTGTATAGAGAAATAAAAGTTCCGTTTTGCAGTGTTTTGTTTTTTGAATATAAAAGCAGTTTCTGTCGAGATTCCTTTGCTAACTTTGATTATTTTGATTTCTATAATTAGACGTTTACAATAATCTATCGTGAAGATCTTATGAAAAAGTTACTGCTTCTTTTTTTCTTAAGTACCCTGCTCACGGCCAAACCTTATGAACCGACTCAGATTGATCTGCAAATAATCTCTCACACTTTCAACGAGGAATTCGATCAGGCTAAAAAATTATCTCAAGAACAGATCAATCTTAACCCCAGCTCACCCAAGTACTATTACTATTTAATTAATACAAAGATTCTAGAATACTATCAGAGAGTAGCGGAACTTGATCCGGACAAACGTGACGAGGGCAGAAAAATTCTTAACAAAGAAATAATTGGCTATTGCGAAAGTATCATCGACAAATTTGATGAAGATAAACTAAACACAGAAAACAAATTTTATTACGGAACTATCTACGCATATCTCGGGCGTATTTACGGAATAGACGGTTCGTGGTGGAGTGCATTTAGAAGCGGGTTGAAATCAAAAAATATTATGGAAGATATTTTAAAAGCCGATCCACAATTTTATGACGCGTATTTGGTGATGGGAATGCTAAATTATTACGCCGACCGCTTAAGCGGAATTACAAGTTTTGTTGCAGGCATTTTAGGTTTCTCAGGCGATAGACAAAAGGGCTTGACACAGCTTCATACCGCTTATGATAAAGGTAAATTGACATTCGGACAGTCTGCTTTAACATTAATTGAGGTTTATGCCAGTCTTGAAGGAAATGAATATGCCTCTTTAAATTACTTTGAAACTTTCCTAAACCGGTTTCCGAAAAACAAACGGACTCTTAATGCTTACTGCCAAATATTAATGAACATCGGTGATCTAAAAAAAGTGGAATCATTAATTAAGAACGACAAACAAAATTTTATTGATTACTATGCTAAATCCCGTTTTAATGATCTCAAAGGAAATTCCGAATTAGCCATTCAATTCGGTGAGAAAGCGTTAGAGAATGAAAAGAAATTGTACCGTGGCGGCGGGGCGGCCTCACGCTATATTATAGTTTATAACAGTTGGTTAACGGGAGATAATTCTAAAGTAAAAAAATATGAAGCGTCATTAAATGAAAGGTATAAAGAATTATTTGCGGTTGCCAAGAACAATGAGAAAGAAAGTAAATGGTTTCACTCTCTTTCCGTTCAAATCGCGGCTGATAAATCTATAGCTAACATAGAAATTTTAATTAAATCAAAACCGGATTTTAATAGAGCAAAAGGGTTTGAAGATCAATTCAATTTATTGCTTGGTGCATTTTATTTTGAGAAAAATGTTTTCGATAAAGCCGAACAATATTATAATCGCTCAATTAACGCAGAAGATAATCGCGATAAATATTCTGCTATAAAAGGATTAATAGAAATTTATTCCAGACAAAATGTTGATAAATCAAAAGTGAAAACTTTGCTGGATGCTATTGATGATTTGGATAATGACCGGTTAGCATACCGAGCGAAAGATTTGGAAAAAAAATATAATTTGTAATTGTATTTAGGATAGAGACGATGGGCTCATCGTCTCTACAAAAATCTATTTATTTGAATGCAGTGCCACTCTATTCCCCTCGCTGTCAATAAATAAAGCCATGAACCCGATCTCGGGAGTAATTTGTTTCTTCTTCATTAAAACTTTTCCACCCGCAGTTTCTACCTTAGAAAGCGGTATGCTCAGATCCGGATTTGCATTCAGATAAATGAGAGATCCCTCCGGAGATGGTTTATAAGATTCATGCTGACAGAGAGACCCGCCTACACCGTTTCCTTCCATCGGAAATACTGCCATTTGTAAGCCGCCAAGGTCCATCTTGTACATTGACGGATAAGAAAAAATATCGGAATAAAATTTTATAGCTCTCTCAAGATCAAGTGCGGGTATTTCAAACCAGTTTAAAACGTTTGCCATTTTTTACCTTTATGGAAATAATTTTAAAAGTATCTCTTTTTTAATAATATGTTTCCCTTCAAAAAGAAGCAGGGAGTATTTAATATTATCTTTCCTTAAACGTAGTTCCTCTTTTTCAATTTGTTCCGGTAAAATAAACTCGTCTTTATCTCCGACAACAATAGTAAGCTGTAACGAATTAAATAATTCATTCGCTACCTCAAGGTCAACATCGGGCGGAATTCCCCCGCCCCAAAGTATTAACCGGTTCACTTTTGATTTGCCCCTTGATAGCCATCTGCACGCTGTAACAGTTCCCTGCGAAAATCCAAGAACCGTTATTTTCGTTTTTGATAACAAACCGAATCTAATAACATCATCATAAACAGCGTCAAGATAATTAACATAATCTTTAATTTCGTTTTCGCGGTCTTCTTTGGTCATCCAGGTAGAGCCGACTTTACCGCTGAATCCTTTAATATAAAATTTGTTCAATGCTTCGGGTGCTACAATCAACGTGGTTTCACTTTTTATCGGCTCAAAATATTTGATAAAATCTTCCGCAAGTTGCCCGTATCCGTGCAGAACTATTAGAGCAGATTTAATTTTTTCCGAGGGTTTTCCAATTAGAAAATATCGTGCAGTTTTCTGAATTAAAACGTTTTTCGCGGTTAAGCTCATAGAATTTTATCGAAGTCTGCGAGGAGATGTTTTCCTCTTGCTTTAATTGCCGGTGCGCCTGTTAGCATTTGTTTTTCAATTTCATCGCGTACACTTTTAAGAAGTTTTTTGTTTTTCATTGCATGTGTTGCAAGTGATTGCATGCACGCAACTTTAACTATAATGCTGTCCGATATATTCAGCCATTTATATAGCGAATTAAATGCTTTAGCCAATTCTTTTGGTGTAAGCTTTAAATAACCTATCATTAAAGCGATGTGCCATACAACTTCTTTCTGTTCAAACTTACCTAAGTTCTTTAGAATTATAGATTTTTTCTTCTGAATCATTTTGGGAAATCTTACTGCAACTTTTTCAACGGCATCGGCACACCTTGCGCGCACAACTTTATCGCTGTGAAAAATTCCGTTAAAAACTTCATCAAATAAAACCGGGTCACTTGTTACAAGCTGAACAACCTCATTCGATTTACCGATCGAGCGGAGATCGTTACCTGTTAGCAGATCATAAATTGTAGGCATTTATTTAAACTCCAATATTTCTATTTCATCACCTACTTTTACCATACCGTTTTCTTCGTGTAAAAGATTCTGTCCAAAATAAATTTTATTATTAACACTTCTATAAGTAGATAATGTTTTTAAGGGCTCTTCGTTTTTTTCTGTGGTGTCTTGATTTACTGTTGTTGTTACGCATCGCGAACACGGTTTTACTAAAGAAAAAACTACATTCCCAATTTTGATCTTCTTCCATTTGTCTTCATCAAAAGGGTCTCCTCCTTTGAAAACAAAATTCGGCCTAAACCTGTTCATCGGCAATTTTTCCTCAAGCCTATTATTCAAATCATCCAAAGAAGATTGGCCGATCATCATAAAGGGATATGCATCGGCAAAACTTACTATTTCGTTATCGGCGGCATAGGCGCGGTCCACCCACCGCTGTGTTTCATCGTGCATATAAACCAATCTGCATTTAACGCCTAATGTATCGCTCAACCATTCGTCTGCATATTTTCCAACGATACGCGCTTCAACCAGGTCTTGCCAGATACTAACTATAACAGTTTCAGCGCTTTCATGATGAATAGGAATTACGAGCGGGGTAATCTCCTTGGTCTTATGACCCAATATCAATTTATTGCCGTTGATCTTTGTCTTAATCAATGCTAACTGAGGATGGGTCCGCTGTGTTATAAATTTTTCTTCATCATTAATTATTAACCAGCGACGGTCGTGTTTCAGTCCCCTGTCTGTAACTTCAGAATTCTGTAATGATATTCCACCCAGGGATTTAACCGGATAGATGTTGATTTCAACCAAACTAAACAAAGACATAGTTTTAAGTTATTAGTTATAATTTATTCTATAATTTTTAATCTCTTTAATATCAAACGAGATTTATCGTCTCTAAGTTTTCTGACTTGTTCAAAAGTCTTTGCTTCAATATTGAAAGCAAATAAATAAACATTTTTCTCTTTTTCAACATATCCGACCAACCACCCAATATAAGTGCCGTTTTCTTTGGTGCCTGTACCAGTTTTAAATTTTAAGATTGAATGCTTGTATTTTTCTACGGGCATTATTTTTTTTACAATGTTAATCGCCCGCCTTGAAATAGGAAGCTCTTCATTATAAAAACGTTTTAGAAAAGCAATTTGTTCGTCTGCAGATATTTTAAGTGAATTGTCAAGCCAGAATGTATCTATTTTTTCACCTATGACTTGATTTCCGTAGCTTATTGCATCCAGCCATTTTTTATATTGTTCTCTTCCAACGCGGCGGGCTAAGTCTTGATAATAAGGAACGACTGAATATTTAATTGCAGAACTCAATGTATGATCGTGATTCCATTCTTTATTCCAACGATTTACACCATCCCATTTAATAACATAATTTTCGTCTTCAATTACTTTCGTTTCCAGTCCGATAAGTGAGTTGGGTATTTTGAATGTTGATGCCGGTAAAAATCTTTCAGCGCAACGCGTAGTGTTGTAACGGAAATATTTTTTTGCCTGTTTATTAAACATTGCGAATGCACCTGTATGACCTTTAAATATTTTTTCAACAACAACTGAATCATAATTTGTATTATGTTTTTGCGCGGAAAGTGTTATTGACATCATTACTATTGATAAAAAAATACTTTTCTTCATTTATGGTCTCTTCTCATTAAAGATCGAAAGATTTTTTGGCGGAACCGGCGATTTATACAAATCAAAATAATTACCTGTAAAAATCATTTTTGAAAATTCCGGCAACGTAGGTTCAGGAAATGGTTTGCCCACCATCCCGGCGGGACCGAATGAGGATTTATCTTTTTTCTGTTGAAGAAATAAAACATTTGCGTAAACCCGCCAATAATTTTCATTCAATGACTCCTGGCGGGTAACGTCCGTCCGGAAAATCCAGGCAGACCAGAATTCCATTCCGTGCCGAGCGACAATAATTGATTTGCTGTTTGCGTGAATCACTTTTTTTATTTCCTCCAGCTCCGTGTAAAGTTTTCCATTCATATTAGATTGTGCACCTTTATCAACAACTACAAAAATCGAAAAAATTATTACCAACAAAACAGCTGATGTCAAAAAATATTTTGCAGTTGATTCGGAAATATTCTTGTAGATAAAAGGAAGTAATGGTATAACGGGCAGATAGCTCATAAAGTATAGACGCTGTGCTGCGTCTATTCCAAGAAAAGGGGAAGCCAAAAAGAACGCTAGAATTATACAAGCTAAAATAAAAGGACGGGTTTTTGCTTCCTGTGTAGCGAAATTTTTAATGAACAAAATCAAAGAAATAATAGCGACGAAATTCACCAATAAAATATTAATCATATCAAGCGGCGAAATAACCGGTTTGTGTTGAAGTATAAAAAATATTATTGGATTACGAAATATTTCCAACGGTATATCAATAAAAACTCTAACTCGAAACGGACTTGTTATATAAATGACACCAATACATACTGCAACTATTATAATAATACCGGAAACAACTTTAAAAAATCTTTTAAGTGTGTAGTTCAACTCGTATTTCAAAATTAAATTTAGAAGAACAAGAGTTACCGCAACCGAAATACAACCATAGTGAGTTAATCCGGTAAGAAGTAAAAATAAAAAGGTTATCAAAAGATTTCTTCTGCTTGAGTTCTCGAAGCTCCGGTAAAGCCAATACATCAAAAAGAATAACCATAAAACACCAAGCGCATTTTTTTGAAAATCTGAGATCAGCATTAATGGTGAAAAATATAAAACGGATAGTGCCGAAATGAGGACTGATAAAAAATATTTTGCCCGATTGCCAAAAATTCTTTTTGTTAATACATAAGCGGGTATAATTGATAAAACAGGAATGATTGAATCGAAAAGCCGCGATGCAAAATCAACCGAAGAATCTATATTGCCAAAACCAAAATGAAAAAAAGTCCAGGCAAGTCCCGCTTCTAACCAAAACAGTAAAGGAAATTCTACAAACTGAAGGCGACCATTTTCCAATAATGACCGAGCCTGAACCAGATAATATGCGCCGTTATTGCCGGGCATAAACTTTGTGCTAAAATTTGTGTGAAGGCGAATTACCGAAGCAACAATTATAAAAAATACCAGCAAGACCAACTCAAGGTTTTTTTTATTTGTTAGGCTTGGAGATAATTGATGCGTCATAATACGGAGATCACTTTTTTGATAGTTGTACAAACTCAATTGGCGCACCGTTATCAACGACAAACGCAACCATTACGCCGGGTGATGGGCTATTTGGTTCAATCAAAATTTCTTTCCCCTCAATCGCTTTCAATAGATCATCAACTTCAAATGCAACATGCGGAATTGTTTTTACAAGTTCCGGTGTTGGCGAATCTTTTTCAAAGCGCATCCATTCTATTTTAAACGGACTTGTATCATAGCCGGAGACATAAACTTTAAATTCTTCTAGATAGGTTTCTCCGTCATGTTTTTCTTTTGTTGGAATTCCAAGATGATGATATTTAAGATCGGAGTGCATTCGGTTTATATTTTTTTCTTAACAACCCCATCTAAATATTTCGAAAATTCTTCCGGTTTACCCGGAGACGCAATTTCAAATGAAACTTTTAGTCTCCCGTTATCAAGCTTTGTATAAGTGAACCGAAATCTTGGTGCTGACGGAATTAAATCGCTCGTTAGGACAAGCGCACTTGAGTCAGGAGAAAAATTTGCAGTATAATGAATCACGTGTCCTTCATCATCAAAATAAATTGCACGAACCAAATTGTTCTCGTGATAATGTATCAATATATCATCATGAGTAAATGCGGATTTATTTGCCGTTGCGGGATACTCAGCATGATTTTTTCTAACCAGAATTTGATCCTGCAGAGCAAAATAAAAAGTTATATTACCGTTCCCGCCACCAGGTGCACCGCTTCCTTCTCCAACCCATTCACCAATCAAAAATTGAAATGAACTCCAATCACTTTTTGCACTTTGACAAAAGAAGTTGTTAAACACTCCCATCAAGATTACAATTAGAAATATTTTAGTTGTTCTGCTTTGCATAGGCCGCTCAGAAAAATTTAGATTCCTTCTGTTCTTACTAAGGGAAAATCGAAAAAAGAAATGAGAAGCTCAACTTTACATTGAGTAATAATTTATTCTTGATTGTGTGACGTTATAGGGGATTATTACATTAAATTCCGCATGCTTTATATTGTAGAGATTTCTATGATATACCTCTAAATATTTCGCAAGATCTTCCTAGAAATATAATTATCAGCACTAATTTTGCCTGCTCCATTAATTAGCAGAGCTAACAACATAAGAAAATAATAAAGCGGGATTTCAAATCCATTGTTGCCTGCTTCAAATCCATTTGGCAAGTGAACTGTTACAACAGCCACTATCATTGTTATCATTAACGGAATTGAAATAAATCTTGTTGCTAAACCAAGCGTGAGTAAAACGACTCCTGCCGTTTCTGTTGATGCAGCAAGATAAGCGTTAAAAGTCGGCGCGGGAATTCCAAGCGAACCGAACCATTCTGCAACGCTTCCAATGTTAGACCATTTCGCGACTGCTGTTGTGTAAAATCCATAAGCAAGTATTAAACGAAAGAATAAAAAAGGGAGATCCTTAAGTCTATTTAATAAATTTACTGCAAAGTTATATTTATGAAATATTTTTGTAGTCATTTTCTAAATCCTAGTATAAATTGTTTGCTGTTTAATTCTTCTAAGAATGGAATTGTGTTTTCGAAAAGTTTTTTAGCTTCAATTCCAAATAAAGATTCTGCTTCCTTTAATATTTTAACCAGTGGTTTCTTTTCAATTTCAATTTTTTCTATAAGCCAGGCAAAGTAAACCGACAAGTTTATAAACTGTACTTTTCCGATTTCTTTCTCTCGAAATATTAAAACGTAATATTTGCCTTTATCATCATTAGTAATGTTGTTGGGGTTTTTAAGATAAACCGGCCAACTTAATTGCAAAATTTTGTGTTCGGGATTAACTGTTATTATTTCACTTAGCCATCCTCCGTTAGATTTGAATTCCGGGTATTGAATATCCGGCATCATATAAATTTCAATTTCTGTCCATTCAAAAAGAAGCAGCTCTACAATAAAATTATATTTCTTTTTTACCTCCAGATCATTTCCTTCAACAAACAAATAAAATTCGTGCGGCATTTTCCAAATAGAGTTTGACTGGCATTTGTGAGTGCTGAAAAAATAATGAACAATCTCGTTCCACTCGTCTTCCGATAATAAATCAAATGTTAAAGGAAACGCCGATTGAAGTGTGTCATCAACAACATTATAAACTAGATCTCTATAATAGTGTACTCGGTTTTCCGTTAATCCATCTATAGAAATTAACTCACCCGTTCTACAGTAATTGGTTAATCTGCTTTGCTGTGTATGTGTATAATTATGCAAGTATGTGTTCATAATGCCATGCCTTTTTGCAAATGTTTTCAAGTTTGTTTAATTCACACTGTAGCTCTTTCAGTTCCGGAATGTTAAAATCTCTTTCTAATAAAACAGGGGTAGTGTTGGAAAGTTTTCGAACCGTAAAATCAAAGAGATCATATACCGGATCAATTATGGGTTCGCCATGAGTATCAATTATGAGATCCTGCGCAACTTGTTCGTGTCCGGCCATGTGAATGTACTCAACCTTTGCAAGCGGTAAATTTTCAATAAAATCTTTTGCATCGTATTGATGATTAAACGCATTAACGTAAACGTTATTTACATCCAACAGTAAATTACAATCTGCTTCTTTTACAATTGAGCTGATAAACTCAACTTCGCTCATCTCTACTGCAATAGGAGTATAATACGAAACTATTTCTATTGCGATTTTTCTTTCTAAAAATTCTTGGACGGATTTTATCCGTTCCGAAATATGTTTAACGGCATCCCAGCGAAATGGAATCGGCAAAAGATCATAAAGATGTGCATTATCGCACTTTGAATAACTTAGGTGCTCGGAATAAATTTTAATTTTATACTCTTGCAAAAAAATTTTCACTCTTTTTAAGAAATTCCAATCTAGTTCTTCGGGGCTGCCGATGGAAAGAGAAAGGCCGTGAGAATAAATGGGATATTGTTCCGCAACTTTATTAAAAACTTTTTTCCAGTAACCGCCAATTTCCATCCAGTTTTCCGGCGCTACTTCAAGAAAAGCGGGAGTTAAATCTTTGCCTTCCAAAAATTCTTTCGCAAAATCTTTTCTGAAACCAATTCCAACATGTTTATTCCTTTCCATATTAATTCCTTTTTACCGATAAAATATTCTGCCCGCTTAATAATTAACGGGCAGGATAATTTTTCAGAATTTATTTTTTTGAATCTGTTGGTTTTGATTCCTTCTTCTTATCGCCGCACTTACCTTCACCACATTTTCCATCTTTAGCCTTGGAATCCGTTGCTTTTGGACCTTTAGCGTCGCTCATTTTTTTATCTCCGCATTTCCCGTCTTTCGCTTTGGAATCACTCATTTTTTTGTCGCCGCATTTTGCGTCTTTTGTTTTAGAGTCATTCGGTTTTGAATCTTTGCTATCACTTTTGTTTCCGCACTTCATTTCCAAATTGCGGTTTGGAGAAGTGTTAAGTAATGATGTTCTAAGCTCCGAGCCTGAACCAAGTCCGTTATAATTAAACAGATTCTCTGCGTTAATAGCTTTTGGCGCGCCGGTTCCAAAAATAGCTCCCGCTAAAATTGAGCCTGTTAAAAGAATTCGTTTTGTGTTTTTATATTGATTTTGCATTGAGTGCCCTCATAATTAATGATTAATAATTGATTGACACTAATAAAGACGTGGCAACCAAAATTACCTTACACTCAATTAATAATTATTTTCGATTAGCGGCGGATTCGATAAGATGTTGCATCTGATCTTTTTCAATATCAGTAAGTGTTTCGTGGGAGTGTAAATTCTTTATTTGTAAAGATATAAATTTATGCTGGCGGTCAAATAATCGGCAGAATTCACATATCAGCAGATGAATAAACAATTTTATTCTTTCTGAAAAAGACAGATTGGCTTCCTCTCTTTTAATAGAAAACATTGTTGCTTCGCTACATGTAATAAATAATTTAGACGATTTCATTTTATAAACCATTTTTTTTCAATGCAATCCCGCAATTGTAATTTTGAACGATGCAAGATTACCCAGTAGTTAGACGTAGTTATCTTTAATTCCTTACATATTTCATCCGATTCTTTTTCGTCAAGATACTTCATTGAGAAGACCATATTTAAAAGCTCGGAAAGATGCTTCATACATTGTTGAAGTATTTCCAAAAATTCATTCGAATCATAAGCTGAGTTATAATCAATTTGCCATTCTTGGGGGACTTTGTTTTGAAGCCAGTGGTTTTCCTCATTAAAATATTCATTTTCATTGCGAGAGGTTTCACTTTGTGAAATCAACAAAGATGCTTTCTTTCTGTAATGATCAATGATTTTGTTTTTAAGAATCGTATAAAGCCAATTCTTTTCCGAAATCTCACCTTTAAATGTATCAACATTTTTTAGTGCAGATAGAAAAGTTTCCTGCACCAAATCTTTCGCAGTTTCTTTATCGTTAATCCGCATAGAAGCAAATCGGAAAAGCTGATCGGCATAAGTTTTAATCCATAATTTTGGATTAAGTGTATTTTTCCCGCTGTTCAATTTATAGTTTGCTCTTAAAAGCTTTTATATAATTTTTTGTGAAGTCGCTTAAGATTAATTTTCCGCTTATCTCTGCGCGCTGTTCTAAAAGTTGGTCCCAATTTTCTGTCCCTTCCCAAAAAACTTTTTTCATCTGGGAGATTGCTTCGAGATTACAACTTGCAATCTTTTTTGCCAACGCAGAAACAGCTTCATCAAGATCGTGATTATTTGCAAAAACTTTTGTGTAGAGCCCGCTTTGCTTCGCCCAAAATGAATCATGCCATTCTGCATCAATAGACATCGTAATAAAAGCGGTCTTTCCAATTTTTCTTTCAATCGCCGGACCAACAACAAATGGCCCAATGCCCAATAATAATTCACTTAGCTTTACGGATGCTTCGCTTGAGGCGATCGTATAATCTGCGGCAGCGGCAATTCCAAGTCCGCCTCCAACCGTTTTTCCCTGCACTCGTGCGATAATAAATTTGGGGCACTTGCGCATAGCATTTATTAATCTTACAAAGCCCATAAAAAATTCTTTTCCGCTTTTAAAATCTTTTATCTCAAGTAATTCATCAAAAGAGGCTCCCGCGCAAAAGGCTTTTTCCCCTTCACTGCGGATTATTATAACGTGTGCATGTTTGTCTCCGGCAAATTTATTGATCACCTCGGTGATTTCCTTCAGCATTTTTGCGGGCAGAGAATTGCTTTTGGGATGCATGAAATTAATTGTGGCAATTCCATTTATTATACTTGTTGTAACTTTTCCGTTCTTATCCACGGCTATCTCCTCAAATTTTATTCTCATCACTAACTATATAATCTACATCAAGAATATTGTCAATCATAAAATCGGGGAATTCCTTTTCCAAATCTTCTGCAGTTCTATATCCGTAGGTTACGGCACATGTTTTGGCTCCGGCATTTTTTCCGCATTGAACATCCAGTTCGGTATCACCAATCATCAACGATGATGTAACGTCTATATTTAAATCATTACATATTTTGATCAGCGGTTCCGCCGATGGTTTGTGAGCAATTCCCGGTCTCCTGCCCATAACATAATCAACCTGATCAATCAAATTAAAATGCTTAAGAATTCTCTCGGCGTGATCTTGTCCTTTTGTTGTTAGCAACGCTGTTTTGATATTTTTCTCTCGTAATTTAGTTAAGATCTCGTTTACACCAGGATAAGCTTCAGATAATTTTATATAATCAAAATATATTGATATATAAATTCCAATAAATTTTTCAAAATCGGGTACACTAAAACCAAACCGAGCAAAGATTTCTTCAAAATGCATCCCTATTGTTTTGTAAAAATCTTCCTCGGGCATCTTCGGAAAAATATTTATTTCTTTAAGTGCACGAAGAGTTGCATAATAAATTGTTTTGTGAGAGGAAACGAGTGTCCCGTCCAAATCAAAGACGACAAGATTAATGTTCATATATAATTTTTTGTCCTCGGTTAGAAAAATATTTCTGAGGAAAATAATAATTATAACGCTTTCGAGAAGAAAAATTTCTAAACGGGCCACGCTCCAAGAATTGTTCCGAATACAAGCATTACTATTAAATGATAACCTGTATCAACACCCAGCAATTTTATTTTTTTTCCTTCAAAAAGAGAGTTTACCAACATTGGCGCAACCGTGAACCCTACCCAGCATAAAAATGCAACTCTAATGCCTTCCGGAACCGAATATGCATCCATAAAGGTCATTATTTGTGCAAGGCCAAAGGCCATAATTAAGTGGCTGATAAATGTAAGTCCGTAAGTTTTAAATGGTTTAAAATCCTTTTTTAGATCTTCTTCCGATTTGTCCAGCGATTCCAGCCAAATTTTTCCAAAAAGAAACGGACTATACCAAAACGAGCCAAGCAGCATTGCAATTACCCCGCATAACAAAATTGCTAAATAATTAACTTCACCATGAAGAGCCATTGCGTCTCCTTTTTGAATTACGATTTAAGATTTTTTGATTTACAAATTGCCGACTACAGTAAAATACTGAAAATGGTAATTCGTAAATCTTAATTCTAACTTTATTCTTTATAGATCTTAATAACCGGTTGTTCTCCGTTCATCAAGTATCCTCTGTACATTCCTTCCGTATTAAACGGCATTGCAATATTTCCGTTTTTATCAATCGCAATAATTCCGCCGTCGCCGCCTAACTTCGGAAGTTTATTCATTATTACTTCATTAGCGGCATCGCTAAGTGATAAATTTTTATACGCCATTAAATCGGAAATATCCCGTGCAATATTTAATCTAATAAAATATTCACCGTATCCCGTTCCTGAAACCGCGCATGTATTATTATCTGCAAATGTTCCGGCGCCGATTATGGGTGAATCGCCAACACGTCCGAATTTTTTCATCATCATACCTCCTGTAGATGTCCCGGCGGCAAGATTTCCGTTTTTATCCAGGGCAACACACCCAACTGTGCCGTGTTTTTCTTCTTTTACTTTTTTGTCCTGTGCTTCTTTCATTTTTTGATATTGCTTCCATCTATTCGGAGTAATGAAATAATTGTTATCAACCATTTCTATGTAATTCTCTTTTGCAAATTCTTCTGCACCTTCTCCAATCATCATAACGTGTGGGGATTTATCCATTACCAATCTTGCAAGCGTAATCGGATTTTTTACATGTTTGATTCCTGCAATTGCCCCTGCCTTTAATGTTTTCCCGTCCATAATAGAAGCGTCTAATTCTGCAACGCCTTTCTCTGTCAACACGGCACCTTTGCCTGCATTGAATAGCGGAGAATCTTCCATAATATTTATAACTGCTACCACAGCATCTAAAGAGGAACTGCCCTTCTCTAATATTTTGTAACCGGTTTGTAATGCTTCATTAAGTTTAGAAATGTACTCCGCTTCTTTTTCGGGAGTCATATTTGATTTCAGAATTGTCCCGGCGCCTCCGTGAATTACAAGCCCGTATTTGGTTGTTTGCGGTAAAGCTGTTTGCGAAATGAAAAATAGAAAAAACAAAAAAAAGATTTTGGGATTAAGTCCTTTTTGTACACACACTTTTTACGCTCCTATTTTGAATTGCAATTAAACTTATCTTAACAAATTCTAAAAAGCAACTGGACTGATTATTACCTTTATTAATTCAAAGCTATGCTTCTATTTCTATCAACCCAATAGCCCCACGCTACTATAAGCCATTGGAACAACCCCACTATTGCTATTGCATTTGTATCAGGTGGCGGCGCGCCTACAATGTTCATTATATAAATCAAAGTTAAAAAGATCAACAAGATCCAGAGACTATAACTACCTTTTTTATTTTCAGATTTTGTCGTGCTCAAATAAAAATATGCTCCAAGGATAAAAATTAATCCTTCAACAATTATTGTAAGTGCAACCGAATTCCACAATCCGAGACCAACTTTAAAATCGCTCCAAGGAAGCAACTGCAGGTCAGGTCGGTGAGTGAAAAGATCAAGTATCCAGTGGCTTAGCACAAGTAATCCCAGCAAAATGGACGTTCTATAATTTTTCTTCAACGAGTAATATACTGCGGCAAATAAAATTGCCCAGATAAGTACTCCAAACAAACTATGAGAGTATGGATACGAAATAAAATTAAGCGGCGTAACGGCGGTATTGCCGGGTTCTATCTGAACTTTCTCTATTCCTAATAATAAAAAAATCGGCCAGAGTAGATCTATAAACTGTGATGCTATGAATAATGTCCCAAGAGAAGGTCTGCTGTCTACTTTTTTCGCGGCTAAACCAACTCCAAAATGTCCAATGAACATAATTTAAACCCTTTTGTTGTTTACAAATTAATTACGTCGAATGGAACAGGCAAGAAAATTCTCTTTTTCTGTCTTCGACAACAACTGATTATGAAAAGTAATTTTATATATATTTAGTGAAGATAAATCAACAAAGAGAGGAACAATGCAACATTTACAAGAAATAAAATATATCGCTGTTATTATGTTGTTAACAACCCTTTCATCAATCGCACAGATACAACCTGCAATATTAAATCAACCGATGAATAATTTTACTTTGCCGACATACGACGGCAAGATTGTCTCTCTTTCCGATTTTAAGGGAAAGAATGTGCTAGTAGTTTTCCCGCGTGTTTTTGCGGCTGAAGGAAGATGGTGCTCAATTTGCAATTATCAATACGCCGAATTGATGGCTCTCGCAAAAAAAGCTAAAGAAAAATATAATCTTGAATTTCTGTACGTCATTTCTTTCAGTGAAAAAACAATTCACAATTGGATTGATGCACTTCCTGATCAAATGGCGGCTATTGAACAGATGAAAATCCCTAAAGATAATACCGAACAAAGCAATCGCAGAGCGACATTTGCGAAAAATTTTTTTGTGAATAAATATGAATTTACGAAAGGCGAGGTTCCGACCCCATTCCCGATACTTATTGATTCTGCAAGAACAGTTTCAAAATCGTTGGGAATATTTACAACTGAATGGAACGGTTCAAAAGTTGAGCAGGATATTCCTTCGTTATATTTGCTTGATAAAAACGGAATTCTAAAATTCAAATATGTTAGTCAAACAACCGCAGACCGCCCGAAAAATGATTATCTGCTTCAAGTATTTGATTCGTTTCTGAAATAATTATTACAAAAAAATAAGCGCTCTAATTTTAGGGCGCTAATAATATAATTATTTTTCTCGTTTCCTCCGCTATCTTTTCGCGTTTGATCTTTCGGGTTAACATCACTTAATTAATTTCTTCATCTTCTCAATTTCATCGCGTAAATTTGCCGCCCGCTCAAATTCCAAATCTTTTGCAGCGGCAAGCATCTCTTCCGTCATTTGATCAAGCAATTCTTTCCGCTGATCGTTTGACATATATTTAATAACCGGTTCGGCAACTTTCAAAAAAGCGGTTTCTTCTTTTTCGAGATCCCGCTTGCGTACATCGGCAATAGATGTTGCATTCATTATCTCTTCAACAGTCTTATAAATTGTTGTCGGTGTAATATCATTTGCAATGTTATACTCGGTTTGAAGTTTTCTTCGCCTGTTTGTTTCTTCGATTGTCTTACGCATTGATTCTGTGACTTTGTCTGCATACATAATTACTTTTCCGTTAACATTACGCGCTGTTCTTCCCGCCGTTTGCATCAAAGAACGTTCGCTCCGTAAAAATCCTTCTTTATCTGCATCAATAATGGCAACCAGGGAAACTTCCGGCAAATCCAATCCTTCCCTCAGCAAATTCACTCCAACCAGAACGTCAAAATCGCCAACGCGCAGATCGCGGATAATTTCAACACGCTCAAGCGCTTCCACTTCGCTGTGAATGTAGCGGACTTTTATTTTCAACTTATCGAGATAATCTGTTAAGTCTTCCGCCATTTTTTTTGTAAGTGTTGTTACAAGTATCCTTTCTTTAATCGCAACACGTTTTCTTATTTCACCAATTAGATCATCTATCTGTCCTTTCACGGGACGGATTTCAATTTCCGGATCTAGCAAACCCGTCGGACGAATTACTTGTTCAACAAATGTTCCGTCGCTTCTCGTAAATTCATAATCCGCAGGAGTCGCGCTTACATAAATAACTTGGTTTGTCAGCTTATCATACTCTTCAAATTTCAGCGGACGGTTATCCATTGCAGATGGAAGACGGAAACCGTATTCGACCAGAACTTCCTTTCGTGATCTGTCGCCGTTATACATTCCGCGTATTTGCGGAATAGTAACGTGGGACTCATCTACTATTAATAGATAGTCTTTCGGAAAATAATCGAACAAACACGACGGGCGCGAACCTGGCGGTCTTCCGTCCATGTGCCGGGAATAATTTTCGATGCCGGAACAGTAACCAATCTCGCGCATCATTTCAATATCAAACTTTGTGCGTTGTTCAAGCCGTTGTGCCTCAACATATTTTTCCTGCGACCAGTAATATTTTAATCTCTCCCTAAGTTCTTCTTCGATTGAAACCATTGCCTTATTAACTTGATCTCTTGTGGTAACAAAATATTTTGCGGGATATATAGGAATTGATTCAACTTCTTTAATGACATCTCCGGTTATCGAATCAATTATTGAAAGTCTTTCTATTTCGTCTCCCCAGAATTCTATCCTAACTGCTTCTTCATATTGATACGCAGGAATTACTTCAACGACATCCCCGCGTGCACGGAAGGTCCCGCGCGTAAAATCTGCATCATTTCTTGTGTAATAGATATCTATCAAACTGCGCAAAAGCTTTTTGCGTTCTATGGATTGTCCCTTCTTTAAAAATATAATTTGTTTTGCATACTGATCCGGCGCGCCGATTCCATAAATACAACTAACGCTTGCAACAATAATTATATCATTCCTTCCTTCGATTAATGCAGTTGTTGCTTTAAGACGCAGCCTGTCAATTTCTTCATTCACGGAAAAATCTTTCTCAATGTAAAGATCCCTCTTAACAACGTATGCTTCCGGTTGATAGTAATCATAATAACTGATAAAAAATTCTACCGCATTGTTCGGAAAAAATGATTTGAATTCCGAGTAGAGCTGTGCGGCAAGAGTTTTATTGTGAGAGATTATAAGCGTAGGGCGATTATACTCTTTAATAATGTTGCTCATGGTATAAGTCTTACCGCTTCCCGTAACACCCAGAAGGACTTGGTGTTTGACTCCGCGTTTAAGTCCATCAAGTAATTCAGCAATGGCTTTTGGTTGATCGCCCGCCGGCTGATAGTTTGAGATTAATTCAAATTGTTTCATTTTTGAGATAAAGTTTAGTGCTTAATATATAAAATCATTATTTATTCAAACAAAAATGCTCAAAAAAATTTTTTACTTTTGCATACAACAAATCTACTATTTACTGGAATTTATATATGAAAAAATTTTTTCTTATTATTTTATTTAGCGTTTCGACAATAACTTTTGGACAAATTCCCGATTCTCTAAAAGATAAATGGCTTCCTACATTTATTGTCGGATTGGGAGTCAATCAAATTGCGTTTACAAATTGGGTGAAGGGCGGTGATAATTCCGTCTCTTGGACTTTATCGGGTGACTTTCATTATGATTATTACGGCTCACCTTGGATCTTCAAAAACGAAATACGTTCTGCTTACGGGAGATCGAAAATCGGCGAAGGAACTTACCGAACTACCGATAACGATCTTTATATTGAAACCGTTGCTTCGTACGATCTCGGCTGGGCTGTTAGTCCTTTTATTTCAAACTCGATCAGATCACAAGTTGCAAGGGGATTTAATTACAAAGTTGATCCTGAAGTTGAGATTGCAAATTTATTCGACCCCGGATATGTAACGCAGACAATCGGTTTTACTTACGACAAATATTCTAATATTATAACTCGTTTCGGAATTGGTTTTCAAGAAATATTCACAAATAAATTCAGACAATATTCCGACCCCGTAAATATGGTGAAGGCATTCAGATTCGAAACCGGCATTGAGTCGGTCTCGGATGTAAATTATAAAATTGATGATAATATAGCTTATCTCGGAAAATTAAGATTGTTCTCCCAGTTCAAAAGTCTTGATGTTTGGGATGTTCGCTTTGAAAATAATATTATTGCAAAAATTACTAAGTATATTAATGTTAACTTTATATACAATGTTGTTTATGAGGTTGCGCAGACTCCGTATACGCAGGTAAAAGAGGGCTTACAAATTGGGATTGTTTATAACATATTATAATTGAACGTGAATGATAATGACAATACAAGAAGTACAAAATACAATCGTAAAAGAGTTCGAACAGTTTACAGACTGGGAAGAAAAGTATAAATACATCATCGGTTTAGGAAAAACTCTTGCGCCGATTGATCCTTCTATTAGAACAGATAAATACAAATTAAGCGGCTGTCAAAGTCAAGCATGGATAAACGCAAAACTCGTTGATGGAAAAATCATACTTGAAGCCGACAGCGATGCGTCAATAGTTAAAGGATTGATCGCCTTGCTGATAAGAATTTACTCCAACCATACGCCGGATGAAATTCTTTCATCGCGGCCGGAGTTTATTAAAAAAATCGGAATTGATAATCATCTTTCTCCTACACGCAAGAACGGTCTCGGTGCAATGATGAAACAGATACAATTGTATGCTGTGGCGTTTAAAACGCTAAACGAAAAACGGAAGACGTGAGACGGATATAAATTTTCTCAAAATTCTTCATCCTGCATTCATTATCCAACACTAAAAACGAGTCAGCTGTTTTTGGCTCATTTTGCTATTGTTCCTATCGCCTTATATGCATTTCTAAGATTTATCAAGAAAATATTCCTTATAAAATCTTTATATAAACAGCCGATCATTTTATAACGGCTTAATAACTCTTGCGCTAATATTACGCCGGCAAAAAAGAATATTGAGATGAATCTAATATTTACAAGTTTTAGTAAAAAAGCCCATGGTTAATTTCAAGCATTTTTTCATCAAGAATAAATTGAAATTAATAACCGTGGCTTATGGAATATGGGTTGTTGTTTCTGCGGTATCTACTTATATACAGCCGTATAAATACGTGTCTTGTTTTACTGACTTGCCTGACAATATTAAAAATATACCGCCATTCCTACTTTCATTTGCTTACCTGGTTTTATTTATTCCTGCTGTTACAATTATGATTCTTTTGGTGATCTATTTTTTATTTATTGTCATAAGGAACGTATTAGTTAAGCAATAACCTGAAGAGAGAAATGAATCTAATTATTATTGATAATATTGTTATAACCATGTATTATATGATGAATTCGCATTATAAAGCATGCAGGGGGTTAATAATAATTTGGAGATAAAATGGAAAGTTCTTTAGAGATAGTAGTTTCTCTTTTTATTGCGTTCGCAATTTTAATGTATCTTATTTACGCATTAATGAAGCCAGAAAATTTTTAATTGATTAGGTAACTAAACATGATTCCATTTAATGAAATAATTCAGGTAGTTATTTTTATTATTGGATTAATTATTGTTGCACCATTATTTGGTGGTTACATTGCAAAATTACTGTCCGGGAAGAAAAATATCTTAACTCCGGCCTTTGGAGGTGTTGAATCTTTTGTTTATAAATCTGCTGGTGTTAATCCATTTGAAGAAATGGATTGGAAGAGATATACGTTTTCAATTCTCATTTTCAGTTTATTCGGAATAATAACTCTAACTGTTATTCAGCTAATTCAATCAATTCTTCCGTTAAATCCGCAAAGATTATCAAACATAGAGCTTTCATTAGCAATTAATACTGCGGTTAGTTTTGTTACTAACACCAATTGGCAGTCATATGCCGGCGAAACTACTCTAAGCTACTTCGTGCAGATGATTGGTTTAACGGTTCAGAATTTTGTTAGTGCAGCAACCGGCATTACAGTATTGCTTGCATTGACAAGAGGATTGATAGTTCGTAAAGGAAACAGTTTGGGAAATTTTTGGGTTGATTTGATTCGTTCAACTCTTTATTTGCTGATACCTCTCTCGGTAATATTTGCAATTGTACTGGTCAGTCAGGGTGTTGTACAATCATTTTCTTCTTATAAGGAAATAACAACTTTGGAAGGATACAAACAAATAATTCCGATGGGTCCTGCTGCATCTCAAATAGCTATAAAACAACTCGGGACAAACGGCGGAGGATTTTTTAATACAAACAGTGCTTTCCCTTTTGAAAATCCGACTCCTCTTTCAAATTTTCTACAGATGTTCTCAATACTTCTTATTCCCGCCTCGTTAGTTTTTACTTATGGAAAACTTATCGGCTCGAAGAAACAAGCATGGATAATATTTTTTGTGATGATGTTTGTATTTGTCTTGGGTTTATTGGTATCGACTTACTCGGAATATTCGAACAATACTGTTTTTCAAACGAGCGGACTGATGGAAGGAAAAGAAACGCGATTTGGTATTCTTAACAGCGTCATTTGGTCCACTGCAACTACGGCGGCTTCAAATGGATCAGTAAATGCAATGCATAGCAGCCTATCGCCTTTAACGGGATTAGTTGCAATGTTTAACATACAGCTTGGGGAAATAATTTTCGGCGGAGTTGGATCAGGATTATACGGAATGTTGCTGTTTATACTAATCACAGTTTTTATTTCGGGATTAATGATTGGGCGTACGCCGGAATACCTCGGAAAAAAAATAGATGCGTTTGAAATCAAGTGGGCAATTGTAGCTATTCTGCTGCCGAACACTGTTATTCTTCTCTTCTCTGCTTTTGCACTGAAAACGAATGCCGGTTTATCAAGCTTGGCAAATAATGGTCCGCACGGTTTTTCCGAAATACTTTATGCTTTCTCGTCCGCCGCTGGAAATAACGGCAGCGCTTTTGCGGGGCTAAATACCAATACTGTTTTTTTTAATTTAATGATGGCTTTGGGAATGCTCATAGGAAGGTTTGGCGTAATCATTCCTTGCTTGGCTATCGCAGGTAATCTTGTAAAGAAAAATATTACACCAACTTCAAAAGGAACATTACAAACGGACAATTTTCTTTTCGCATTTCTCTTGCTCGGGGTAATTTTTATTGTTGGTGCACTTACCTTTTTCCCTGCACTGTCGCTCGGGCCACTGCTCGAACATCTATTAATGAACAGCGGCATTACTTTTTAATTAATTCAAAAGATTAAGCTTATGGATATCAGAAAAAAAAGAAAATTATTCAATAGAAAAATTGTTGTTCAAGCCGTAATTGATTCATTCATCAAACTAAATCCTAAATTATTATTGAAAAATCCTGTGATATTTCTGGTCGCTGTAGGTGCTGCGCTTACATCTGCTTTATTAGTAGTTAATATGGTTAATGGAAATTTTTCTTCATTTAATTTTCAAATCGTTATTTGGCTGTGGTTCACCGTGTTATTTGCAAATTTTGCGGAGGCTGTTGCCGAGGGAAAGGGAAAAGCTCAATCGGAAAATCTTCGAAAGCAGAGGACACAAACCATTGCGCGCAAAATTATTAGTAATAGAGAAGAAAAAGTCTCTGCTGTTGAATTGCGTTTGGATGATCTTGTAATTTGCGAAGCTGGTGATTTTATTCCTGCCGACGGCGAAGTTGTTGAAGGTATAGCCAGCGTTGATGAATCTGCAATAACCGGGGAGTCTGCACCGGTAATTCGTGAAAGCGGGGGCGATAGAAATGCTGTAACGGGCGGAACAAAAGTTATCAGCGATAAAATTATTATTAGAATAACCGCGAACCCGGGAGATACGTATTTAGACCGCATGATTGGATTAGTTGAAAGTGCTAAAAGGAAAAAAACTCCGAACGAAATTGCTCTTTCAATTTTACTTTCAGGATTATCAATAATTTTTTTACTTGTAGTTGTAACGTTCAGAATATTTTTTGAGTATAATCAAACCGCAAGTGTCTCAAATAGTGAAAATGTTTCAATTCCAATTCTTGTTTCTCTTTTAGTTTGTCTTATACCTACCACTATTGGCGGATTGTTAAGCGCTATTGGTATAAGCGGGATGGATAGATTACTAAGTCATAATGTTATTGCAATGAGCGGAAGAGCTGTTGAAGCAGCGGGCGATATTGATGTTCTTCTTCTCGATAAAACGGGAACAATAACACTTGGCAATAGAATGGCAACTGAATTTATTCCGGCTCCGGGATTTAGTGAAAAATATTTAGCTGATGCTGCACAATTAGCGTCGCTTGCAGATGAAACGCCTGAAGGAAGATCAATAGTAATTCTTGCAAAAGAAAAATTTGATATACGTGCTAGAAATATTCATGAGCTAAATGCACACTTTGTTCCTTTTAGTGCTCAATCGCAGATGAGCGGAGTAAATATTCTTTCGCATAACGGTTCACCGGAACGAATTATTAGAAAAGGTTCGATTGATGCAATAAAAAAATATTTGTCTTCTGAAAATTTAAAAAACATTGATACTATAACCGATCTAAATTTTACACAGATGATTGGAGTTGATATTGCGTTGGCGGGTGGAACCCCATTATTAGTTGTTGAAAACAAAAATGTTCTTGGTGTTGTTCAATTAAAAGATGTGGTAAAAGGCGGAATTAATGAACGGTTCACCCAACTTAGAAAGATGGGAATCAAAACGGTTATGATTACCGGCGATAATCCGTTAACTGCAACAGCCATTGCTGCCGAAGCCGGAGTAGATAGTTTTATTGCACAAGCTAAACCTGAAGACAAACTAAGAACCATTCGAGAAGAACAAGCCTCCGGGAGAATGGTGGGTATGATAGGTGATGGAACCAACGATGCACCTGCTCTAGCTCAATCGGATGTCGGAATTGCAATGAACAGCGGAACACAGGCGGCACGCGAAGCGGGAAATATGATTGACCTGGATAGTAATCCTACTAAACTTATAGAGGTTGTTGAAATTGGTAAACAATTATTAATGACGCGCGGATCATTGACAACGTTTAGTATTGCAAATGATGTTGCAAAATATTTTGCAATAATACCGGCAATTGCAACTTCTCTTTATGCAATCAATAAAGGCAAAGGGCCTCTTTCCGTTTTAAATGTAATGAATCTTTCTACGCCTCAAAGTGCTATTCTTAGCGCTGTAATTTTTAACGCTATAATAATCATTTTACTAATTCCCCTTGCGTTGAGAGGTGTAAAATATCGGCCGGAAGGGGCTGCTGAAATACTTAAACGCAATATTATTATTTATGGGTTAGGCGGATTAATTGTTCCTTTCATCGGGATAAAAATAATTGACGTTATTTTAACTTCACTTGGATTAGTATAAAATATTAGAGAAAACCATGAAAAAAAATATTATAGTCTCCTTAAAAATTTTTCTGATAATGGCTTTATTGGTAGGAATAATTTACCCGTTATTTATTTACGGAATTTCACAATTAATTTTTCCCAATCAAGCCGAGGGTAGTATAATCAAAGTAGATGGGAAAATTATTGGCTCTAAATTAATTGGACAAAAATTTAATTCCGACAAATATTTTTGGTCCAGACCTTCTGCCATAGATTATAATCCAAACCCATCAGGCGCAAGTAACTTATCTCCAACAAGTGCAAAATTGAAACAGTTATATGAAGAAAGAAAAGGAATTTTTACTAGAAGCAACTTCATTCAGAAAACAAAAATGATTCCCAATGAAATGTTGTTTGCGTCCGGAAGCGGCGTTGATCCTCATATATCACCTCAATCTGCTTTTCTACAAGTGAACCGTATTTCAAATTCACGAATGTTCAATAAAACACAAAAAGAGGAATTGATTAAATTAATAACGGCTTTTATCGAAAAACCGCAGATTGGCTTTTTAGGAGAATATAGAATAAATGTATTAATGTTAAACCTGGAGTTGGATAAAATAAAATGAGCTTAAATGAAGAAAAACGTCCCGACCCCCTAAAACTCTTAAACTCAATTCAAAAAGAAGAAGAGAAAGAAAAAAGAGGAAAGCTAAAAATATTTTTTGGAATGTGTGCGGGGGTTGGAAAAACTTATTCCTTGCTTGAGTCTGCGCATAAATCCAAGAGAGATAGGATTGATGTAGTGGTCGGATATGTTGAAACCCACAAGCGAAAAGAAACGGAAAAACTTGTTGAAGGATTGGAAAACATACCATTAAAAGAAATTGTTTATCGCGATGCGAAATTTTATGAAATGGATCTTGATGCAATTCTATTACGAAAACCACAGCTGGTCTTAGTGGATGAACTTGCCCACACAAATATACCCGGTTCAAGACATGTAAAACGCTTTCAGGATATAATTGAGTTGCTTAACAACGGGATTGATGTATATACAACTTTGAATGTTCAGCATCTTGAAAGCCGTGCAGAAACTGTTTATCAAATAACCGGAGCTCAAATTAAAGAAACGGTTCCGGATTCAATATTTGCCAATGCCGATGAAATTGAATTAGTTGATATTACACCAGATGAACTTCTTCAAAGACTAAGTGAGGGCAAGGTATACACATCCGAAAAATCTCAACAAGCAATTCAAAATTTCTTTCGTAAAGGTAATTTAACGGCTCTCAGGGAAATGGCCCTTCGGTTAACCGCAGAAAGAGTTGATTACCAGCTACGCGATTATATGGTTGAGAAAAATATTACGAGTACATGGAAATCCGGACAAAGATTAATGGTGGCAATTAGTCCAAGTCCTTATTCAGCAAAATTAATTAGATGGACGCGCCGGTTAGCATATACTATGGAAGCATCATGGATTGCGGTTTACGTAGAAACAGATTTAAAAACTTCAGAAGAGAACAAGGAGTCTTTAAAAAAGAATTTTGAATTAGCGAAAGAGTTGGGCGCAGAAATTATTACGACCAATGATATAGATATTGTTAACGCATTAACAAGAATTGCTACAGAAAATAATGTTACTCAGATAATCGTTGGCAAATCAAGAGCATTCAGAAAATCGAAGGTGATAGAACAGTTATTAAAAGAGAGCGGGGAAATTGATATTTATGTTGTAGGGGGCGAAAGATCAGATATTTTTTCTGCCTTACAAAATCTAATTTCAAAATTTCAATCCGGCAAATATCAATATCTAATATCTTCCTTGATAATCTGTTTTGTGCTTTTGATCTGTTATTCCTTAACGGCTCAAATCGGTTATCAGGCCGTTTCATTAATTTTGCTTTTGGTAATTTCATTAATGCCGCTTCTAAATCTTGGCAGGGGGCCCATGATTCTAGCGGCATTAATAAGCTCGCTAAGTTGGGATTATTATTTTATTCCGCCCCAGTATACTATGCATATAGATAAAATTGAAGATGTACTTATGCTGTTTATCTTCTTTATTGTTGCAACAGTTTCGGGTGTATTAACTTCAAGATTAAGAACACAGCAAAAATTACTAACCATAAGAGAAACCCGTACAAATGCTCTTTACAACCTGCTTAAAGAATTCGCTCAAGGACGAAGTTTAAACGATCTTGTAGATATAAGCATTAAGAATATTAAAAAAGTATTTGATGCTGAGTCGGTTATTATTTTTCCGATCAACGAAAAAAAACTTTCTCCAAAACCACACTCGTCCAGCACGTTTACATTAGCTGATACTGAATGGCACATAGCAAATTGGAGTTTCTTAGAAGGACAGAAAGCCGGCAAATTTACTAACACACTTCCTTTCTCCGATGCTCAATTCATCCCACTTATCGGTTCTAGAAAAATTGGAGTAATCGGATTAAAATTTACCAACGATCAACCGTTACATTTTGAACAGGAAATTCTTCTAGAAGCATTTATAAATCAAATTACAATTAACTTAGAAAGAGAGCAACTAAACGAATTTGCTAAAAATGCTTTGGTTCTTTCAGAATCGGAAAAGCTTTATAAAACATTATTCAATTCTATTTCCCACGAATTAAAAACCCCTATAACAACTATCATCGGTGCAATTAGTTCGCTGGTAGATGAATCAATTTCTAACAGTACGGCGGTTAGAAATAATCTAACCCGCGAAATTAATATTGCCGCAGAGAGGCTAAACCGCTTAGTAGAGAATCTGCTTGATATGACACGATTGGAATCCGGACAGATGAGATTAAAATTAGACTGGTATGAAATCACAGATTTAATTGAGAATGTTTTAAAAAGATTAAACAGCGAGTTAGTTAATCACACCGTTAAAACCGAAATTCAAGAGAGTATTCATCTATTTAAGTTCGACTTCGGACTGCTTGAACAAGCATTGATAAATGTTTTACATAATTCATTAATTTATACTCCTGAAAAAAGCACAATCACGATTAGCGTCAAAGAAGAAAAAAATATTTGTAAAATTGAGGTCTCTGATAACGGTCCCGGATTTGCTGAAGAGACACTCGGAAAATTATTTGATAAATTTTACAGAATACCTGGGACAAAAACCGGAGGCACTGGTTTGGGTCTATCAATCGCAAAAGGATTTATAGAGGCACATTCCGGCAGCATAACCGCGAAGAATCGAAAAGAAGGCGGAGCCGTATTTATCATAAATATACCAATGCAAAATTAAGATCAAAAAAAATATGAGTAAAAAACATGTAATATTGATCATCGACGATGAATCTCAAATCAGAAGAATTTTACGCATTACTCTTGAATCTGCCGACTATAACGTTATCGAAGCAACAAACGGTAAAGACGGAATTGTGCAAGCTGCTACTTCCCGTCCAAGTCTTATCATGCTGGATTTAGGTTTACCGGATCAGGACGGTTTTAGTGTACTTCGGGAAATAAGAACCTGGAGCTCTCTGCCTGTAATGATTTTGTCTGTTAGAAATACAGAAGAAGATATTGTTATGGCGTTGGATTTGGGGGCCGATGATTATATAACAAAGCCGTTCAATTCTTCCGAGCTTCTCGCTAGAATCAGGGCTAACATTCGCAGAACTCAGCAAGTTGAAAACGAATCATTTATAATCAACGGAGATTTAAAAATAGATTTTGTAAAAAGAATCGTTTATAAAAAAAATAACGAGATAAAGCTGACCAATCTCGAATATCTTCTTCTCTTTTTATTATTTAAAAATATTGATAAAGTTTTAACTCATAATTATGTTCTCAAAGAAGTTTGGGGTCCCTCTCATACTGAAGACTCACAATATCTCCGTGTGTTCATCGGACAGATAAGAAAAAAAATTGAAGACGATGCTTCCCGCCCAAAATATATTGTTACGGAATCAGGCGTTGGTTACAGAATGAGGTTGTTAAATAATTAATTTTCTATGTCTTAAATATTTTAATTGTTGAGGGTGAAGTGTGTGCCGGTAGATTTTTTTGAAATCCTTCCATTTGAAACCGCTTTCTTTTATTTTGCATTCAACTAATCTTAGCTTATATGGCTTTAAGCTGGAACGAAATCAAAAAACGCTCTATTGAATTCGTTAAAGAATTTGAAGACGAATCGAGGGAACACGCAGAAGCAAAAACTTTTTGGGATTCCTTCTTTAACATTTTTGGAGTTACACGCCGCCGCATCGCATCATTTGAAGAACCAATCAAAAAACTTGACAAAGAATATGGTTACATAGATTTATTTTGGAAGAGCAATCTTATTGTTGAACATAAATCAAAAGGAAAAGATTTAAATAAAGCTTACGATCAAGCCATTGCTTATTTCCCGGGAATAAAAGAAGAAGAGCTTCCCCGTTATGTTTTGGTCTCTGATTTTTCGCGATTCCGGCTGTATGATTTGGATGAAGATTCACATGTTGAATTCACGCTAAAGGAACTTCCCAAAAATATTCATCATTTCGGTTTTATTCTCGGTTATCAAAAGAAAGTTTACAAGGATGAAGATCCTGTAAACATTAAAGCCGCTGAAATGATGGGCAAACTACATGATGCACTTCTTGAAACTGGCTACTCGGGTCATCGGCTTGAAATTTTTCTTGTGCGTCTTTTGTTCTGTCTCTTTGCGGATGATACCGGAATCTTCAACAAAGATCATTTTCTATTCTATCTTGAAAATAAAACTAAGGAAGACGGCTCTGATTTAGGAATGCATATTGCAATGATATTTCAAGTGCTGAACACTGTTGAATCTTCCCGACAAATAAATCTTGATGAAGACCTTGCTGTCTTTCCGTATGTAAACGGAAAATTGTTCGAAGAAAATTTTCCCGTTCCAACATTCGATAGCTCAATGCGAAAAATATTATTGTCTTGCTCTTCTTTTGATTGGAGTAAAGTATCTCCCGCTATTTTCGGTTCCATGTTTCAGTCAGTTATGGATAAAGATAAACGGCGTAATCTCGGCGCGCATTATACTTCCGAAAAAAATATACTAAAGCTTGTGAAAGGTTTATTCCTCGATGAAATTCAGCTTGAATTTGAAAAATCCAAAACAAGTATAAACAAACTGGAAAGCCTCCATTCCAAAATTTCTAATTATAAATTTCTTGACCCGGCATGCGGCTGCGGAAATTTTTTAATTATCACTTACAGAGAATTGCGTTTTCTTGAAATCGAAATTCTAAAACAGACTTACAAACTCAAAAAGCAAGACCAGCTTGAATTGAATGTTGGACTTCTTTCAAAGATTGATGTTGATTGCATGTACGGAATTGAATACGAGGAATTTCCGGCGCGCATTGCAGAAGTTGCTCTTTATTTAACAGATCATCTTTGTAATTCAAAATTATCTGAAGAGTTCGGGCAGTATTACCGCCGTCTTCCTCTAAAAAAATCTCCAAACATAGTTCACGGAAATGCTTTAAGAATAGATTGGAATAAATTAAGTGCCTCAAGATTTGATTTCATTCTCGGTAATCCGCCGTTTGTAGCCAAAGCAAATAGAACAAAAGAACAGAATGAAGATATGGATTTTGTTTGCGGTTCAATTAAGAATTATGGTCTGCTCGATTATGTTTGCTCCTGGTATGTAAAAGCGGCACAATATTTAAACAGTAGAGACGTTGCATGCAACGTCTCTACGAAAATTGCATTTGTTTCTACAAACTCTATTACACAAGGCGAACAGGTCGGTGTTCTCTGGAATTATTTATTAAAACAAAATATTGAAATTCATTTTGCGCACAGAACATTTAAGTGGAGTAACGAGGCTCGAGGACAAGCCGCTGTGTTTTGTGTTGTTGTCGGCTTCTCAAATTATAATATTGATGATAAATTTATTTATGATTACGAAACTCCTAAATCTGAACCGCACTTAATAAAAGCCAAGAACATTAATCCGTACTTGATTGATACCGATGATATATTGATAGAAAGTAGAAATGAAAGCATTGTAGATGTTCCGCCAATCAGTTTTGGCAGTATGCCAAACGATGACGGCAATTTTTTATTTACTGACGAAGAGAAGATTGAATTTCTTAAGAAAGAACCGGACTCTAAAAAATTTATTAAACCATTAATTAGTGCAAAAGAATTCTTAAATGGTGAAAAAAGATGGTGCCTGTGGCTTGAAAATATTTCTCCTGCTGAAATTAGAACGCTTCCGGAAATCTCGAAGCGAATTGAAGCAGTAAAAAAATATCGCTTAAACAGCAACAGAGCGGCAACCATTATACTTGCTGAAACTTCATATTTGTTTGGAGAAATAAGACAGCCAAAAGGAAAATATATTTTAATACCAAGACACTCATCAGAAAGCAGAAAATATATTCCAATTGGTTTTTTTGAAAGCAGCTCTATTGCATCCGATAGCTGTGTTATTGTTCCTAAAGCAGCATATTATCTTTTTGGCATTCTTACTTCTTTAATGCACAACGCATGGATGAGACAAGTCTGCGGAAAAATAAAAAGTGATTACAGATATTCAAACAAACTGGTTTACAACAATTTTCCTTTTCCGCAAACACAATCAGAAAAACAGAAAGAACGTGTAGAAAAAGCTGTTGAAGAGATGCTTGAAGTAAGAGAAAAATATTTTGCAAAGGGCTCAACACTTGCAGATTTATACGATCCCGTTGCAATGCCGAAAGATTTAACCGAAGCACACAGAAAAATTGATGATGCGGTTGATCAATGTTACCGAAAAGAAAAGTTTACAACAGAACTGCAAAGACTTGAATACCTTTTTGAATTGTACAAACAATACACTTCGCCGTTAAATTTTGCAGATAGGAAGAAAAGAAAATCAAAGAAATAATTATCAATTCGCCATTCTCAATTATCAATTTTATTTATGCTGTCCTATTAATCCTTCTTCCGGACATTGGTTACATTCAAATTGAAGTGTGATATGATGTATTCCAAATTTTGATTCGAGAAGATTTTCAATTTTCATTCTAAGTTTATCGCTCTCGCTGATTTTCATATCATTTACATTTACATGCGCCTCGATATGAATATCATTATCTCCCACCGTCCAAACATGAATATGATGAATATCATCTACTTCCGGAAATTTCTCTACAGCGATTTTAATTTCGTTTAAGGAAAGATCGGCGGGGGCTCCTTCCATCAAAACATGAATTGCCTCGCCAAGTATATCGTAACTTTCTTTAATGATATATATGCCGATCATGACTGTAAGAAGAGGATCAATCCACACAACATTCCAAACGGCGATTGCAACGCCGCCCAAAATAACCGCTACCGATGAAACAGAATCGCCGAGCAAATGAACATAAGACGAGCGGATGTTTAAACTGTCTTTTGAATCGCGTTTGAGAAGAAGGGTGCCGATAATATTTGCAACGAGTCCGATGAACGCTACAATTGTCATCGTTACTGCTTCAATCTTGTGCGGTTCTAGAAATCTTGAAACGGCTTCATAGAATAGAAAAAAATAAATTATAATCAGTACTGCCGAGTTAATTACTGCGGCAAGAATTTCTGCGCGCTTTAACCCGAATGTATGGCGGTGAGAATTATCTTTATGTTTTAATTTAATTGCTATGTAAGAAAGAATTACCGCAATTCCGTCACTGAAATTATGGAGTGCGTCCGAGATCAACGCAAGACTTCCAGAAATTATTCCACCGACAATTTGAGCAATTGTAATCACAAAATTCAGCAGCATAGTGATTATCAATCTGCCGGAAGTTGAGTTTACACCGTGATGATTGTGACCGTGTCCCAAAATTTTATTCAGTCCCGCATATCGTTAGACATGCAATTATTTCTTAAATTAAAGTATCGCTTCACAAAAATGTGAATCAAGAAGATGAAAAACAAATTCTATACTGATTTTGATTTCGAGCGGCTCAAACCGAGTCCCAGGGAAAGTGATTACCGTTCGCCTTTTCAAATAGACCGGGATAGGATAATCCACTCATCGGAATTCCGCCGGCTTCAAGGCAAGACACAAGTTTTTTTACCGGGCGAATATGATTTTTACCGCACCCGTTTAACTCATTCAATCGAGGTTGCTCAAATTGGAAGAGCTATTTGCAATTTTCTCCTTTCAAAAGAGAAAAACCTTTTAAGCGAAGATTATTTTATTGATGAAGATTTAGTCGAATCAATTTGCCTTGCACATGATCTCGGCAATCCCCCATTCGGGCACGCAGGCGAACGTACGCTGAACGAATTAATGAAAAAATACGGCGGCTTTGAGGGCAATGCGCAAACACTTAGAATGACAGCGGAAATTTTTTACCGGGACGATGATCACTACCGCGGAATGAACCCGACACGTGCGTTTATTGACGGCATACTTAAATACAAAGCGTTGCATAAAAAATTCAAAAATCCGGAGAATCATTTTATATATAACGAACAGAAAAAGATTATAGATTTTGTCTTCGGGAACAGAAAAATTTCTAAAGACGTTTCAATCCCTGAACGGCTCAACAAATTTCAGAGCATCGAATGTCAAATAATGGATTGGGCCGATGATACTGCGTACGCGATCAACGATTTGGTTGACAGCATCTCGGGCGGTTTTATAAATATTCAAAAACTTTCCCGCTGGCGTGAATCAAACCGGTTAAACGATATTCAAAAAAATATTATTGATGAAATTATAGAATGGATCAAGATCGGGAATTTCAAAAAGAAATTCGGTGCGCAGATAGGCGAGTTTGTAAAAGCTTGCGGTTTAATAAAGCGAAATACCTTTCTTGACAACTTCACCAACCGCTATAAATATCTCCTTGTGATAGAAAAAAATATTTTCGAGCGTGTTCAGATTTACAAAAGAATCTCTTCTGATTTGGTTTTTAATTCTTCACAACTGCATCAGATTGAATTCAAAGGAAAGCAGATGATTGAAAATTTATTCAACCGCTTTGAAGAAAATTATGTTCACTCTCTCAATGATACCAAACTGTTGCCTGATTTTAACCACCGGCTTTTATGTAATGAAAAAAATAAAATTAACCGCGCCAGAATGATCTGCGATTATATTGCCGGTTCTACAGATTCTCATGCGATGAGAATTTACCGCCGTTTATTTGATCCGGAGTATAGTTCACTTGCTGATTTAGTTTAAAGTTAGGGCTGTAAGGATTTAAGAATTTCTTCGGGGTTTTTCGTTTCTCCGTAATAGGAAAGTAATTTATTCAATACATCATCCACAACTGAATCTGGACATGATGCGCCGCTTGTGATCGCAATTGTAATTTTAGATTTGCCGGGAAGATAATTCTCTGTTGCTTTTTCTTTTCGTGTGTGAATATCAAAATGACTTATGATCTTTTCTGAAATAATTTTTTCAGCTCCAGAGATAAAGTACGTAGTAAATTTTTCTTCCAGCAGCTCTACAAGATGAGAAGTATTAGAACTGTTATATCCGCCGACAACAATTGACAGATCGGCATATTCTTGTTTCAATCCTATTGTAGCATTTTGATTATCATTCGTTGCATAACATAGTGTATCTCTTGTATCGGCGAAATGTTCTTTTAAATTTTCCGCGCCGTATTTTTTAATCATAGCCTCACGTAAAAGATCGGCTATAGCTTGTGTTTCCGCCGCCAACATCGTTGTTTGGTTAACTACGCCGATTCTTTCTAGATCTTTTGTTGCATCGAAATTCGACGAATGCTTTCCTTCAAAATACTTGTAAAATTCGGATTTGTTTGTTCCACTGAGTATGGTTTTAGAAACAACTACTGCCTCATCAATGTTACGAACGATTAAAGAGGGTGTTGTTTGCCTGCTGTGAGAAAATGTCGCATGTGTTTCTTCGTGTTTTGCTTTGCCATGAATTATCACGGTAAATTTCTCCCTTCCTAAATCCTCTGCGCGGTTCCATACTTTTTCAACAAAGGGGCAAGTGGTATTAAACTTAACCGTGTTAATTCCCTTTTCTCTAAGAAGCGTTTCGATTTCTACCGTAGTACCAAATGCGGGAATAATAACAATATCATCTGAATTTATTTCGTCCCACTCAATAAATTGATGCCCGTAAGCATTCATAATAAACTTAACTCCGCGGCTTTGCAGATCTAAATTCACAAGCGGATTGTGGATCATCTCGCTCAATAGAAAAATTCTCTTGTCCGGATTTTCCTCCACTGTTCTATAGGCAATCTCTATTGCGTTTTCAACTCCGTAACAAAAACCAAAGTGGCGCGCTATAAGAAATTTAATCGGGCCGAAATCAAGTGTTGTAGGTGAGAAATCTTTTTTCCGCAGATCTTCATTTTTACGGTGCTCTTTTAATTTAGAGATAATTTTACTTCGGTAAAAGTCCGGTATTTCAAATTTTTTCATTCGTCAATCTATATACATATTTGATAAACATCTTAAATACATGAAAGGGTTTCAATAAATTTTTAACTCTCGATGGTTAAGATATAAAGACGTGTTTAGTAATTCCACCCATAGAGTTCGATAAAGATTTCATTTCTAAAAACGTATAAAGCATCTAACTCAATTCTTTGTAAACAAAAAGAAGGATGTTGAAATCGTCATGCAGATGATCAAAAAAAGCCGTTAATCAGCTCTTGACAAATACCTAATTAATTAATATAATGTTTTTAAATAACCTAATTTATTAATGATAATCTGTTATATTAACTAAATATATCAAGAGAGGTGAAACATGAAAAAAATCGAGGCAATTATCAGGCCTTTTAAGTTAGACGAGGTCCATGGCGCCTTATTAGAAGCAGGCTTTGCCGGCTTAACTGTAACCGAGGTTCGTGGTTACGGTAGGCAAAAAGGCCATAAAGAGATTTACCGCGGTTCCGAATATAAAATCGAATTCGTACCAAAACTGAAAATAGAATTGATCTGCGATGACGAAAGATTAGAAACTGCAATCTCAATTATTATTAACACATCAAAGACCGGTGAGGTTGGAGACGGGAAAATCTTTATTCTAAATGTTGAGGAAACTATTAGAATAAGAACTGAAGAGTCGGGCAAAACTGCTCTATAAAAATTTAAAAACTATATAGGAGAATATATAAATGAAAAAAAACATTCTAATACTCGTGGTGATTGTTTTTACCACTTTTAATTCTTTCGCACAATTAAAATTCGGTGCTGATATATATAGCAGATACAATTGGAGAGGATTAGATTTTGGAAACGCGCCTGCATTTCAACCAAGTTTAGCCTTTACCGCCGGTGGTTTTTCTATTGGCGCGTGGGGATCGTATGCGTTCCCAACTACTACTACTACATATGCCGAGAATGATTTATACGCTTCATATGCTTTTTCAATCGTAAGTACCGGTAATTTTACGTTGCTTTTTACAGATTATTACTACCCTTCTGCCGGAATAAAATTTTCCGACTTTGAAAAAAACGGCGGGGCACATACAGTGGAAGCCGGAATGACTTATTCTGGTCCGGAAAAATTCCCAATTTCTTTAGCGTTATATCTAAACGTTCACAATGATGTGGATAATTCGTCATACATTCAGATTGGCTACCCATTTTCGGTTTATGATGCAACTATTACACTGGCAGCAGGTTTTGTGCCCTCGAAAAGTGCTTACTATGTAACCAACAAAGCAAATTTGATTAACCTAAACATCACTGCAACTAAATCTATTGCTGTCACGGATAAATTCTCAATTCCAATCAATGTGTCTTATATAGCCAACCCGGCATTGGACATTACTTATTTGGTATTTGGTGCAAGTTTTACTTTTTAAATATCATTTAAGTCTATTAAAAAATTCTAGGAGAAAATTTTATGAAGATAAAATATATATTATTAATTGTGATGGTCTTTTTAATCACGGCGATTTCGTTTGTTCCGACAAATTCTTATGCTCAAGTTGATCCTGCGGGAACAAAAACTGGAACCACTAAAGATGTGTCGGCAGCAAAACCCGGCGAACCAACACTAACTGAAATTTCCGATGCTGTTGGGCATAATAAAATTGCTACAAATATTATGTGGACATTAATCACCGGCTTTTTAGTAATGTTTATGCAGGCGGGTTTTGCAATGGTTGAAACTGGTTTTACTCGCGCTAAAAACGTTGCACATACAATGGGCATGAATTTTCTTGTCTACGCTCTTGGAGTAATCGGTTTTTACATTTGTGGTTTTGCAATAATGTTTGGCGGTGTTGGGGCCGTTGCTGCTTTAGGTGGAACACCCGGATTAGATAGTGAATTTGTTATTACTCTTTTTGGAAAAGGTTTTGGTTTATTCGGAACAAAAGGATTTTTCCTAAACAATTCTGTTTATGATGTCGGTGTATTCACATTGTTTTTATTCCAAATGGTATTCATGGATACAACAGCTACAATCCCGACCGGCGCAATGGCTGAAAGATGGAAGTTTACTGCTTTTATTTTCTATGCACTTTTTATTTCAATGTTTGTTTATCCATTATTCGGTAATTGGGTCTGGGGTGGTGGTTGGCTGGCAACTCTAGGTGTAAATTTTGGTTTGGGACATGGACATGTTGATTTTGCCGGTTCCTCTGTCGTTCACATGGTGGGCGGAGTTGCCGCTTTAGCAGGCTCACTTGTTCTAGGACCTAGAATTGGTAAATACAACAAAGACGGATCTGTTAATGCAATTCCAGGGCATAATATTCCTATGGCTATAATCGGAACATTTATTTTAGCGTTTGGATGGTTCGGATTTAACCCCGGCTCAACATTATCAGGAAATGATTTACGAATAGCAATCGTTGCAACTAATACAATGATTGCGTCGGCATCGGGCGCGTTGTTTGCAACATTGTACATGATTTGGAAATTTAAAAAACCAGATCCAAGTATGATGGCTAATGGGATGCTTGCCGGTTTGGTTGCAATCACCGCACCATGTGCTTTTGTTAATTCCTATGCTGCATTTTTTATTGGCGCTGTTGCAGGCGTGTTGGTAATCATTGCCGTTTTTTTTATTGATCAAAAAATAAAAGTTGACGATCC
>Ga0172367_10000719_pt1 | contig 50553 bp, 44 predicted proteins | sample Lak10m_FD_114542 | JGI IMG/M metagenome (GOLD analysis project Ga0172367, IMG submission 114542) | Freshwater microbial communities from Kabuno Bay, South-Kivu, Congo - kab_022012_10m | ecosystem: Environmental > Aquatic > Freshwater > Lake | place: Democratic Republic of the Congo: South-Kivu...
AGCTTGCCTTTGTCAGACAGGAACACATCAAAGCCCTTCTTGAGGCCCAGATATGCTGCACCTGCACCGCTTTCGCCACCGCCCAATATGACCAGTCGCTCTGCCATTATCTGAGTTTGAGGGTTACCACGGTTAGTACTGCCAGCATGATTCCTACGATCCAGAAACGACCCACGATCTTCGCTTCGTGCCAACCCTTTTTCTGGTAGTGGTGGTGTAGCGGAGACATGAGGAAGATCCTGCGGCCTTCGCCAAACTTCTTTTTGGTGTATTTGAAGTAGCTCACCTGCATTACTACAGACAGGTTTTCCATCAGGAAAATGCCGCAGAGAATCGGAATGAGCAGCTCTTTGCGTATAGCCAGAGCGAATACGGCAATGATGCCGCCCAAGGCCAAACTACCCGTGTCGCCCATGAAGACCTGTGCTGGGTATTGGTTGTACCACAGAAAGCCGATGCAAGCACCAACGAAGGCCGAAATGAACACCACCAACTCGCCCGAGCCGGGTATGTACATGATATTGAGGTAATCGGCAAAAACGATGTTGCCCGATACCCACGCGAAAGCGGCCAATGTGACGCCAATAATGGCCGAAGTTCCCGTGGCCAGTCCGTCCAGTCCGTCAGTTAGATTGGCTCCGTTTGAAACTGCCGTGATGATGAAAATGACAATCGGAATGAATACCAACCAACTCCATTCTTTGGCTTTATCGCCCATGAAGAACAACAAGTTGCTGTAGTCGAACTCGTTGTCTTTCATGAAAGGAATGGTGGTTACCAACGAGTGTTGGGCTTCGCCATAAACAGGCTTGCGGGTCATTTCCTCGCGCTTACCATCAATGGTTTCCACGGTTTCGCCACCGCGAACCAAGCGCTGCTTCACCGAAACATCGTCATGGAAATAAAGCGTGCAGGCCACAATGATGCCTATGGTTACCTGACCGATGACCTTAAAGCGTCCGGCCAAGCCCTGTTTGTCTTTTTTGAACACCTTTATGTAATCGTCCAGAAAGCCAATGGCGCCCAACCAAACGGTGCTCACCACCATCAGAATCACATAGATGTTGTGCAGCTTGGCAAACAGCAGGGTAGGAATGAGTATGGCAGACAGGATGATGATACCTCCCATGGTAGGTGTTCCCTGCTTTTGGATCTGCCCGGCCAGGTCGAGGTCGCGCACGATCTCTCCAACCTGCTTCAGTTGCAGAAACTCTATCACCTTTTTGCCAATGAGCATGGAGATGATGAGCGAGGTGATGATGCTCATGGCGGCTCGGAAAGAGATGTATTGGAATACACCTGCTCCGGGCATGTTGAATTGCGAATCGAGGAAGTCGAACAGATAGTAAAGCATCAGCAGATCTGTTTAAGGTTGGTGGTCAGTACTTCCATGTCATCAAATGGGTGTTTCACCCCTTTGATCTCTTGGTATTTCTCGTGTCCTTTTCCGGCCACCAGAATGATGTCGCCAGGTTGAGCCATCATGCATGCGGTTCGGATGGCTTCCGCACGGTCAACGATGCTCACGGCTTTTTTCGTCAGCACGGGGTCGAGCCCCTTTTTCATCTCATCGATGATGGTCTGCGGGTCCTCGCTTCGCGGATTGTCTGATGTCAGGATCACTTTGTCGCTGTTCTCTGCCGAGATGCGCGCCATTTCCGGGCGCTTCGTGCGGTCGCGGTCGCCACCACATCCCACAATTGTAATCAGACGTTCGTTGCCCGAACGTAATTCGTGAATGGTGGAAAGAACGTTGTCCAACGCATCTGGCGTGTGGGCGTAGTCCACAATGCCAAGAATGTTGTTTTCCGTTTTGATGAACTGGAAGCGCCCGTCAGGTGGCATCAGATTGCTGAGCGTGGTCAACACCTGTAGTTTTTCCTCCTTCAGTTCGATGGCGGCAGCATAAACGCTCAGCACGTTGTAGGCGTTGAACGACCCGATAAGGCGTGTGATCACTTCCTGTCCGTCAATGTTCAGAATGAGGCCGGTCAGGTTGTTCTCAAGGATCTTTGCCTTGCGGTCGGCCATGGAGCGAAGTCCGTAGGTCACAATTTTGCCACGGCAATTCTGCACCATCACTTCCCCGTTCTTATCGTCAAGGTTCACCAGCGCAAATGCGTTCGGTGCCAGCATGTCGAACAACATCTTTTTGGCCTTGATGTAGTTCTGGAATGTCTCGTGGTAGTCGAGGTGATCGTGGGTGATGTTGGTGAAAATGGCCCCAGTGAATTGGATGCCCGCTACTCGATGCTGATCCAACGCGTGTGAGCTCACCTCCATGAAGCAATGGCTGCAACCCGCATCCACCATTTCGGCCAAAAGTTGGTTCAGGCTGATGGGGTCTGGCGTGGTGTGCGTAGCAGAAAGTACGTTCCCGTTTATCAGATTTCGTACAGTAGAAAGCAGTCCGGTCTTGTAGCCGAGCGCGCGGAAAAGTTCGTACAGTAGGGTTGCGGTTGTGGTTTTTCCGTTGGTTCCGGTAACGCCAACCAGCTTCAGTTTTTGCGATGGATTGTCGAAGAAATTGCTGGCGATGATGCCTGCTGCAAACCGCGAATTCTTCACTTGGATGTAGTTGACTTCCTTGTGCAGTTTTTCTGGCAGCGTTTCGCAAACAATGGCCAACGAACCTTGCTTCACCGCCAAGTCAATGAAATCGTGCCCGTCAACGGCTGTTCCTTTCACCGCAATGAAAAGCGAGAATTTGCGTGCCTGACGCGAGTCGATGCATACGTTCTCGATGGCCACGTTGGTAGAACCGACCACCTCTTCGATGCCGGCCTTATATAATATGTCCTTCAGCAGTTTCATGATAGATGAATGACGATTTCGCGGCCTTTCTCAACCCGTGTTCCTGCAATGATGGATTGTTGGCGCACCACGCCCGAACCGATCATGGTTACACGCAATCCGCTGTTCTCCAATAGGAATAGCGCATCCATGGCACCCATTCCAACCACACGTGGCACCAGATTGTCGATCACTTCGCGCTCTTTTATCACAACCGAATCGTTGTGCGCTTCGGCCATGGCCCATTTGGCATCAGGGTCGGCCAGTTTGGTCTTTATATCCAGTTCACCGAATACCTCCATCAGGTCTTCCTTCTCGGTGATCTTGGCGTATGGCATCAGGCTGCCGCTCAGCGAATCGCGACCGACCTCTCGGTGCATTTTTGTCTGGGTGGAGTAAACCTTGTCGGCAATTTCTTTGAAGACCGGTCCAGCCACCAGGTTTCCGTAGTACACGGAATGTGTTGGTGAATCCACAACCACAATGCAGCTGTACTTCGGGTTTTCGGCAGGGAAGTACCCGACAAACGATGCTTGGTGGCTCTTGTCGCGGTGGTAGCTTCCGCCTTTGGCTATCTGCGCAGTTCCAGTCTTGCCCGCGATCTTGTAGTCGGCATGTTTCAGGTTGCTTGCGGTGCCATGTTCCACCACGCCTTCCATCATGACCCTCAACTTATCGATGGTCGATTGCGAACAGATCTTGGGTTCGATCACGGTGGTTTCAAATTCTTTCACCACCTGCCCGTGTTTCTTAATGGTTTTGACAATCATCGGCTTCACCATTTTGCCATTGTTGGCCACGGCATTGTAAAGTGTCAGTATCTGCATCGGGGTCAGCAACACTTCGTAGCCAATGCTCATCCAAGGCAAGCTGATGCCTGACCATGACGGGTCTTTCGGATTTGAAATGAAAGGTTTTCCCTCGCCCTTGATGTCCAAATTCAAGGGTTTGTCGAGGTGCAGTGCCGAAAGGTGGTCCACGAAGTTTTCTGGATCCTTGCGGTAGTACTGGTTCACCAGTTTCGATACACCCACATTTGATGAAACCTCGAATACTTTTTGAACCGTGATGCGGTTGTAAAGCCCGGTCTTGGAATCGCGCATGGTGGCGCTATGGAATTGCTTGATACCGCCTTCAATGTCCACAGAATCGGTAATGTCGATGTGTCCATCTTCTAACAACGCAAGCATGCTTGCCAACTTGAAGGTAGAACCGGGCTCGGTAACAGAACCGATGGCGTAGTTGTACGTTTCGTGATATGTGCCGTTCGATTGAAGCGTCAGGTTGGCGATGGCTTTTATCTCACCAGTGGCAACTTCCATCAGAACCGCACAGCCGTGGTGTGCGCCATGCTTTTCAAGTTGGGTTTGAAGCGCATGTTCGGCAACGTCCTGAATGTTAATGTCGATGGTGGTCACCAGATCGGAACCGTCCATTGGCTCGATCTCGTTCTCATCGTTCAACGGTTTCCAAACGCCACCGGATATTTTCTGCATCAGGCGTTTGCCACTCACACCGCTCAGTTCGTTTGTGAATGCACCTTCAAGTCCTACGCTGTAACCGGGTCTGTCGTAGCCGATAGTTCGGGCGGCCAATTCTTTGAAAGGCTTGCTTCGCTTGTTCTTCTGAATATAAATAAGGCCGCCTTTGTAGCGCCCTAGATTGAAGATCTCGAACTCGCGGATGGCCTTCAATTCCTTGTGACCGACATTTCTCTTAATGAGATGGTAACGGCTTCCGTTTCTACGAGCCTGTGTCAGTTCGCGTCTGTAGATGTTGGCCGGGCGGTCGCGGAACAGGTTGGCCAGTTGCTTCGAAAGCGCGTTGATACCTTCATTGAACTGCTCATCGGTAATGGCCGGATTGGCGGCATCCCAACGGATCTCGTAAATGGGTTCTGACGTTGCCAAAAGGCTGCCATCAGCTGCGAAGATGTTTCCTCGGGCCGCTTCAATATTTTGGAACGCGGTGCTCTGGGTCTGCGCTTTCGATTTCCAGTATTCGCCTTGCACGAACTGGATCTGCGCCACCCTACCAACAATGGCCACTGCGAAAACGCACATCAGGCCATACGCCAGAAACACACGGTCCTTTATTTGGTCGTTCCCTTTCACTTCTCGGCCAGTTCACTTTTTTTAACCACGATCTTTTTCGGTGGTACCACGCTTTCGTAGATTCCCATAGACTCTACCGCACGTGCCACCTCGCTCTGTTTGCTCGCGAACATGAGTTCGGAGCGGGTGGAAATGAATTCGGAGCGGAGCTCTTTCAGCTCCTTGTTCATGTTGTGCATCTCGATCACGCACTTTTCTGCATAGTGACTGTTTGCGATGTACAGTATTCCGATTCCGAACAGGAATAGCAGAAATGGAATATTGTTCACCATGTTGTCGCGGGTCAGAAAACTGCCATCGATCACACTGATGATGCGCTTGCCGAACGACTCGCCCGAAGCCTTCTTATTTTCCTTTGGCTCTTCCATCAGATCTTTTCGGCTATTCTGAGTTTGGCGCTTCTTGAGCGAGGATTCCTTTCCAATTCCGCATCGGTCGGCACTATCGGCTTGCGGGTCACGCTTTCAAATGGAACCAGTGGATTGCCGTAGAAATCCTTCTCGATATTCCCTTCGGTATTGCCGCTTTTCAAAAGGTTTTTCACCAAGCGGTCCTCCAACGAGTGGTAAGAGATGATCACTACACGCCCACCTTCAGCCAAAAGCTCAGGTAATTGCGTCAGCATTTCTTCCAATGCGGCCACTTCATCGTTCACCTCAATGCGGATGGCCTGAAAAACGCGCGACAGAAAGGTGTTTTCTTTTCCCTTCTGTGCCAGAGGCGTCACAACTGTTTTCAGGTCATCGATAGTGTCGATCGACTTCTGCGAACGGGCATTGCAGAGCATGCGGGCCAGTTTTCTGGCTTCGTGCATGTCCGAATTATCGCGGAACATCTTCGTAAGCTGTTCTTCGGAATAGGTGTTGATGACAGAGTGGGCCGTCTTTTCCATTCCGGCACTCATGCGCATATCCAAAGGGCCATCGGCACGGGTGCTGAAGCCCCTTTCCGGTTCATCTATCTGGTGCGATGAAATGCCCAGATCGGCCAATATTCCGTTTACGGGAATGGCCTTGTGCAAGCGAAGGAAGTTCTTCGCATAACGGAAGTTGTGCGGAATGAAAGTGAAACGACTGTCCTGTATCAAGTTCATTTGTGCGTCCTTGTCCTGATCGAAAGCGAACAGATGTCCGCTTTTCAAATGCTTTAAGATCTCCCGTGAATGACCTCCTCCTCCGAACGTCAGGTCCACGTAAATCCCCTCTGGGTCGATCTTCAGGCCTTCAACACACTCCTGTAACAGAACCGGCTCATGGTAACTCATCAGCCCCATCTTTAAGGCTGCCCATGACCTCTTCGGCCAGCGTGGCAATGTCTGTTGCAGGATCGCTCAACACTTCCTCATACTTAGCCTTGTCCCATATTTCCACATAGGTTCCAGCTGAGGCGAGGACGATGTCCTTGTCGATGCTTCCAAAGTCCATCAGGTCTTTCGGAATCAGCAATCGACCGGTAACATCCATATCTACGACCTTGACCCCTGCGGTGAAGAGACGTATGAACTCGACATTCTTGCGCACGAACCGGTTCAAACGGTTCACCTTGCTCATTTTGTCGTTCCACTCAGTCATTGGGTACAGCTCAATGCATTTCTCGAACATGCCGCGCTTCATCACGAAGCCTTGCTCGAGCTGAGACATCAATTGCTTCTTCAATGCTGTAGGAAGCATGAGTCGGCCCTTTTCGTCCACTTTGCACTCATATGTACCAATGATGTTGGTCACTCCACTCGGGATTTAGATGGTAAAGAAATGGATTATCTACCACAATCTACCACAGTTTACCACTACTGTTAATAACTTTCTATGTTAAAATTAGGAAAAGGTTTCTGTTCAACGGTGAAAGATTTCGTTTAAGTATAAAATAAGATAAAAATGCGGGTGGTAAAAAGTGGAAGCAATTAACGATGCATGGTCAATAACACTTGACCGAATCGATGTTCAGCCCTTTCTATTTGGTTACTTTTGAGACAATCAACAAGGCACTGTGCTAAAAAAGGAAGGAGGACATCAGTACATTGAACAGGGCGAAGGCCCTGTACTTTTGGTGCTGCACGGATTGTTCGGTGCGCTCAGCAATTTCGAAGGAGTGCTTGAGCACTGTTCCAAGTCGTTCAAGGTGGTCATTCCGTTAATGCCCATTTATGAGTTGCCGTTGAAAAAGACCAACGTACGCGAGTTGGCAGATTACATACATTCTTTCGTCAGCTATAAGAAATTCAACTCGGTTTCTCTTCTGGGCAACTCGTTAGGTGGGCACGTCTCGTTGGTTTACACGGTAAAGCATCCTGAAAAGGTGAGCGCCTTGATTCTCACCGGTAGTTCGGGGCTATACGAGAATGCATTCGGAGGTTCGTTTCCCCGCAGGGAAGACAGGGTTTACATACGCAAAAAGGTAGAGACCACTTTTTACGACCCTGCCAATGCCACCGATGAACTGGTGGATGAGGTGTTCAAGATCATCAACGACAAGAACAAGCTCATTCGCATACTTGCCATTGCCAAATCGGCCATTCGACACAATATGGCTGAAGAGCTGCCGGAGATCAAGGCACCAACGTGCCTCATTTGGGGGCGCAATGATATGGTGACCCCACCCGAAGTGGCGGAGGAATTCAACGAATTGATCCAGAATACGGAATTGCACTGGATAGACCATTGCGGACACGCTCCCATGATGGAGCATCCCAAGGAATTCAATCAGATTCTGGAGCCTTGGCTTGCTCAACACGTTAAGAACCTGTAATGATGAAGATCTCATCGGCACAGTTTCTCATGAGCAATACGGATCCGGCAAAATGCCCGAAACCCGACAGACCGGAATATGCCTTCATAGGCCGTTCAAATGTGGGTAAGTCATCATTGATCAATATGCTGATGCAGCGTAAGGATCTGGCCAAGACGAGTGGAACGCCCGGAAAAACTCAACTTATCAATCATTTCTCGATCAACGATTCATGGTATTTGGTAGATCTGCCAGGATATGGATATGCGAAGGTTCCGAAGGGGCATCGTAGCGCATTCGAGAAAATGATCAGTGATTACCTATTAACGCGCTCCAATCTCATCAATGTGTTCGTGCTCATTGACTCTAGGCTGCCGCCACAGAAGATCGACCTGGAATTCATGGAGTGGTTGGGAGAATCAGAGCTGCCGTTCTCAATGGTTTTCACGAAGTTGGACAAACTGAAGAAAACCGAGTGGGATAGGAACATTGTGGCTTACAACCAGAAAATGTTGGAGGCGTGGTATCAGTTGCCTGTCCAGTTCAGTACATCAAGTACATCGGCAGAAGGTCGCGAAGCGTTGCTCGGATATATCGATGAGCTGAATGCTTCCTTGGACTTAAAGTTCAAAGGATGACAAATGAAAAAGGCTCCGTTCGGAGCCTTTTTCATTTGTTCTGTGCAGGTCGGTTATCGTAACAGTTGCACCCAGCCTGTCTCCTTGAAGCTGAAGTTGGGCTGTTCATTATCAATGGCGTTGCCAGAGTTCATCTCAGCTTTCGATATCACGAAGAAGTAGGTTCCAGCCGGAGCAGGAACACCTGCCATGGTAGTTCCATCCCAAGAAATCAGTGGGGAAGCATTCTCATACACCACATTTCCCCAACGGTTGTAAACCTCCAACTTGAAGTTGCCTACATCGCTCGAACGGATGTCGAATACATCGTTCCATCCATCGTTATTCGGAGTGAACACGTTCGGTACGATAAGTCCTTCCACAACATCAATGGGTACGATCAACGTATCCAAGCACTCCAGACCGCTGCGAACAACCAACGTTACATCGTAGGTACCTGTCTCATAGTACGAATGGAACGGATTCTGTAAGCTACTTGTGTTGCCGTCTCCAAAATCCCAATACCACTCAGCTGTGTTGATGCTTGAATCGACAAACCCGATGATGTCATGAATGAAGATGCCACCAGGTAGCGTGGTGTCTACAGTAATTCCGAAATCAGCAACCGGTAGCGGCCATATCTCCACATTCACTGTTGCTGGATGTGAAGAACATCCACCATTGATTCCGTTCGGAACGGTTTCAATGATCTGAATCGTTCCGATAACAGCAGAAAGGCTGTCATTATCCCAAATGATGCTGATGGAATTGTTCGTTTGGTTCGTGACCGTTCCGCCATTGACCACGAAATCGTAAGTGGAACCGTTGTTCGGTACGGTGTAGGTCGTTTCAACGCTGGCACAAAGAGCAGTGTCTCCATCTGCTAAAGGTGGTTGCGGTACGTTGAAGCCAAGAATATAGGCATCCTCTGGGTAAGGCTGATAATCATTCCACTGGTAGCGAACTACCTGATCGAGCGGAGGGAAATAACCAGAGGCACTGTTGCCCATATTCTCCCACATGTTCGTGGTGGCATTCCAATTCGCAATGGTGTTATAGTCCTCATCCGAGAAGAACGGAGAAGGCTCGTTGAAGTTAGCGTAGATGGAAACATCTGCACTGACTACGCCTCCATTGTTCTTGTTGATCTTGTGGTACCACCAAGGATTCAAATAGCAAATAGTGGTGTCAACGTTATCGATAGGAAGGTTGTCCACGGTTGCCAAACGGTTCACCATTCTTACACGGAACGTGTCCAGATCGGCTGTAATTGGCTGAATTGTCACAGGACGGTATCTTCTGTGTGTAGTAGGTTCGGTTGGTGCGGTAAGGCTTGAACCTGTTGGGAAACGATAGACGGAGGTCTGATTCACAATTCTACCCAAGCTGCCTGCAGCACCGCTTATCGGGTTGCCAAGGCTTGACACGTAGCCACAATCATAGCAGTTGTTGTCGCGCTGAATGGCTCCTGTTGAAGGGTTCGTAACCAACAAAAGGTTGAAATCAGTAGCCCACTCTCCAACATTCAATTTCAGTGTTCCAGTGGCATCCAAATGTGCATCGATCTGGTCCTGAACCCTTCTCACAGGCCCCATCACATCCACGTCATGGAAAGTCGTGATGGAGGTTCCTTGGATCGAGTCACCCTCCACATCGTTCGAATAGAATTTCACTTTTCCTTCACCGGCATAGTAAATACCGTTGTTCTCCCAGTCGCCATAAACTTCAAACAGACCATCGTTTCCAGACAACTGTAGCGGGAACGTGCCATCGCCACCAGCCTGAGCATTATTGATGAAATCACGCTTGATGATCAGTTTTCCAAGGTTCACAAGGATACTGTCGTTGTTGGCAAAGGTGCCATCTACCCAAACAACAGCACTGTCATTGATGCCTCCATTGATGAAGAACATGGCGCCATTGTTTACTACCAACGGCAATGGTTCTTGCTGAGCGAAGCTCGTGGAGATGGAAAAGATGCTGAAAAGGGCTAAAAATGCTATTCCTCGGAAAGGGGTTGGAATCTTCATTTTGGAACGTAGTGTTGTGTCGATACGGTTAGTCTCTGAAACAGACAAATATAGGAGTGTGAGTCGAATTCTGAAAATAATTTAACCGAAGCGGAAATGCGACATTTTTTACAGCACCGTTTTGGCGAAATGCTGCCCGAATTCGCGCATATCAGCAGCCGCCTTGTCTTCATTGGTGGCCCGCTGAAGCGTATCGGCCATGGAAACGATGGTCTGATGGAAAAACCGTTTCATCTCATCAACGCGCATCTCCTTGGTCCAGAGATCCATTCTGAGCGTTTCCTCCGAATCGGTGTCGAAAACCGAGATCATGATGGCTTTCGTGTCCAATGCGTTGTCCATGCCGGCATCGGTGGCGTGCCAGGTTATGTTCTCAGGAATGCGGTTCGCATCAAGCGTTACGGTGAATTTTATTTCAGAGGTCTGCGACATAGGTCAGAGTTTCGGTTTGTATTTCGATCGGGTCAGAATGTCTTGGGCGTTGTCATTCTGCATCAATTCTTGGATGGTTACTGAGGAGTTTTCCCTCATGTAAGTGCGTACGATCTTCCAACCTACCCACTGCCCTAGCCTTCCCGGAGATTCTTTGGGAATGCCAGCTACAAAGGGCGCCTGATTGATCCATTTGTTCACGATCATGTACTCCGTTTTGAACAGCAGTTCTTCATCAACCAAATGTGCCCAAACGCGTGCTTCGTTCTCGCTGCACCATGCCATTTCATCGGGTGTGAACCCCATTTTCACCGAATCGGGGGCTGTTCTTAGCACGGCATCCAACACATAGAGCAGTTTTCCTTCAAAAACCATGTACTCAAGCAGATTGTCGCGCTTGGCGTCCTCTTCGTACATCGACTGAAGCCAACCTTTCATGGCCTGTGGCAATACTTGCTGCCGCTTCATGTTTCGGTACATGTATTTTGGCAAACCCACCATTGGGTACACTGGGTGGTCGGCACCAAGGAACATATCCAGCCCAATGCCCAAATGGGTGCTGGTGGCCACAATGGCGTAATTCAAAGCCGAAACGTTGAACACAACGGTAGGGATAGTGCTGTCTGGGAAATGGTATCTGAAATATCGGAAGGCCGATCGCAGGTCTGCTTCAATGTCGGCAACATCGGCATACTCGGCCTGCACGTCATCATACAGCACGCGGACGCTTTCATCGGTTATGAATTGCGCCACGCTGTAATCGAATCCTGGGTCTGAAGGGCTGCCGATCCTTGTCACACCTTCGCAGTAATCGGTGAAAAAGTCACCGTATTCTGCCTGTAGTTGCCGCGTGTCGGTCTGTCCATCAGATGGGTTCAAGGCAAACAGGTCAATGTCGAGCCGCTTGAAAGTCATTTCCACTTCGATCGTGGAAACATCCACATCCAACGGGTCGGTATTGCACGAGCCGAGGGCCGTGGCAATCAACAGGAATACAACGATACCACAAGTACGCATAGAGGATATTGAGTTACTTTTGTGGGCCAATTTGAAGCGGGCGAAATTATGAAAAACCTACTGCTGCTTTTGTTCTGTACTGTACTTGCGCTCCCATCGATGGCGCAAGACCAAGCGGTTGGACCCAAGATGCGTAAGAAGTTCAAGATCGGGTTCAACCTGTCTCCAACCGTTGACTTCTTTCAGCCGAATACCGATGGTGTGAAACTGGGTGCCGCCAAAATGAAATTCGGCTACGGAATGATGGCCGAATATGCATTCACGAACAACTATGCGCTGGGGTTCGGCCTTGAGCACAAGATGGGAGGTGCCTCGCTCGATTTCAGCGAAAGTGCCAATGTGCGCTATGATTCGCAATTGGACACCAATCAGTACAGGCTTCGCAATCGACTTTACCGATATGATTACGTCAACATTCCTATCACATTGAAATTGATGACCAACGAGATCGGCTACTTCACCTATTTCGGTCAGTTCGGGGTTGATATTTCTATTTTGGCATCGGCCAAAGCGCGCGACAAGGCAGAGGTCGTTACGTCAACTACCGATTCGGTCGGAACGGTGACCGAAACGTTCGGCAGTGCCGTACAAGGCGATTTCAAAGGCGTGTACAACCAAACAAGTTTCGCCAACATCAAATTGCGCATAGGTGCCGGTTTCGAATGGAATTTTTCGGGCAATACTTCGCTGGTCGTCAGCGTATCGTATCACAATGGTTTCATCGACCTGATGCGCGATGCCAATGCAGACAAGATCGCCAACAGCGAGGGGCTTTACCGCTTTGACGATGTGCGCAACAAGACTCCCTTCGAACTCAATGCCAACCTTCACCACGTGGCATTGAACGTTGGAATCCTTTTCTGACCATTCTGTTTCGAAGGATAACTTTGCCGAGGTTTATCGCCTCGGCTTTTTTATGACATGAAGATCCGTCTTTCACAACTCAACTACCACATTGGCAACTTCGATCAGAACGTTGGCAAAATGCTGCGCGAGTTGGAATTGGCCAAAACCGAAGGGACCGACCTGGTCGTATTTGCAGAGCTGTCGGTGTGCGGTTATCCACCGCGCGACTTTCTGGAATTCGATGATTTCATTCAGCGTTGCGAAGATGCCATTGACCAACTGGCCCGCGCTTGCGTGGGAGTTTCTGCCATTGTGGGTGCGCCCATGCGCAACCGCGAACCAAGCGGCAAAAGCCTATGGAATGCAGCCTTTGTGCTGTCCGATGGCAGGGTGAAACAGGTGGTGAAAAAGACCCTGTTGCCCAACTACGACATCTTTGACGAGTACCGCTACTTCGAACCGAACCGTGAATTCGACATCGTTGAACTCAACGGTGTTCGCATAGCACTCACTATTTGCGAAGACCTCTGGAACATCGAAGACCCACTTTACATCGTCAGCCCCATGGACGAACTGATGAAGTTCGCCCCGCAGCTGATGGTCAATATTGCCGCCTCGCCATTCGATTTCTCGCATCGCGAAGACCGCGTTCGAATCCTCAGTAAAAACTGTCAGAAGTACGGCCTTCCGATTCTTTACACCAATCACATTGGGGCGCAGACCGAACTCATTTTCGATGGCGGTTCCATGGCCGTCAACGCCAAGGGAGAATTGCTACACGAACTCAATTATTTCTCTGAGGATTCCGCCACGTTCCAATTCGAGAATGAACTGAAATTGCTAAGCGGAGAACCGAAGTTCGATAACAGTACCAAGATCGAGCGGATCCATGATGCGGTCGTGCTCGGCATCAGCGATTATTTCCGCAAACTCGGTTTTTCTAAAGCGGTCCTTGGGCTTTCGGGCGGCATCGACTCGGCCGTGGTGCTGTGCCTTGCCGTCAAAGCGTTAGGAAAGGAGAACGTGCGGACGCTATTGATGCCTTCTGGCTTCTCTTCGCAACATTCGATTGATGATTCGGTCACGCTATCCAAGAACCTCGGCACGCAGTACGATGTAGTTCCCATCGAGCACCTGTTCCAGGAATTCCGCACCGATCTGAAGCCCGTTTTCGGTGACCTTCCGTTCAACTTGGCCGAAGAGAATCTGCAGGCCCGGATCCGTGGCGTGCTCCTCATGGCCGTCAGTAACAAATTCGGCCATATTCTGCTCAACACATCCAACAAGAGCGAGGCTGCGGTGGGCTATTCCACCATTTATGGCGATATGAACGGGGGGCTTTCCGTCATAGCAGACCTCTACAAGACAGAGGTTTACGCATTGGCCGAATGGATGAACCGCAATGGCGAGGTCATTCCACGCAACATCATCGAGAAGGCACCCAGTGCCGAGCTTCGCCCCGATCAGAAAGATTCAGATTCGCTGCCCGAATACGATATACTCGACAGCATTCTCATCGAATACATTGAGAACAGAAAAGGCCCGAACGAGATTGTAGCGTTGGGGTATGATGAAGCGCTGGTCAATCGCATTCTTCGTTTGGTCAACATCAACGAATACAAGCGGTTTCAAACCCCGCCCATTCTGCGGGTGTCGAAAAAAGCTTTCGGAATGGGGCGCAGAGTTCCCATCGTTGGCAAGTATCTTTGTTAAAACATGAACGGAATGAAACGATTACTGGCATTGGCAATGGTGGCGTTGGTTTGGGGCGGTTGTGCCACCAAGGAAGAGACCGCACGCACAAATCTAGAGCGCAGTTGGCGCATCGATAAGGTGTTTGAGAACGGAACGGATGTGACCACCACATATACGGCTACGCATCAGCAGTACCGCATCTCGTTTTTCAGCGATGGCTCGTACAATGAAACCTTTTATCCGTATAGCGGTGCTCCGTTGGCCGACATCAACGGTACTTGGCTGTTCACAGACGGAATCCGGAAATTATCATTGATAGACAATGCCCAATCGCGTGTCTTTCAGATCGATAAACTCGAAAAGGACCAAATGAACCTCACCAACCTGTCTTCAAACAATGGTCGGGTGTTCAATTTCGTTCCAGACTGATAACTGCGGTCAGTTGATCGTCCACGTGTTGCGGCCGCGCAACAGTGTATTCAGGTCGCCTTCTCCGAATTTCTTCTTGGCCAGATCGATCTGCGAAATGAGCAGATCCTCGTAGCAGGCACGTTCTTCCGAATAGAACACCCCGAACGGACGTGGCATGTTGCCTTCCAAGGTCGGGTCTCCATAGAATCGAGCAAGCATGTTGGCCTTCACACGATCGAACTTGTCATGTATCCAAAGGTCGTTCGCGCTGGCAGCATCCATATTCACCACCACTGGTTTGAAACCGTCCAAACGGATGCCGAATTCCTTGTTCGCACCGAACAGCAGCGGCTGGCCGTGCTCCACAAAAATGGTCTGCACAGGCTTGGTCTGCTTATCGGTCAGCCCCTCAAAAGTGCCATCGTTGAACACGTTGCAATTCTGGTAGATCTCTACCATGGAAGTGCCCTTGTGCCTGCTGGCCTCCAATAGGATGTCGCGAAGATGTACCGGGTCGCGGTCCATGGTACGGGCAAAGAAGGTCGAATCGGCACCAAGGCACAACGCTGCGGGGTTGAACGGATGGTCCAACGAACCCATCGGGGTCGATTTGGTCAGTTTTCCCTCTTCCGAAGTAGGAGAGTACTGTCCTTTGGTCAACCCATATATCTGGTTGTTGAACAACAGCACATTGATGTCGAAATTCCTTCTCAACAGATGTATCAGGTGATTGCCACCAATGGAAAGGGCATCGCCATCACCGGTTATCATCCACACGCTCAGGTCAGGGTTTGTGGCCTTCAGACCGCTAACCACCGCTGGGGCACGACCATGAATGCTGTGCATGCCGTACGTGTTCATGTAGTATGGAAAGCGGCTGCTGCAACCGATACCCGAAACAAAAACGATGTCTTCGCGCCTGATGCCCAGTTCAGGAACAACTTTCTGAACCTGTTTCAGAATGGAGTAGTCGCCACAACCAGGGCACCAGCGTACCTCCTGGTCGGTTTCCAGCTCCTTCGATGTCAATGCGCCATTCAATACTTCCGCCATGATTAAAATTTAACCGCAAAGGTCCCAGAGTTTTCGCGATGAACTCGGAGTTGGCTTTACCGGATTTTATTGTTTTCGTTCAATTCTGTCTATATGATTCTGTTTGCGCACTTGGCGCGCCACTTTGCGTCTTTGCGGTTACATCAAGAAGCTAGCAACTCATTCACCTTATCCTTGATCTCGTTCTTCGTGAACGGAATGCCTTTCACCTTGTTCAGCCCAATGGCCGGCACAAGGAATTCACTTCTGATAAGCATGCGCAACTGCCCCATGTTCATTTCAGGTATCAACACCTTATCGAACGAACGCAATACCGTTTCCAGATTTTTTGGAAATGGGAACAGGTAACGGACGTGGGCATGCGAAACGCTATGTCCCTCGGCTGTCAGCTCTTTCACGGCCGCTTTAATGGCTCCATAGGTCGAACCCCAGCCCAATACCAGCACCTTGCCGTTGTCGGCCCCGACCTCCAATTTCTGTTCAGGAATGTTGTTCGCGATCTTGGCCACCTTGTTCGCACGGGTATGCACCATGTGTTGGTGGTTGTCGGGGTCGTAGCTGATGTTGCCAGTGCCGTCCTCTTTCTCAATACCACCCACGCGATGCTCCAAGCCAACCGTACCCGGTATGGCCCATTTGCGCACCAGATTCGCATCCCGTTCATACGGCAGGTAAACGCCATCCTTCAGGTCCGAAGGTTGGGCAAAGTTGCCGCGGAATGTGGGCAGTTGGTCTTCGGTCGGGAACATCCAAGGCTCCGCGCCATTGGCCAAATAGCCGTCAGACAGGAAGAAGACAGGCGTCATGTGTTGCACCGCCAATCGGCAGGCCTCAAACGCCATTTCAAAACAATCGGCAGGGGTGGCAGGGGCAACAACCGCCACGGGCGATTCTCCGTTTCTTCCGGCCACGGCCTGCAACAGGTCGGCCTGTTCGGTCTTGGTAGGAAGCCCTGTGGAAGGTCCACCGCGCTGCACGTTCACAATGACCAGCGGAAGTTCCAACATCAGCGCCAACCCAATGGCCTCGCCTTTGAGCGCAATGCCCGGTCCGCTCGATGCCGTAATGCCCAACGCTCCACCAAAAGATGCTCCGATGGCCGATGTGACGGCTGCAATTTCATCTTCGGCCTGAAAGGTCTTCACACCGAAATTCTTGTGCTTGGCCAGTTCGTGCAATATGTCCGATGCAGGCGTAATGGGGTAACTGCCATAGAACAGTTCCAAACCCGAACGCTGCGCTGCAGCTATCAACCCCAGTGCAGTGGCCTGGTTTCCCATGATGTTGCGGTACGTACCCTTCGGCATTTCGGCCTTGGCCACATCATACCGCGAAACAGCCGTTTCCGTAGTGTCGCCATAGTTGTAACCGGCACGTAGCACCTTCACGTTGGCATCGATCAGCTCTGGGCTCTTCTTGAATTTCTCTTTCAGGAAATCGATGGTCGGTTCCATCGAGCGGTTGTACATCCACAGCACAAAACCCAACACGAACATGTTCTTCGTACGGTCAATGTCCTTGGTGCCCATGCCGCTGTCCTTCAAGCATTCGCGGGTCAGCTTGGTCACATCAATGGTCAGCACGCGGTAGTTGCTCAGCGAACCGTCTTCCAACGGGCTCACACCGCTTTCCACCTTGGCCAAACGCAGGTTCTTGGCATCAAAACCATCTGCGTTTGCAATGATCACACCGCCTTTCTTCAACTTCTTCAAGTTGGCCTTCAGGGCAGCCACGTTCATCACCACCAGCGCATCGCACTCATCTCCCGGGGTGAATATTTCGATACTTCCAAAATGTAATTGGAAACCCGAAACCCCTGCCAATGTCCCTTGTGGGGCGCGTATCTCGGCCGGGAAGTTCGGAAACGTGCTCAGGTCGTTGCCGAACAGCGCGTTGGTGTCGGTAAATTGGGTTCCCGTCAGCTGTATCCCGTCACCGGAATCGCCTGCGAACAGGATGGTTATCTCTTTTGCGTTTTCTAAGGTCGCTGACATGCGTTCAATTGAGGGCGGCAAAGGTAGGTTGTAGATGTTTGCCTTCGGTGATGATTGTCATGGTTCAAAGTGGCATCGGTCATCCACGTTGCTGGCGCGCAACCAACGGTCCGATTCAATGGCTGATGGCCACCACGGCCTTTACCTGTGGCACCGATCTTCGAATGGCTTCTTCCACGCCCGCCTTCAACGTCATGTGGCTCATCTGACATTCCTTGCAGGCACCAAGCAGTTTCACCTGCACCACCATGTCATCGGTTATGTCCACCAGTTGCATATCGCCCCCATCGGCAGCCAAAAAGGGGCGCATGCTGTCAATGGCCTCAAGCACCCGTTCTCTCAGTTCGTCTGTAATTGCTGTTTCCATCATCTGCGCAATATTTCAACCCGTTTGGTGGGTTGCAATGAATCATTTCTCAGGTTCACCTGTTCCACAACGGCCTCGGCCAGTTGCTTGAAGTTTTCGGCCACGGGCGTATCGTTCTGCAACAGGGCCGGACGACCCACATCGCCCGCTTCACGCACGCTTTGCACCAACGGTATCTGTCCTAAAAGGGGTAGGTTCAGTTGCTCGCTCAGGCCTTTCACACCTTCCTTCCCGAAAATGTAATAGCGGTTCTCGGGCAGTTCGGCAGGGGTGAACCACGCCATGTTCTCCACCAATCCCAACACGGGCACATTGATGGAATCGAGTTGGAACATTGCCACACCTTTGCGTGCATCGGCCAAGGCTACTTCTTGCGGGGTGCTTACCACCACCGCACCCGTTATCGGCACGGCCTGCACGATCGTCAGGTGCACATCACCCGTTCCGGGCGGAAGGTCCAACAGCAGAAAATCGAGCTCATCCCACCACACGTCACCGAACATCTGTTTCAGTGCCTTGGTGGCCATCGGGCCGCGCCAAACAATGGCCTGTGTCGGGTCGGCAAAGAAACCGATGCTCATCACCTTCACGCCATAGCTTTCCACAGGCAGCATGTACTGCTTGCCCTCTATCACCGTCACCTTCGGCTTTTCATACACCACATCGAACATCAGCGGCATGCTCGGTCCGTAGATGTCGGCATCTATCAGCCCCACCTTGTAGCCCATGTTGGCCAATCCAACGGCAAGGTTGGCGGTTATGGTGCTTTTGCCCACGCCCCCTTTGCCCGATGCCACGGCAACGATGTTCTTCACGCGGTTCAGTGTGGGCGGTCCCTGCGGTCCCTGTTGCACGGGTTTTGCCTCAATGTTCACCCTCACTTTGGCATGCGGAAACACAGAAGTTATGGCCTCTTGGATATCCGTTTCCAGTTTCTTGCGTACATGCAGCGCAGGATTCTTTATCTCAAGGTCCACATCCACCTCGGCCCCGAACACCTGCACATTCTTCAGTTCGCCACTTTCGGTAAGGTTCACATTGCCCGCAGGCGATCTCACGCCCTGTAGCAACTCCGTTATCTGCTGCTTATTTAGATTCATTCTACGTGCAAAGGTAGCGGTTGCCACAGCATGTAAAAACGAAAAGTTTACCGATAGCTGCAAGTGGCAAGCCACAAGCTACAAGTGATTAATCTCCGCACTCTGAGCGCAGCCGAAGGGTAACTGGCCGTCAATACTCCCAAAGCAACCTTTCTGCAAACGGTATCTGTGCCACGGTGAAATCGAAATGCAGGTAATCTAAGCGGATGTTGTCAGGACCACCGAAACGCACACAGTCAAGTGCATCAGCATCCTGCAGCAACATCAATGTTTCGATATGCGGTGAATCCGGCACTGTTTTGAAATCCTTGCAATGCCAATGCACGGCAAATGCCACGGCATCCAATTGTTCGGCCAGTAGACCGACCTCCAAGAACTTTTCCTTCCAAATTGAAAGCTTGGTTTCCACCGCCCATGGGCCGTGCATTTCGCAGAAGCCATCGTGCGTACGGGCCATATCGTGGATAACCGCAGCGCAATAGGCCTGCATTACCAACGATGCCTCCAAATTACCCACTGTGCCCAAGCGCTGCACCAATTGCATCACGCGCTCCGTGTGCTCCCACCCATGCAGGTGGGAGCTTGTATCGAAGTCGTATTCTGAGATTTGGATCATCTAAGTATGTTCACTTTGACCCATTTATCAAAAGCGTCTACATCAATCCTTTGAGGACTAGGGCTAATAGAGGTCAAATTCATATGGACGTGATTGGTTTGTGCAGCATTGAAAAGGCTAGTCTTGTATCTCTGCCATTCATATTCTGTCACATTGAAATCTAGATTTCCTCTGTTGACTCCGAGAGTATTAACAATCAAATCTATGCCAGGTGTGTTGGCAATAAACTGAACAAGTCTGTCATTGTAGATTCGCTTAATAGAAACACCATTAGTATCACCCGCCCATACCATGCTATCAGAAAAGTTTGTGAAAATCTTCTCTTGGATAAATGTATCGAGGTGATTAGAGTCTTCGGAAGTCAAGTGCAGTTCATCTATCAAATCGAAAAGCACAAATCCATATTCATTCATTACTCTCAAACGCTCAGCTTCATTCTGAAGAAAGTAATGTTCATCAAGGATTAGATTACGAGCAATAGACCTCCAAAATTGATTACCCCGACCTCTCCTTGGTATTCTACAGTAGTAAAACTCAGGTGAAACATTTAATAAGGGATGATATGGGTTAAACGAACCCATCACAACGGTTCGTGGGTTTTTAACCTTCTCATAAATACTCTCCCAGTTGGACTGCAAGGCTATGTGTTTAATTGTTCTTACCATGTTTTATCAGGTTTTAGTTGTTAAGCACTCAGTTTAAATCCCACTGCGGGGGTTATGGTTGTGGTATTGCGTGAAGATATCAGGCCAAGCAATGTGTGGTAGCTGGGCTCGGCATTTTCCAATATCTCCAAATGCATCATGCGGATGGCAATGTTCTCTATGTCGGCCCCTGTAAGCGGATGTGCGGCCAACAGTTGCCATTCCTCTTCGGCAAGCATTGGGAATTGTTTTGCCCATAACGTCTTTCGGGCACCCACGCTTGGGCGGCTTACATGCACGTTTATCAGAAACCTACGTGCAAATGCTTCATCAAACGCATCGGGTAAGTTGGTAGTGGCAATCAGAATGCCTTCAAAGTCTTCTATCTTCTGCAAGAGCACGGTCTGCATCGTATTGAGCATGTTGGTCACCGCATAGTTGCTGCCCGTATTCAGTTGCCGCTTTCCGATCAGCGCATCGGCCTCATTCAATAGCAGAATCGGAATGTTTTCGCCTTTCTTCAGTTCTTCATTGTACTTCTGAAACAGTTCGCGCACATTCTTTTCCGAGTTTCCCACAAAGGCATCTTTCACTTCACTCATGTTCACCATCATCAGTCGGTTGCCATTCGCCCTTGCCAATTGCTTCACCATTTCGGTCTTGCCTGTTCCGGGAGGACCGCTCAGAAGAACCGTAACTCCTTTTCGCAATCCTTTCTTTTCCAATTGGCCGAACAGTCCGTTCAATCGCCCCTTGCTCAGTAGTTGTTGTAATCGCTTGTATTCGGTGGCAATGCCGTCATCGTAAATCAGTTCCTGTTGCTTTATTTCAGTTGGCTCAATGATGCGAACCAGCGCGGAATCCTGTTCCTGGTACATGGTATTTTTTGGAACAACGGGTACCAATTGTTTAAGAAGGGCATTTCCGTTCGTTGCCAAACAGACCACTTGTCGCATTCCCATTTCGTCCAGTTTCACTTCCACATATCTCTGTTCCACCAGTTTACTCGTGCCATTGAGCAAAGCGGTTCTTGCAGTTGCTCTACTCCGAATACTTTTGGTCACCATCGGAATGACTTGATCCAACCCAAGCTCATCTCCCTGTATGGCATACTGCATAGAAATGAGCAGGATTGCCTTGTCCATCAAGGGAATCTCCAGTTCATGCAACAGGGCGATCAGAGCAAATTGGGTGTTCTCACACAGTACCTGTTCCGCAATGGCATAGTACTTCACATCCGTCAGGCGCCAACGGCTGACCATGCAACCAAGTTCACAGATGTATCGAATGACATGGAATTCATCTTCCATTCTGCCGATAGGTTCCATATCATATCCTACTATCTGCTGCATGACCCGCTCTGCTACCCAGTATTTGCGGTCCAAGGGTCGATTAACGTCCGGTAGGCCTTTTCTTCTGTCTTCCGACTCTATCACTCCTTTCTTCTCCAACGACATAAGAGTCGGAAGCCATTTCAATGTATCGATCTTGGAGCACCCCAAATTCCGACTCAGTTCGCTCAAGCCCTGTGGTTCGTCATCATTCACTTGCCCTGCCAGAAGAGTACAGAATACTCTTACCTCTTCCGGGTCAATTCCCACCGACCTTGAGATAACGTTTAGTTGTGAATCAAGTTGGTCATCCGAAGGTTCTGTACTTAGTACTCTTCTGTCTGAATTTATCACGTCAAGTACTTGATCCAAAACATTTTTGCGTTTATGCGCCCGAGATACGCTGAACTGTTTTTTCATCGCTAAAATTCTATTTGTTCGGGGAAGAAATTCTTCCCCGAACGTTTCTTTTTCATTTGCAGGCAAGCACCTGCCATTTGTTTTCACTTACTTGTTCCATGAAGTATTTTACTTCCGGATTGGCACATGCAAGTGTTATTGCCTTAGATTGAAATTCGATACACTTCTCTTTGACTTCTTTTTTTGATACTTCATTTTCAAGCACCAATTCAATTACTATTTCATTGGTTTCTTCTGATTTTGATAGACGCTTCGTCATGACATAATGATTTTGTGATGGTATTACCATCGGGTTTATAAATTGCCATGCGTATCGTTTTTTTAGGTCAATAGAAGTCCATGTCCCTTGTTAGAGATTTTTTCACTTAAATGAAAAACTTGGTGATTCGGTGCAAGTATATAGGTAAAATTTCGGTGGAATAAAATTTTTTAATTCCCCTCTTTCACTTTTCCGAAATAGCAATTGCGTGACGTTTGAGGTAATAATGTTCTGACGCCATTTCCGTCACCTCGCATCAGATCAACCCATCGTCAGATCATCAGATCAAGTTCCCCAACCCCGTTTCCGAGCCACCATTACAGAAGGTCATCTATCGGTCTCGAGGAGTCTTTGGTGGGTTCAACGTCATGCACCAACGTGTTCTGGTTGCTCAGCATGGCATATATCTCTCCCAAGCTCGTTGGCTTAGAGAAGTGCTTCTTTATTCCAAGTCGCTGCGCCAATAGGTTTGCATCCAATGTCGATAGTGGCTTGAACTCTTTCCGCGCCAAAAGCCTGCCCGGACGAAGCAATGCACTGTCAAGTTTCCGAAGGTCAACGTTGAAGGTGCAGATGATCTGCAGGTTCAGCATATCGTTCAGTAGCCCATCTGTCATGTTCAGCAGATTGGTAACGCCCTGTATACGAACCCCCTCAACACGTTTTGCCAGAAGTGGTTCAGCATCTTCTATCAGTAGCACGCAGAATTGTCCCTCTGTCGATAGGTTCTGCACCGAGGACGTCAGAAATGTCATGAACCCGGGATCGGTCAAGTGGTCCACCATGTTCGGTGGCATGTATATCACCGACTTTCTAGCAAGCGCTATCTGACGCAACAGGTGGCGTATGTAATAGGTCTTGCCTGTTCCCGGCACACCATGGAACAGCACCAAACCCTTGTTGCTCGAATTGAAACGCCCCATCAGCTCGTTATGAAACTGCTCGAAACCATGTCCATAGTTGATGTCAAGGTCGCGTATGCTGAAATTGTCCTGCACTGGCCGCTCAACCAGCGTAAAGTTGCCGTTGCGTACTTCAATGAGGCTGATCTTGGGCTTGTCGGGCCGCTTCTTCATGGTCATCTTAGAGAACATTTCCTCTACCATCATTTCGAAGAAGTCGTTCTTAAGGGCGCTGGTCTCTGGTGGCCGCAAAAAGTGGAAGGCACCTATCTCCACCGATTCACCATGGAAGTGTTTAAAATAACCGGGCACAATGAACGTGTCTTCATCCATCTCGTGGATCTGCGGGGCATGTATCAGATAGCCCGGATACATACCGAACTCCAGCGTATAGCGCACCGTGCGCTGCCATCCGCTGTGCGAGGCGCAATACTCAAAGACCTTCTTCGCTCCGAAATGCTCAATGCTGTATTCCAGTACTTCCTTGGCTTCAATGTTTCCATTGTAAATGGTGAGCGATGGCGGAAACTTGAAAGACGAAACGTAGTATCGGTGCAAAGGGAATTGGTCGGGCGTCAGGTTCTCCTGCGAGTAAATGAACCTAACGTCCTCGTCACTCATCGGTTGGCGGTGTCTATTGGCCGCCTTTAAACGTTTGTGCGAATCGTCATTATCCGGCATTTCCGAAAGCGGGTGTACCCAATTGGGTTCCGGTTCTCCTTCATACTGTATCTGGCGCACCATCACAAACTGGGGCTCTCCTTCTTCCAGCACAAGCCTCCATATCCAGTTCCCATACCGGTCTTCCTTGTCCTGAAAAGTGAATTGCTCTTCCTCAACGCGTGCTTCTTTTATGCGCTTTCCTTCAGCATCATATTTGAATTCCTCATCCCACCGCTGGTGTTTTATATGATTTCCTTTCAGATCATATCGGTCTACACCCACTTGGTCGCCATGTTCGTTGTAAATGGGAACCGAACGGTTATTCAGGTCAACGCTTTCGTAACCCGTGTGTTCATGCACCGATTCCTTCTCGCGCCCATGCTCATCGTAGAATCTCCTAAACCGCGACACGACTTCACCGGTCTGTTTCCTTCTCACTTCGTTACCAATGTGCCTTCCTTGGTCATCGTATAGGTAGCTGGTTATTTGCGAATAATCCGGGTGCTGATGATTGTCATGCACATTCGTCAATATCTGTCCAGCATCATTGTAACTGAATTTCGCCTCAAACTTCATGCTGCCATCGGCCATTTTCATGGCGCAGTGCAAAACCTGTCCTGATTCATTGAAGGTGTTGGTGCTATATTCCTGCAATTTGCCATTGACGAATTTCCTGGTCTCGCCAACCATGTTCTTTCCAACGTATATCTTTTCTTCCCATTCGCCTCGCTTGCCGTATTGCAGTTCGTGGGCCAGGTTCCCGTCTGCATTAAAGGTCAATATGTGATTCAGGTCATCGTATATGGACAGTCCATCTGCCAATGGCCCCTCTGTCACTAGATCCTTTTCCAATTTGGGGTGATACGTCAACGCCATAACCTTCGCCACCCGACCTTTCAGTCTGGCCTGTTCGCGGTCGGTCAGCTCCTTTTTGCGCATTCTGAAAAACTGTGTGTACATGATTCTACTTAGCAGTAAGGTTATACAATATGAATATACGCTATGCCCGTACACTCGTCAAGCCTAACGTTCGAACGAAGCAGATATTGCTCATTTTATGTACAAACCCACATAGTACGTCAAATCACCACATCATCAAATCATCAGATCAACCCATCATCAGAGTTCCCCAACCCCGTTTCCGCCTCGCCAGATTTGACCTCCGCCTTGTCCGATCTTATCTCCGCCTTACCAGATGTTATCTCCGCCTCACCAGATGTGACCTCCGCCTTGCCAGATGTTATCTCCGCCTTGCCAGATGTGACCTCCGCCTCGCCAGATGTTATCTCCGCCTTGCCAAGTCTGACCTCCGCCTCGCCAGATGTGACCTCCGCCTTGCCAGATTTGACCTCCGCCTTACCAGATGTTATCTCCGCCTTGCCAAGTCTGACCTCCGCCTTGTCCGATTCTTCCTAATTATCAATCACTCATTCTGCATTCTTCATTCCCTCAACTTCCGCCTTGCCAGATTCTTCCTAATTATTAATTACTAATTCTGAATTCTTCATTCGTTCAACTTCCGCCTTGCCTCGTCCAACGTTGAACCCATAACCTTAAACCCCGAACTTCACCCCTCAAGCCCCCAACCATTCTATTTTAGCGGCATGAGAATACTTGTTGCCCTCAGCCTGATGATGCTGTTGAACAGTTGCGCCTATTACTTCGGCAACCGTTGGCAGAACAGTTACAGGCACATCCCCGCAACCGATCATCCCACCTTCAACGAGCGGCCGCAGCGCCCAACCGATGCCCAACTCGGCCATCACCCCTTGGTGCTCGAACAGGCCGCACAACCCTTCGAGTCCTTCGGGCAGAAGCAGAAGACCGGTTCGCCACGCGTCATGCTGGCCAAGCTGTTGGCCCGCCAACAGCTCAAAGAGGTCAACGAATTGCTACTGTCGCTGGTGCCTTGGGGTAATAGCGGCACCAGTGGGGCGCTCAACCCCAAAGGCGATTACGATTTCACCACCATCCTGCTGTCAGCCATCCTGCACAGGTTCGATGGCGATACAGCTGTACTATGGGAGCGCACGTCCAACCACATTGCCAATGTGCTCCTTATTGAAGAAGGAGGAAGGCCGCACACCCGCACACCGCGCACCATGGCCATCATGAAGGATACGGAGAACCACATCCTCATGACCAATATTTCCCAATACCTCAAAAACCAATGGTTGCTGGCCCACGGCAGCACCGACCCGAGCCACAACAACCGCACAAACGGGCTGGAAGCATTCCTCACCGACCTGCTCAACGAGTTTCTGATAACGGGCGCTTACGAATTCAACGCCAAGCCTTACGAAGGCTACACCGTCAGCGCCCTGCTGGTATTGCAGTCATACGCAGCCTCAGAAGAGTTGCGCCTGTTGGCCACCCGCAGCCTCGATATGTTGGCCTACGAATACATGATGACCAGTGACGACTTCCGCAAGAGTTCACCCTTCCGCAGAAGAATGGAACGCGCCAATGGCACATCCCTTACCGACAATGCCCTGACGGGTATGATGAAAGCGTGGCACTCTGAACTTACCAACGGCAACTTTTCAGACCATACCATAGCGCATAATCGCCATCAGGCCTTTTCGGCCATCGTATTCAACTACCGTCCACCTACAGCCATTTGGAGTTTACCACGAAAGGAACAGACCGTGCTCGTGGGCCACGGCCGAGGCAGTGCCCCCGAAGTGTATGGTACGGGCAACGGCTTCATGCTGTGTTCTGGCGGTTTTCAGCGGGGTGAAGCCTCACAGATCGTAGCGCGCCCCATCGTGTTGATGCTGAATGACGGTGCAACCGAATTGGACAGCGTTGTTCACATACGACCTATCGGTAAATGGCAGCAATGGAACACCACGGGTGTTTTCGGTCGCATGGCGGTAGGGAAGGGGGCCGTACTTGTTCCACAGTATTGGAAAGCCCTCCATTCAGAAGGAAGCTGGGCCATTTATCGCCATGCTGATGTAACTGCTGTCGTCTATTCAACCCCCGAAATGGGTCTGATTTATCTGCCAACTTCCGATGCCACAGAACCACAATCCGTTTTGCGTTCAATAGCCTCGGCAAACACTGACGTCAGTTCCTCTTTCAGAACACAGGAAGGCCAGACCATCCAATTTCGTTTGAACGCGCCCAAAGGCAAATGGGTAATAACCGAAGTGAGTGGGCAGCAACCACTTGAAACCCGCACCGACCGTTGGCCGCGTTTGCGCACGATTCCGTAAGGTTTACTTGGAGTCACGCAGCCACTCGATGGCAGCTTTCTCTTGGGTGAAAACACGGTATGCCGGATTAGGCCTGTTGTTCACCACGTTTTCTATGAAATGTGCACGCTCGGCAGGGTATTTCGCAGGGTCGAACAGCACAGCTGTGCGATGCAGGTAGGTCATTCCTGGCAACTTGGCAATGTTCTCCATTGCCGCCAAACCTTCTGCCAACGACTGCCCAACAGCACATTCCTTAATGTCGAACAGCAAACGATTGCTGCCATGTTGGTTTCCAACCTTGATACCTTCTATAATGGTGGTGTGGATGTTCTCCTTCACTATATCGCCAACCACCTTGCACATGACAATGCCTGTTGTTTCGTTGTAAAGAATGTTCAGTTCCATTTTCGCACCAAATGTATGGTATCCAAGTTTGTTGGTATTGGAATGCATTATCGCTGATCGGCATCGAATGTGTATCATTGAAGTTCAATTTTTCGATACATGAACAAGTACCTTCTCGTCATCCTTGCCTTTGTCATCACCACCGGTTTTACCGCACGTTTTCTGATGCAGCCATCAGTTTACGACCGCGACACACCCGTTAGCAGCATCCTCATTGCCTTGGGCGAGCAGGCCCCCGACCATTACGTTGCCAACATCGATATGGATAAAGTGAGCTTGGGAAAAGATATCGTGCTTACTGGCCGTGCTTACCTGCCTGATGGCACTTACTCGCAGCCGGTTTCCAAGTACTTCATCTGCACCGATTGCCACAACGTTCTGCCCGAAGCTCCCTTTGCAGACGACAACGATCCTACAAGTCGCCTCAAGTACGCCATGGAATTCAACCAGCCGTATCTGCCCGGTTCAACGTTTCATGGCATAGCCAACCGCACCAGTTGGTTCAATGGCGATCACGAAAAGAAATACGGTACCGAAATGATCGCGCCAACCCGCCATGATCTGAAAAAGGCCATTCAACTCTGCTCCAAGGAATGTTCGTCTGGCCGCCTATTGGAAGATTGGGAATTGGAGGCAATGTTGCATTACTTCAGCGCACTGGAACTGAAGTTGAAAGACCTTGATCTGACCGAAGAGCAATTGGCGCAGATAAGTGCTACAGGGCAGACCGAGGCTCAGAAACAGGAGAACATCAAGCTCATCCGTTCAAAGTTCATTCAGGGTTATCCGGCCAGTTTCGTAGAGGCCATTCCTGCCAAAGAGCGCAAACTGGGCGAAACAGGCAACTTGGAACATGGCAAATGGATCTACGATAAAAGTTGCATGCATTGCCATGCCGAAGGCCGCGTCACACGTACTGTTTTTGGCGACAAGCCCGGTCAGAAGAACTTCGCTTGGTTGGCCAGTTACTTTAAGAAGAGCAATGGCGGTTCCGTGTATTGGATAACCCGTCATGGTACAGCTGCCAGCGAAAAGACTCCGATGTACATGCCCATATACTCTAAGGAAAAGTTGAGTGATGAGCAGATAGAGGATCTTGCTGCTTACATTCTGGCAGAAACCAAGAAATAGACGAACCGAATTTTAGTTCTTGGCTCTCGTCACTGTTGGAGTAGGCTTAGGCGTCATCCAATTTTAGTTCTGTCATCGGATCCCAAAAACGGCTTTCAAAGTCGACCACTTGGTTGTTTTCAACCTTTACGCCTTCCGATTCCAGCAGTTGTTGCATCAGGTTCGGGCCATCAAAATGCACCTTGCCCGAAAGCATACCCGTACGGTTTACCACGCGCTGCGCAGGTATCGGCTCTGTTGAACTGTGGCACGCGTTCATGGCCCAACCGACCATGCGCGAAGCCTGCGGACTTCCCAAATAGCGCGATATTGCTCCGTACGTTGTCACTCGGCCTACAGGCACAAGTTTCACCACATCCCAGACGTTCTGAAAAAAGTTTTGATCCTTCACTGATACAAATTACGAATGTCGCAGAGCGATACGAATATGACGAATACACTCCGAATTGACGTTGTGCTCATTCGGATATTCGTGATTGATTGGTAATCTGTATCAGATTTTGAACGCGATATAGTTGATCTTGCGCCCCTCGGCCAACCATCTGGTTTCGTAGTAGGTGCGAATGCGCAATTCGGTTTCCCGGGCATTCAGAAAAGGGTTGCGTTTGGCCTCGAGGTCAGCATACAGGTCGCTGGTCTGGCAAAGGGTGGTCAATCCCATTTCAGCGATCACTTCCTGCGTGTATTCGTAAAGTGGATAATTGTCGGTCTTCAGTTGCACGAATCCATCCTTTGAAAGGATCTTGCGGTAACGCTCCACAAAAAGGGGAGAGGTGAGACGCTTACGGATGCGGTTCTGTTGAGGCTGTGGGTCGGGAAAAATGATCCAGATCTCGGCTACTTCGCCTTCGGCAAATAGATTGTCAATATGGTCGATATGCGTACGCAGAAATGCTGCATTCTTCAGCCCTGTTTCGATGGCCAGTTTCGCGCCTTTCCAAATACGATTTCCCTTGATGTCGACCCCAATGAAGTTCCTATCGGGATGCAACGCAGCCTGTCCAACAGTGTATTCGCCTTTACCACACGCCAACTCAAGCGTAATGGGATTGTTGTTGCCGAAAACTTCCTGCGCCCAATTGTCTTTCAAGTGGAAATCGGTGAGCATGAATGCATTCGGAACCTGAATGCAGTTGTCGAATTGCGCCACATCGGCAAAACGCGCCAACTTACGCGTAAGGTTCGGCTCAGTTAAGTCGAATCTCCTCCCCACGGCTGTCAAAAATGTGGTATTCCATGAACGTGTAGTTGGTCGAAGTCTCGATGGCAATGTTGCCTCCGTGTTTCTTCATCCAACCCTGCAGCAGATTCTTACTCCATGGCCAAATACCATCCTTCTTGGTCAAGAATGAACCGATGTAAGGATGAACCCGTAGCAAGATGCTCTTCTCATTCTGGTTTTTCAGAACGAACGCCACGGTGCTTTCAAGTTCCTGATCGAAGAGGATCGAAGCTTCAATTTCGCCCGTGCCGTTGCAGCTAGGGCATTTCTCCATCGTCTTCACGTTCATTTCGGGTCGAACGCGCTGACGCGTGATCTGAATGAGACCGAATTTGCTTGGCGGAAGAATGTTGTGCTTGGCACGGTCGTCCTTCATTTCATCCTTCAGCACATTGAAAAGCTGCTTGCGGTTCTCGCCCTTGTGCATATCAATGAAGTCGATGACAATGATGCCGCCCATATCGCGCAAACGAAGTTGTCGGGCCACTTCTTTGGCCGCTTCCACGTTGCAGTCGAAAGCGTTCGTTTCCTGATCGTTATCGGCATTGGTGCGTGGACCGGAGTTCACATCGATCACGTGCAGGGCTTCGGTGTGCTCAACCACCAGGTAAGAACCGTTCTTCATGGTCACATGCTTACCGAACGATGCCTTTATCTGTTTGTGCAGATCAAGATGCTCGAAAAGCGGCTTCTGACCTTGGTAGTGCTTCAACTTCTTCAGCTTCTCGGGCGATGAAGCCAGATATTTCGAAATGTCGGCATGCAACTCGGCACTATCGACATAAATGTTGTCAAAGTCTGAACTCAGCATGTCGCGCACAATGGATGAGCTTCGGCTCAACTCGCCCAACACGCGTTTGGGCGGTGAAACCTCCCTCACCTGCTCGATCATCTTCACCCATTTGGCCACCAGCTCGTTGAGGTCGTCTTCAAGATCCTTAACCTTCTTGTTGGCGGCAGCAGTTCTTACAATGAGCCCGAAACCTTGCGGTTTGATGTCTTTGAAGATGTCCTTCAGGCGTTTCTTCTCCTCATTGGTCTTTATCTTCTGAGAGATGGAAACCTTGTCGGAAAATGGCACCAATACCATAAAGCGGCCAGCAAGCGAAATTTCGGTGGTAAGGCGCGGTCCCTTTGTGGAAATGGGCTCTTTGGCCACTTGCACCAGCACTTCTTTGCCCTGTTTCACCACCTCATCGATCTTACCTGTCTTGGGTATTTCAGGCTCAAACCTGAATTTGTCGATCATCGGAAGGCGCAGCTTGCCCGCACGCGTCAGTTCAATGAACTTCATTTGCGAACGCACATTCGGGCCAAGGTCCAAGTAGTGTAGAAACCCATCCTTCTCGTAGCCCACGTTCACAAACGCGGCATTCAGGCCGGGCATCACTTTTTGGATGCGGCCAAGGTATAGGTCTCCCACTTGGAAAGCGCTGTTGCCGCTCTCCTCGTGCAGTTCAATGAGTTTCTTGTCCTTGAGCAGGGCAATATCAACCTTTGCAGGTTGCGATGAGATCACTAGGTCGTAGTTCACGGATAGCAGTTTTTGACCCGCCTACCGCGTGTAGCATACAACAGCACAAGGGGCTCGTTGCCCCAAGTGCAGATTATTGTTGTCACTGCCGCGAGAGGCGGCCTGTGAAACCTTATCTCAAAGGTTGATTACTTCTTCTTCTTATGGCGGTTCTTTCTCAAACGTTTTTTACGCTTGTGAGTGGCCATCTTGTGTCTTTTTCTCTTTTTTCCGCAAGGCATATCCGTACGTTTTAAAGGTTCTTTTTAAGTTCTTCTATGTAATTGTTCACCTCTGACAACCGTTGTGGGTCGGTCACAGATGACTTGTATTTCTCAAGGTCTTCAATCGCTTTGTCAAACTGCTTCTGCTTCTCGTGCAGGTCGGCCAGATACAGGTAAGCTTCAGCGTAATTCGGGTCAATCGTCAGCACTTTCCGGAATCGCTCCTCAGCCTTATCGAATTGACCAGACTTTATGGCAAAATAGCCGAGGTTGATGAGTGCTTTGATGTTGTTCGGGTCAGTCTGTTCAACGCTTTTCAGAATACCGATACCTTCCATTGGTGGGGTACCCATGAACGATGCGCCTTCAATAAGGCAAACGCCCAGATCCACTTTTATTTCCAGATCGTTTGGAGCTAATTCAACGGCTTTCTCAAAACAACTGCGCGCTTCCGTGAACCATGCTTTTTTCTGCGCGGGCGAACCCATGTACTTGGCATTCAGCAGAAAGCGTTCTCCTGCTTCCGTCCAATGCGTGGCCGAATTGCTTGCTTTCGCTTTTTCAAGCGAATGGTAGGCGGCACCTGTTGGCTGGCGCATCATATCGAAAAACCCGATGATGCTATCAAGGTAAACCGTTTTCTGTTCGGAAGATGCTTCTCTGATCTTCGATTCCAATCCGTTGAGGTAGGCCAGCGTGGCACTGTCCATTTCGTTTTTTACAGAAGTAATATCTTCCAACAGGTCATACGGCTGTTCTACAGCAGTTTCTACGGCAGCTTCAGGCTGTTTTGCAATAGGGCTTATCGGCATCATGTAAAGCACAAAGCCGATGCCTGCTGCCAACAGGACCAATATGATCTGTCCTGGCTTCAAGTTACTTTACGCTCTTTTTAACCTTGCCGATGAAGGTTTTCGCAGGCTTGAAGGCTGGTACATTGTGCTCTGGGATCACGATGGTCGTGTTCTTGGATATGATGCGTCCGGTCTTCTGTGCGCGCTTCTTCACTACGAAGCTCCCGAAACCTCTCAGGTAAACGTTATTTCCTTTTGAAAGTGAGCTTTTTACGGAGGCCATGAACGCCTCAACGGTAGTTTGAACTTGGATCTTTTCGATACCGGTCATTTCAGATATCTCGTTTACGATGTCAGCTTTGGTCATTAGTGCTTGATTTTGAGCCGTTTAGTGCTTGTTTTAAAGGGGCTGCGAAGGTAAGACAATTATTTTGATCTGCACGATTGTCCGTTTTTAATTTTGCGGCTGCCATTCATGGAACCTTCCAACAATCGTTTTCCGAACCTAGAACTACTCGATTGGTACCAACGTGTGAAGCGCGACCTGCCGTGGCGCGAAACTGCCGATCCGTATCGTATTTGGCTTTCAGAGATCATTTTGCAGCAGACGCGCGTGGATCAAGGACTTCCGTACTACGAACGTTTTGTGCAACGATTTCCAACAATTGCCCATCTGGCGTTGGCTTCGGAAGATGATGTTCTTAAACTTTGGGAAGGCCTTGGATATTACTCGCGTGCCCGAAATCTTCATGCCACGGCCAAGCACATCCATTTTGGATTGGCAGACGAATTCCCGAATACCTACGACACCATCTTGAAATTGAAAGGAGTTGGACCCTACACCGCAGCTGCCATCGGTTCCATTGCTTTTCAACTTCCTGTTGCGGCTGTTGATGGGAATGTGATGCGAGTTGTATCGAGATATTTCGGCATTGCCGAATCTATCGATGAAGCACCAACCAAGGCGAAGCTCACCAATTTGGCACAGGCAATTCTGACAGTTTCCGATCCAGGCGCTCACAATCAGGCCATGATGGAGTTGGGGGCTACTTGCTGCATGCCATCAGCACCCCATTGCAAAGTTTGCCCCATTGCGGGCAGCTGCACTGTAAATGAACAGGGTCTGCAGTCTTTGATTCCGGTCAGGACGAAAAAAACGAAGGTCCGGGACCGATTTTTCTACTATATGATTCCTGTGTTGAACGGTAACACGGTTTTGAACAGAAGGGCACAGGGCGACATTTGGCATGGTCTGTACGAGTTTCCGTTGGTTGAGTTTTCTGAAAGAAGATCGGTGCAAGATGCACTGTCAGCAGTTCAGTTTGGGCAGGAATTCACTGTGCAATACGTTTCACAAGAGTTCAAACACGTGCTTTCGCATCAGCGCATTTACGCCACGTTCATCATCGCTGATGTAAATTCTGTGAAGTCATTTGGCGGTAAAGCGGTGTCGGTCACAGAATTGGGTTCATTCGCCATGCCAAGGTTGATAACCCGATATTTGGAGCAAAATCGGTTTGCGAATGATGTTGAAGTTTAGAATATTTGTTTGGAACAATAAATCTTTAAACCATGGCAGGAGTAAATAAAGTCATATTGGTCGGAAATCTTGGTGCCGACCCTGAAGTTAAAACACTGGAAAGTGGAACAAAGGTGGCTAGTTTGAGATTGGCCACCACCGAAAGGTACAAGGACCGCAATGGCAATCAACAGGAAGCTACCGAATGGCACAATGTGGTGCTTTGGCGTGGCCTGGCCGAAATTGCCGAGAAGTATCTTTCAAAAGGCCGTCAGGTTTACATCGAAGGAAAGATAAAAACCCGCAAATGGACCGATCAAAGCGGTGCCGACCGTTATTCAACTGACATCATTGCTGATGAAATGACATTGCTAGGTGGGCCTGGTGGTGGAAATGCGGCAAGCAACAGTACACCCGCGGCAGCACCGGCACGCAATCAAGTGAATGAACCACCAACGTCTTCACTTGATGACATTGATGATGACCTTCCTTTCTGACATGGTCACGCATCAATTTGGTATAACGAACAACCTCTGATTTGGAAGACCCTCCGGAAACCCTGCTTCAGATTTTTGGTCTGCTCCTGTTCTCGGGGGCCAATTCTGTAGGATTGATATTCGGGTTGGTGGTACTGATGGTGCTGCTTGCCTGTTCCGCGCTTATTTCTGGAGCGGAAGTCGCATTCTTCTCGCTTTCACGTTCAGAGATTGAAGAATTCGAGTCCTCAAAGAGTGGCTTCAAAATGGTCACGGTAGAATTGATCCAACGCCCAAAGAGGTTGTTGGCAACCATTCTGATTGCCAATAATTTCGTGAACGTAGGTATTGTGGTGCTTTCCACGTACTTGATCGGAATCAATGTTCCGCACCAATACTTGGAATATCGTCTGATCGATCTCATTCCGGTCGGGCGTGTAATTGAGGTTTTTGGCATCACGGTCATTGTTCTGTTGTTCGGAGAGATCATACCGAAGATCTACGCCAATCAGTATGCCATCGGGTTTGCTTCTCTGATGGCCTACCCACTGCATTATCTGTCTTACGCGTTCAGTTTTATCAGCATTCCGCTCATCAAACTAACCGGGCTTATTGACAGTTTCGGGCAGGGGCAGTCAAACAACATTTCGGTGGATGAACTGAGCCACGCACTGGAACTGACGCAGTCGTCCACATCTCGGGAAAAAGAAGATAGGAAGATCCTTGAAGGCATCGTCAAGTTCGGGAATACGAGTGTAAAGCAGATCATGAAGCCACGTCCTGATATGGAAGCGATGGACGTATCGACCAAGTACAGAGAGCTTCTTGAGGGGTTGCTTGAGTGCGGGTTCTCACGCGTTCCGGTCTATGAGGAAAGCCTCGATCGCATCGTTGGCATCATTCACGTGAAGGATCTTTTGCAACACATGGATGAAGGAGATGACTTCAACTGGCAAGTGTTGATGCGTCCACCGTTCTTTGTGCCCGAAAGCAAGATGATCGATGATCTTTTGGAGGAATTCAAAGGCAAGAAGGTGCACATGGCCATTGTGGTAGACGAGTATGGTGGGTGTGAAGGTTTGGTGACCTTGGAAGACATCATTGAAGAGATCGTAGGTGACATTTCAGATGAGTTTGATGATGATGAGGTGGTCTATTCCAAATTGGATGACGACAACTACGTGTTCGAAGGGAAAACGAATCTGAAGCAGTTCTACCGTGTTTTCAAGATCGAAGGCGAGGAGTTTGAAAAGCAGAAAGGAGAGGCAGATACGTTGGCCGGCTTCATTTTGGAGATTGCCGGCCGGATTCCGGTAAAGAACCAGAAGGTGCCTTTCGCAAACTTTGAGTTTACCATTGAAAGTGCCGACAAACGGAGAATAAAGCGTGTAAAGGTTACACGCAGGACCGAACAGTCCGAAGTGTCGGGCCGCAGCACCGGTGTGGTTCTTTCCGTGGCATTGCTCGTCCTTGTGGGATTCAGCTCATGCAATTCGGACCACACGCCAAAACCCAAAGGCTATATGCGCATCGATCTGCCTGAAAAATCCTATCACACGGTTGAAACCGATTGTCCGTTCAGTTTCGAAACGGCCGATTACTCCACATTCGTGGTTGAAGCGAAGATCTCGTCCGAGCCATGTTGGTTCAATATCGAATATCCGCAGTTCAAGGCCAAGCTCCATTGCAGCTATAAGCACATCGATGGCAACTTGAAGGAGTTTTTGGAGGAATCAAGAACGCTTACCAACAAGCACATAAGCAAGGCTACCGATATTGAGGAGAATCTGATCTTGAGACCAGAAGATCGGGTTTTCGGAACACTCTATCTGGTGGAAGGCAACGAGGCGGCATCTCCGTTGCAATTCCATATTACCGACAGCACCGATCATTTCCTGCGGGCCGCGCTGTATTTCAACGTATCGCCCAGCAACGACTCGCTTGCACCTGTTATCGAATTTTTGGAAGAGGATGTGATGCGAATGATCGAAACCTTCAATTGGCGATCATAGACACAGTTTGGATGCGCGTTTTGCGTCCCAAAGCAACAAACATATATACCTGAGCTCCGAATATCAGACAGGAAAAGAGAAGGTGTAACGGTTGCGACCAACGTGGCACGTTCAAATATGCCATGACAACACCTGTCAGCAATTCAACAGCAAGGAAAGCACCCAGATAAATTGCCGCCCGATACAAGGCAAAATAATGGTGCAGATACTTGAGAACTTGAAAGATGAGCCAACCATTTCCGATCAGTAGAAGTATGCTGAAAGACCTGTGCACTTTGAATTTCCAGTTCAACTGATCGATCCACATTCCGCGTTCCATAAAGTCGAATCCCTTGGCAATGACATCGATCTGCTGCCGGACCTGCGTGCCAAGCAGCACCTGAATCACAGTAAGCGCCAACAGCAATCCTAACGCATAGCGTAAGGTGTTGGTGTTGTTGGAACTCGAGGGAGCGCGTTTGCCAGGTGCAGTTTTCACATAAACGTACACTAACCCGTAAATGAGTATGAATGCAAGCAGCATGTGAACTGTAAGAACTCCTGGCAGCAGGTTGGTTGAAACAACAACGGATCCCATCCAACCTTGAAATCCCGTAACGATGATGATTCCCAGAACCAACAACGGAATGAACTTCCTTTTTCGCCAATAAAGCAGCGAGAACGCGAAAGAAAGGAGAAGGACGATTCCCAAAGTTGCACCCGCTAATCGGTTCAGATACTCGGTCCATGTTCGTTGCCACACAAACGATGTTTCTTCGTAGATGCTTGGGTCATTTGTGATGCGGTCTGCCAATTCTTCGAAACCTAGCGGGCGGATCATTGTGGCCAGCTTCAGGTTTTTGGCCTTTCGCACTTCAATGTAATGTTGCTCGTAACCTTCCGGCAATTCAGAAATGTCAGTAGGTGGAATGTAGTTGCCGAAACACTTGGGCCAATCAGGGCATCCCATTCCAGACCCGGTCATTCTGACCAAACCTCCAGCGAGTATCACCAAGTAGGTGAAGAAAATGGATGCTTTAAGGAAGCTTCGGAAGCGGCTCTGTTTCTTTCTGGTTTCAACGATTCCCATCGATTGCAAAGCTATCAAATACGAATGGTGCAAAAGAAAAAGGATGGCATTTGCCATCCTTTTTCGAAACGTTCTATCTGTCAACGATCAGTGACCGAACTCTGAGATGAATTTGATTCGCATCAATCTGATTTCCTCTTCAGTATATTCATCCTCACCAAGCGATTTCAAGGCATCAGCAACACTGTCTGTCTTAGCAGTTTGGAAGTATTCGTATACTTCATCCTGCTTGTCTTCATCAATAACCTCATCAATGAAGTAATTGATGTTGACCTTGGTGCCAGAGGCCATGATCATTTCAATCTCAGTGATGAGTTCGTCCATGGTCATTCCTTTGTTCTCGGCAATATCGCACAGGTCGATCTTCCGGTCAATGCTTTGGATAACGTAAACCTTGTTGTTCGACTTTTTGGCCACGGTTTTTACCACCATGTCCTGCTCGCGCTCGATCTCGTTCTCCTCTACATACTCACGGATGAGTTCCAAGAACGGTTCGCCATACTTTTTGGCTTTTCCTGCTCCTACTCCGGTAATTTCCTTCAGCTCGTCCATGGTTATCGGATAGCGGAAGGCCATGTCTTCCAAAGAGGGGTCTTGGAAGATGACGAACGGAGGTAGTCCCTCCTCTTTGGAGATGTCCTTTCTGAGATCCTTCAGCATTTTCAGCAGAACATCATCTGCAGAACTGCTGCCACCGCCCTTCATCGGGCCGTTAGAACCTGATTCCTCCTCCTCAGCTGCTGCCTCAAAATCGTGATCGTTGGTCATCATGAACGAAGACGGTTTTTTTAAGAACTCGTGTCCTTTTTCGGTTACTTTAAGCAGGCCATAATTTTCTATGTCTTTTGCCAGATATGCGTTGATAATGGCCTGTCTGATCAACGAATTCCAGTACAATTCTCCTTTACCCGCTCCTTCGCCAAAGACGCTAAGCGTGTCGTGCTTATATGATTTGATGTTCGAAGAAGTTACACCCATCACAATATTCATCAGGTGTTTCGCCTTGAACTTCTCCTTGATCTCAAGCACGGTTTCGAGGAGCATTCCGAGTTCTTCCTTCGCCTCTTCCTTCTTTTTCGGATGCCTGCAATTGTCGCAATTCTCATCGCAGGCACGCTCATCGAACTGTTCGCCAAAATAATGCAGAATAAATTTCCTGCGACACACCGAAGTTTCTACGTATGAAACTACTTCTGTGAGCAATTGCTTGCCGATTTCCTGTTCGGAGATGGGCTTGCCCTGCATGAATTTTTCAAGCTTGGAAATGTCATCGTAGCTGTAAAAGGCGATGCACTGTCCTTCGCCACCATCACGGCCTGCACGGCCGGTTTCCTGATAATATCCTTCCAAGCTTTTTGGAATATCGTGGTGGATCACGAAACGAACGTCCGGCTTGTCTATTCCCATTCCGAAAGCGATGGTTGCAACAATCACGTCCACATCTTCCATCAGGAACATGTCCTGATGCTTGGCGCGTGAGGCTGCGTCAAGCCCTGCGTGGTACGGAAGTGCTTTGATGCCGTTCACCACTAGCATTTCAGACAATTCCTCAACCTTCTTACGACTCAAACAATAGATGATGCCCGATTTGCCATCATGCTGTTTGATGAAACGGATCATGTCCTTGAAAACGTTCTTCGTTTTCGGACGGATCTCGTAGTACAGATTGGCCCGGTTGAAAGATGACTTGAACACGTTGGCGTTTGTCATGCCAAGGTTCTTCTGAATGTCTTGTTGCACCTTTGGCGTTGCAGTGGCGGTCAATGCCATGATGGGCACGTGCCCAATTGCCTCGATCATTGGACGCAATCTGCGATACTCAGGACGGAAATCGTGTCCCCATTCTGATATACAGTGTGCTTCATCAATAGCCACAAACGAGATGTTCACCCCTTTGAAGAAATCGATGTTCTCCTGTTTGTTCAATGATTCGGGAGCCACATAAAGCAGCTTGGTCACTCCCTTGCTGATGTCGGTCTTCACCCGGTCTGCTTCACCTTTGGTAAGCGATGAATTCAAGAAATGCGCAACGCCCGTATCAGAACCGAAACTTCTGATCGAGTCAACCTGATTCTTCATCAAGGCAATAAGTGGAGACACCACAATGGCGGTGCCTTCCGATAAAAGTGCCGGTAACTGGTAGCACAACGATTTGCCACCTCCGGTCGGCATGATCACAAACGTATCCTTGCCTTCCAATACACTACGAATAATTGCCTCCTGCTCACCTTTGAAACCATCGAACCCGAAGTATTTCTTGAGTGCTAAATGAAGGTCTGTTCCTACTTCTACTTCCATTACTGATCTTTATCCTTATGTCTTTTAAAGATAAGGCATTTGCCAAATATCCTAGACCTTAAATTTTAAGTTTTTATTCGAAGGGTCGAATTTACCCGACAAACAGCCTTTTTTTGGGCGCGCAAATGTGAATAATAAATCCATTCAAATTTTAGTCGAACGGCACATCAACGGGTACTTTTACAATTATTGCAACGTGGTCAACATTTTTGTGTTGGAACCAAAACGTTCGAATAAAGTATGAAGCCACTGATGTCAGACCTTACCATCGTCATTCCAGCATACAACGAGCAGGATTCACTCCACGAACTGATGCCGCAACTTCTGGCTTTCTGCCGCGAACATGCCTTCAAACTCATTGTGGTCAATGATGGTTCGAAGGATACAACATTGGAATTACTGAGAGGTTTTTCATCAGATCCTGATTTCAAGTTCTATAGCCATAAGGTGAACCGCGGTTACGGTGGTGCCATCAAAACCGGGGTTCGAAACGCCTCAACCAAGTATGTCATCACCATTGATGCTGATGGTCAGCACGATCTGAATGATGTGGTCAAGTTGCACCAACTCATTGTGGAACGCGATGCCGATATGATCGTTGGCAGCCGCGTAGCGCATAAGGATGCTTCCGTATATAGAGGTATCGGCAAGCGACTTATCAGATGGTTTGCCAAGTTGCTGCTGCCCATTCATATCCAAGACATCAACTCGGGCATGAAGATCTACGATGCCGAGTTGGCAAAAAGGTATATCCGACTTTGCCCGGATCATATGGCGTACAGCGACATTATTGCGATGGTATTCATCAGTCAGCGGCATTTGGTTTTGGAAGAGCCGATAAACATCAGACCACGGACAGCAGGCGTCAGCACCATCAGCACCATGACGGCCATCGATACGGTGAAGGAGATTCTGAACATTGTAGTGCTGTTCAACCCGATGCGGGTGTTTTTTCCGATTGCTATTGCAAGCATTGCATTGGCACTTGTTTGGGGTGTTCCCATCGCGCTGCGTGGTCGTGGGGTAAGCACAGGGGCAATGCTCGGATTCACCACGGGTGTACTGTTCTTCTTTTTAGGGCTCATTGCCGAGCAACTTTCGCAGATACGCAAAGACAGCGTGAATGAGTGACGGTAATCCACAGGTCGAAAAGCGGTTCTACACACGGCTGATGGACCTCTATCGGCACAACGACATTTACATACCGGGTTTCAACTTCGTGGCACGAACTGCATTGCGCACCAAGGCCGAATCTCATTTCACATACATAGCTGATAAGGCTCTGAAGGACGCTGCCACAATTGCCGATTGGTATGACCAACATCGGTTCTTTTTCGGTTTCGGAATGTTCAGAAGCGGAACAACTTTCTTGGCCGATTTTCTGAACCGACACGCCAATAACGCCATCGTTATGCACGAGGCCAACGTAAACGACTATTGGTTTTACGCAAAGGCCATGCATTCACACGAAGAAGCATTGCGGTACGTGCGCGAGTACCGATCGGCAGAGATCTACTATCGGATGCATGGGCATTCGTTTCAGGTTTATGGCGAAATCAACCCGTTTCTGAGAAGGCATGCGGTGGCCTTGAAACGGTTGAAACCAGAGGCCGTGCAATTTCACATCGTTCGCGACCCGAAGAATGTGATCCGTTCGTTGATGTCGCGGGAATTGTTCGATCGCAAAGACCCGATGGGATCGGTCATTTTTCCACCGAAGGATGATCCGATGACTGAGCGTTGGCTCAAGATGGACCGTTTTGAACGGTTGTGTTGGCTATGGGCGGCCGATAACCGTTTCTTGCGTGAAAACGTGCCTCACACCATTCGATTCGAAGATCTGCGAAAAGATTTTGAGCTGTTCGATGAACAGGTGCTCACGTATTTGAGTTTGCAAATGGACCGCGATGATTGGAATCGTGAGATCGGTCAGGTTTTCAACTCCACTCCACGATACACGTTCCCGAAATACGCTGAATGGGATTCCAAGCATAAAACAGCCTTTGAGCGGCTTTGTGCCGAAGAGGCTTCCTTCTACAATTATTGACCTTTCTGTGATCTGGCCCATTCCAAATTGCCCTTGGCCAAGGCGTAATTCGGGCTGATGCTCAATGCTATCTCGCACGCCACAATGGCCTTGTCAAACTGCCTTAACTTGTTGTAAGCCGTACATACGTTATTGTATGCTTCCGCGTAGTTGGGTCGCAGCTTCAACGCCATTTCACATGCCTTAATGCAATTCTCGTATTGTCCGTTGTTGTAGTATTTAAGGCTCAGTTCAAGATATGCTTCCGGAGTGTTTAGCTGTGCGGCAGATTCTTCTGCCACTTTCAGCCCTTCGGCTGCGGGTCGACTCAGCGCCTCTAACAGCATTTTGGCCTGTGTGTGCCCCGGGCTTTGTTCCAACGCCTTGTTCAATTCGCCCATGGCTTCATCAACCTTTCCGTTTGCTGCCAGCCAATTGCCCAAATGATAGTGGCATTCGGGGTAATTGTAGCCGATGCGAGCAGCTTCACGTAAGTAACGCTCGGCTTCCTGTTTCAAAGCCGGGTCTTTGCGTTGTGTGGCCAATGAGTTTTTAGCAATACCAAGGTTGATATATAAATAAGGATGGCGGCCGTAGCCTGTGTGCGTTGCCAACTCGAAATAGCTGATGGCCGATTCGAGGTTTCCTTTTTTCATTTCGGTGAGGCCGTAATTCATCAGTCCGCGGCCATTTTTCGGGCTGCGGATGGTCACGTCATACCACAACGATTCGTCATTGTCCCAAACCTCGTTGCGCTGGTAAGTGCCGTAGGCGTTGGCTCCCAGAACCAATAGAACGAGGGTTGCTAGTACCGCTTTAGCGTTTTGGGATGGATGACCCTTCGTCAGCTTTTCGAAAAGGAGATAAACGCCCCAAGAAAGCGCCATCACCAGCCCAATGTATGGAAAGAACGTACGGTGGTGGTTCAAAGGTTCGGCAAGCGGAACAATGGATGAACTTGGAATCAAGGCAATGAAGAACCAAAGAATACCGAACGAAATGGGAAGTGTTTGTCGCTTTCGAGCCGCAACGTATGCCGAGGCAAGCATCAATCCAATTACGAACGATCCGCCTAAAACCCGTGGATCGGACCATTTCTTAATCAATTCCAGATCGGTATCAGCGGTAAGCGAAACGGGGAAGAAGAACGTTTTCACGTAGATCCACATCACATAAGGTTGCGTGTTCAGGTAATCTGCAGCCGAAACGTTGCTGGGCACCCAAGTTGGTGAGAACATGCCACGCGTGAACTTGTACATCACGGCACCGACCACGAAGTAAAGTGCCGTTTTCTTTACGATTGAAATAAGTCGCTTCGATTTGAAATTCTCCTTTGGTACCAAAGCCGATGGGTTTTCCATGAGAAGATCGAATGCAAAGAGTATCGGTGCCAGCATCAGCGTGGTTGGTTTGGCAAGACTGCCAATGATGAACGGCAGAATGCCAAGTTGTTTTTTCCAACCGGAGTTGGACATATAGATGAGTGTTCCTGCCAATACCATCAAGGTTGAAAAGCCATCAGACCGCGAAATGATGTAATTGATGGTTTCTGCAGTTGGCGTGTGGAACGCGAAAAAGGAGGTTCCCAGAAGGGCCACCAATCTGTGTTCTTTGCCATCTACAAGGCGGAATGTTTTCAGGAAAAAGAAGTAAAGCAGAACCAGAAGCAGCACAAATTCCAAATAGATGTGCCAATGAAAAACCTCTGGTTTCAATGAGCCGGCCAGCCAATAGTCGATGGCATTCAACGAAGTGACAACCGGACGGTAGGCTTGGTTGGTGGGCAGGCTGCTGGTGGTTTTCGCATCCGTGAAAAACAGTGGAATGTTGTTGATGTCGGTAATGAAACCGTTGTTGACAATGGTGTGGCTATCGTCAAAGTGGAATGCGTTGTCGAAATGATTCCAATACACGGCTGTAAGCAGCGCTACAAATACGGTGGCAAGCAGAGCCACGGACTTATTCGAATTCAACTTCATTTTTTCCAATGATGTTTTGCCCAATTGAGGTTGTTGGTGGCCCGATCATGATCGGGTTTTATGGAAATGGCCATTTCGCAAGCGGCAATGGCCTTGTCGTACTGCTTCAGATTATTGTATGCCGAACACATGTTATTGTACGCGTCAGCATTGTTCGGCCAAAGTTCAATGGCCTTCTGGCAATGCGCAATGCACTCTTCAAACCGCTTCATGCTGTACAGTTGCAAACTTAACTGAACATATTTTTCCGAAGCCTCCAAACGTCTCCTCAACTCTTGCCTTCGCGCAATTTCGGTTTCCAATTTTTTCATGGCTGCCAGTCCATCCTGGTGCGAAGGCGCGATCTTCAATAGATGCGAAAGTTGTTCGTGTGAGGCCAATAGATTCCCACGTTCGGCAAGCCAAACAGCGTAGTGGAAGTAGCACTCCGGAAAGTGGTCGGCATCCGTAAGGCTGAGTTCGAAATATTGCTTCGCGATGGAGTCGTGCCCCAATTTGGCGTGGCATTTTGCCAGATTCGAAATCAAATAGGCATGTGTTCCGAAGCTGGTTCTGGAGGCTTTTTCCAGATACGATAGTGCTTTTTCGGGCTCATTGTTCATGAAAAGGACCATTCCGTAAGCCATCAGCCCACGTCCGTTCTTCGGACTTTTCTCTGCCACATCACGCCAAAGCGATTCCTCATCGTGCCAAACCTTGTTGCGCTGGTTCGTGCCATAGGCATTTGCTGCAATGAAAATGGTCGCAACGGCCAAAATGCTGTTGCCCAAAACTGGCGACTGCCGTTTTTCAGTTGCCCAACGGAATGCAAGTAATGTGGCCCAACTGGCAGCCATCACCAATCCGATATAAGGGAAGAAGGTGCGATGGTGATTCATCATGTCGGCCAACGGAACAACGCTCGAACTTGGAATGAGCGCGATGAAAAACCACAGGATTCCGAAAGAGATCGGGGCTGAAACACGTTTTCTGGCAGTGAACAGTGCCATCGAAAGCAAAGCGATAATGACTGTTGCACCGATCAGAATCCTTGGGTCGAAAAATTCGCGGATCAACTCAATATCGGGGTCGGAAGAAAGACGGTTCGGTAGAAGGAACGTTTTGATGTAGAGCGCAATGACGTAAATCTGCGTATTCAGATATTCAATTGGTGAGACGACCGTGTTTCTCACCCACGTGGGCGATGCCATCGATTGCGTGAAAAGGTAAAGTCCCAGCCCGACCAGGAAATACGGAACGCTCCATTTCAACCCATTCAACCAACTTTTTCCAGGTTGGCTGAAAGGCGAATGCTCACCAAGCAACGTCTCGTAGGTCAGAATCAACGGAGCCAGCATCAGCCCCGTGGGTTTGGTCAAGCAACCGATAATGAAGGGCAGGAGTCCCACGAGTTTCTTCCAGCCGGAATTGGATACATAAAGCAGAAATCCCAACACGATCATCAGCGTGCTAAAACCATCGGAACGCGCAATGATATAGTTGATGGTTTCAGCCGTGGCGGCATGAAATGCGAAAAAGGCGGTTCCCAATAGGGCCACGTAGTGATGCTTGGCTCCATCAGCCTTTTCGAAAACCTTCAGTAGCAGAACGTAAATGCAGATCAGCAACAGAACGAACTCCAAAAAGATGTGCCTGTGGAAAATTTCGGGCCGTATCGAATCATCGATCCAAACATCAATGGCGTTGAGTGTCGTCACCATGGGCCTATATGCCTGATTGGGCGGCAGGGTGCTGGAGGTTCGCGCATCTGTGAAGAACAGCGGTACGTTTCCAATATCGCGGATGTAGCTGTTGCTCAGGATGGTGTGACTGTCATCAAAATGAAAACTGTTGTCGAAATGGTTGGCGTAAACCAATACAAGACCGAACAGAAGCCCTGCCGCCAAGGCTAGAAATCGGTTCGTCACGTTCAGTTTCATTTATCGTTTCCTGCCACTTTTCTGATAAGTCCCGAAATGGAATCGGAACTGAAATAACGCAGGTTCGAATATAGGCCTGCAAGTCCGATGGTGGCCGCCCAGAAGACGGAGATCAGCCGCGTTACAACTCCGATCAGTAGTCCTTCCTGCATTTGGAAACCGGCAGCGGCAAATACCGCCCCGATCATCACTTCCTGCACTCCCAAGTTGCCCGGCAATATCCGAATGAGCAGAATGACGCGAAGAATGAGCACCACCAACAACACGGGAAGCAGTTGGCTTTGTATGCCGAGAGCCGAAGCCGTTTTCCAGAACCAAACGGCCTGCACCAATACCGAAATGGCAGTTGTGAACATCAATGCCACGAACAGACGTCCATTCTTCAATTGGTCGGCCAATTGTTTGCGCACGTTCACCAAAAAGTCGGTCAGTTTCCACACGAGACCGCTTTTACCCGTTACGTTTGCAGGCAGTAATTGCATCACGATGGCGCCACCGACAACACTTGCGCCCATGGCCCAAAGCATGGTGCGTAGTTCCATTGAATTGACTGGAATGATATAGGTCAGCGCTAACCCGAGTACAACGGTGAGCAACAAACTGGCAAGGAACACCGTCAGCCCCAGTGAAAATCCTTTGCTCATATCCAAACCATACCGATGCCTGGTGTAGAAAACCTGAAAGAGCATGCCGCCCTTCATGGGCATTAGGTAAAGGAACAGATGCATCATCATGGGCAACTGTACCATCTCTTTGGCCGGAAGCCGCATTTTGTAGTGCAGCGCAAAACCTACCCACATGATGACTCCGAACGAAACATGAAACGCCAGCCCGATGGAAAACAATGAAGCCAATTTCACCAGACCCATCTGAGAAAATATGACCGCGACATCCACTTCACGGAAGGTGAATCCGACCACGGCCATGAACAACAGCATGGCAACAATGAATATGGATGCTGGGGCTGCGTTTTTCATCTCGGGTAATGAACGCTGCAAATTAGGAAGAAGCGATCGTATTGCTCGGTTCGGTTCTGTTACCTTTGCGCGCCATGAACGATGAGATCGGAGAGGATGATGTGACGGAAGCTGGCGAGATGTCGTTTCTAGAACATCTCGAAGTGCTCCGTTGGCATTTGGTGCGGGCCGTTTCGGCCATTTTCATTTTTGCGGTGGTGGCATTCATCGCCAAGGATTTCATTTTCGATACGGTGCTGCTTGGTCCGAAGAAAGGTGAGTTCTGGACCTACCGCATGCTCTGTCAACTTTCAGAGAAATTCGGTCTTTCGGATCTGCTGTGCATCCGCGAAATTCCGTTCGACCTCATCAACATTTCAATGGCGGGGCAGTTCACTACGCACATCGTGGTATCCATCATTGCAGGTTTTGTGGTGGCGTTCCCATACATCGTTTGGGAAATTTGGAGATTCATCAAACCTGGGCTCTACAGCAAAGAGCGGCAGTATGCCACAGGCATGGTGTTCTACACCTCAGCCCTTTTCATCATCGGAATCCTGTTCGGATACTACATCATTGCACCGCTTTCCATCAACTTTCTGGGCAGTTATCAGGTGTCCGAACTGGTGCGAAATCAGATCGACCTGAACAGTTATTTCTCCACACTTGCCACGCTCACGCTGGCCAGCGGTGTGGTTTTCGAACTTCCCATTCTCATGTATTTTCTCACCAAAGTGGGGGTTGTAACGCCCGATTCGTTGCGCCAGTATCGCAGACATGCGGTGGTCGGAACGCTCATTGTGGCAGCCATCATCACACCGCCCGATGTATCGAGCCAGATACTTGTTTTCTTCCCATTGATGGCACTTTACGAAGTGAGCATTTGGGTATCGGCTTTGGTGTTGCGCAACGGAAAAGGTTCGAATTCCGATATTTGAGGACTGATGACAGAAGGGCAAGCCATTAAATGACCTACCTCCGATATTCCCTTTCTGTTCTGCTGTTGCTTGTTTTCGGTATGGCCCACGGTCAGGAAAAGACCAAGGTGAAAGGCACCATTACCGATGCCCAAACGGGCGAACCGCTACCGTTCGTAAACGTGGCCTTCTTGGGTAAGAACGTTGGCACCACCACCGATTTCAACGGCAAATATCAACTGGATACCAAATGGGGTTCCGATGTGCTTCAAGCCTCTTTCATGGGTTACGAAGTGATGGAAAAGGCGGTGGTTCAAGGAACGTCTCAGACCATCGACTTCGCGCTTGAACCCAAGCAGATAAAATTGGAGGAGGTGACCGTTGAGGCCAAGAAAGGTCGCTACAAGAACCGCGACAACCCTGCCGTGGAGCTTATCAATAAGGTGGTCGAGCATCGCGATGAGAACCGCAAGGAAGGTTTTGCTTTCTACGAATTCGACAAGTACGAAAAACTGCAGATCGACATCAACAACATCACCGAGAAGTTCATGGACAGAAAGCTGTTCAAGAAGTTCGAGTTCATGTGGAGCTATGTTGATACGTCTGAGATAAACGGGAAACCCTACCTGCCGCTATATTTCACGGAAACCAAATCGAAGGTCTATCTGCGCAATTCGCCACCTGGCCGAAAAGAGATAACCTATGGATTGAAGACGGTGGGTTTTGAGGATTTCATGGATGAGGAGGGCATCGACTATTTCATGGAGAAGATCTATCAGGACATTGACATCTACGACAACACCATCATGCTGATGGAAAAGGAGTTCAAGAGTCCGATCTCGAATATTGCGCCCATCACCTACAAGTATTTCATTGCCGACACGGTCGATCTTGAAGGAGTGAAGTGCGTGCAGATGAAATTTCAGCCACGCAACGAGGCCGACCTTGCCTTCCGTGGTGATTTGTGGGTGGCGCTCGATTCGAGCTATGCCGTCAAAAAGGTGCAGATGGGCATTACGCGCAGTGCCAACATCAACTTCGTAAGCGCTCTGGAAATTCTTCAGGAGTTCGATTACAATGACACACTGCGTTGGCACATCGTAAAGGACCAAATGACCATTGACTACAACCTGCTGACCAACAACATGGGCATGTACGGTAAGAAAACGGTCACGTATAAGGACATCGTGGTCAATCAGCCCGCGCCAGATTCGGTTTGGAACAACCCGGCCTCATATCGTGTGCTGGAGAATGCCAAACAGTTGGACGACAAATTCTGGGGAGAGGCGCGCCACCAGGAGTTGAATAAGAACGAACAGGGCGTTTACGACATGACCAAGGAAATGAAGGAGCTTCCGGCCTTCAAGCGCGCCATGAATATTCTTTTCCTTGTCATTTCGGGCTACTATGAGGTCGGTCCGGTCGATATTGGCCCGCTCTACAATATTGTCAGCCTCAATGCCGTTGAACATTGGCGTTTCCGAATGAGTGTGCGTACCAACAAGAAGTTCAGCGAAAAATGGGGCCTCGAAACATATATGGCCTACGGACTTGACGACCGAAAGGACCGCAGGCTCAAAGGAGGTTTGGGCGTTACATACTACTTCAGCCGCAGACCTTACCACCAGATCGACATTGAGTATCAACGCGACATCAAAATGCCAGGGCAGGAACTTTTGCTGGCTTCAGATGACAACATCTTCCTTTCTTTCCGCAGAGGTATTGCCGACCTCATGATCTATTACGATTCGTTCCGTTTGAACTACCTCAAGGAATGGCATTTCGGTTTAGGTGTGGGCATCAATGCTGAGCACAGGCGCAATCAGGCGGCAGGTTCGTTGCAGTTCAACTCGGTTGACGCCAACACGCCATCACCCAGAGAATTGGTTACAAATGAGGTGGGTATTTCGTTGCGCTACGCACCCAATACCAAGTTTTACGAAGGGCGCTCATCGCGTGTGCCCATGCTTACCAAATACCCCATTCTCGATTTCAGTTACAGCTACGGCATTCCGCAGCTGTTGGGCAGTAAGTACGAATTCCACAAGTTCGGGGTGCGCCTTTTCAAGCGCTTTTTCATCAATCCGATAGGTTTTGGCGATATGCGGGTGGAAGGCGGTTACCAGATCGGTCGAATGCCGTTCCCGCTGTTGTTCATCCATAGGGGTAACCAAACTTTCTTCCACGACCCGAACACCTACAACCTCATGAACTGGTTTGAGTTCGTATCCGACAAATATGTTTCGCTCGACTACTACCACCATTTCAATGGCTTTTTCTTCAATAAGATACCTTTCATGAAGAAATTGAAGTGGAGGTTGACCATGGGCGTGAAGGGCGTTTGGGGTGGCGTTTCCGTGAAGAACACGCCTGGGCTTACCGAAGACCCACGCATATTCTACTACCCAACGCGTGTGGAGCGCAACAAAGATGGCGATGTGGTCCTCGATCAGTTCGGAAACCCGAAATACCAGCAGGTTACCTACACCTTGGAACGCATGCCTTATATAGAAGGTAGCATCGGTATTGAGAACATCTTCAAGGTGGTGAGCGTGGATCTGGTGAAACGCTTCACGCACCTCGACAATCCGAATGTGCCTACACTAGGTCCACTGCGTGGCTGGGGCATCCGCGTACGGGCAGGAATACGATTCTGATGAAACTACGTGCCGAGAACATAGTCAAGAAGTATCGCAGCCGCACGGTGGTAAAAGGCGTTTCCATCGAAGTGAGCCAAGGCGAAATTGTGGGCTTGCTGGGGCCGAACGGTGCTGGAAAGACCACTTCTTTCTACATGATCGTGGGACTTATACGCCCGAACGAAGGCCGTATTTACTTGGACACCAAAGAGATCACCGACCT